>Ga0190367_1000363_pt1 | contig 33933 bp, 34 predicted proteins | sample 4872181011_MG_FD_171838 | JGI IMG/M metagenome (GOLD analysis project Ga0190367, IMG submission 171838) | Hydrothermal vent microbial mat bacterial communities from Southern Trench, Guaymas Basin, Mexico - 4872-18-10-11_MG | ecosystem: Environmental > Aquatic > Marine > Hydrothermal vents >...
ATTCTCTCGCCAATCTTTTTCAACTCTTCAACGCCTACTTCTTTGCCGGTAACAATCCTGTAAAGTTTTGCTATATCATTCCAATACATTCCAATGCCTGGCAAGCACAAAAACCTGCAGAAAACCAGTGAATCCACAACGCAGTAGAAATCCTCCAAATCCTTAAGCAAAGCTGCCTGACCTTCAGGTGATGTTCTATCAACAGTACCAACCAAATTCGGTCTGTGAATTACGCTCCTCATATGGCAAGCTCCTCTCTGGGATGTGACAAAGCCTAAAGCCACGCCATACAAACCCCTCGGATCATAGCCTGGAGGCTCCAAACCCTTAACGTGTACTGCCTCAACCGAAACGTTGAGCACTTTTGCAGCCCTTTTAACGCCCTCGGCCAGCGTATTTCCTATCCCCTCCCTGAAAGCAATCTTTTTCAACAATTCAAGAATTCCCTCTGAATCTCCAAAGTTTATTTCATCGTTTACTTCATCGACTTCTCCTTTCTCGCTGCAGGCCATTAAGAATGCTATTGCGTTTCCGGCGGAAATTGTGTCCATTCCGTACCTATCACACAGATCGTTCGCCCTCGCTATCGATGTCAAATCGTCGTTGTAGCAAAGGGAGCCAAAGGAAAACAGGGTTTCGTATTCAACTTCAACCTCGATTCCATCGACTTTTACAACTTTTCCGCAGGCAACCCTACAGCCGTAGCAGGAGGAGCTTCTTTTAACGTACTTTTGCATAGCTTCAGCGTTTATGTCTTCGAATCCTTCAAAGCTACCCTTCTGCCAGTATTTTGTTGGAAGAACACCAGCCTCGTTTACCAATGCCATTATGTTGGCCGTTCCATACTTTTTCATTGCCTGCAGCTTCTCCTTTATCAGTTCATTGAGCCAATCTCTAAAATCATCCAGTTCGTCAGGATAAGCAACTTCTATTTCTTTGCTTCCGTTGAAAACAACGGCTTTAAGATTTTTGGAGCCCATTACAGCTCCTCCGCCACACCTCCCAAACTGCCTGCCTTTTCTATGGTTTATGCAGGCAAATCTAACGAGGTTTTCTCCTGCCTGCCCTATTGAGAGAACTTCTCCACCTTCATCCTTTCTGAGAATTTCTTCGGTTTCATAGCTGTCCTTATTCCATAGATGCGAAGCATCTTTTATTTCAACGTCATCATCTTCAACAAGCAAGTAAACAGGTTTTTCAGCCCTGCCCGTTATGAAAAGGAAGTCTATCCCGGTCTTTCTCATTTCGTAGGCTATAAATCCACCGCATTGAGACTCGCCATAGCCGTTCGTCATGGGCGATTTAAAAACGCACGTCATTCTCGAAGCTCCAGACAGCTTTATCCCGTTGAGTGGACCTATTCCAAAAATTATCGCATTCTCGGGATGGTATGCATCTATGTTTGGCGGTATGTTGAAGAGCAGCTTTGTTGCAATACCCTTTCCGCCTATGTAAGCTTCGAGTTCTCTTGGAACATCGTTTATTACTGCTTTATCCTTTGAAAGGTCGATATATGCGATCTTCATTGGACACACCTGCCATTACTTTTATGGTTTGTAATGCTTTTGTAGGTATTGTGCAAGATTGATAACTAATCGCTACAAAAATTGCTTTGCTTGAATGGAAAAGCTATGTACATGACCGGAAGTCTAAAAAGCTTTTGAGTTTTTAGGTTCAGCCTAATAACCAAAAATTTTTTATTGTTTTGATTTATAAATTGGTTTATGAATCTAAATTACATTTTACTCGGCATTTTGCTTGCATGCGTAATTACCGGCGTAGCCAGTGCTGAAGAAAGTTGCAATGTTTGCCACTACAGCATTGCCAAGAACTTCAGCTTATCGCTCCACCACACCATTGCTGGAATGTATAAAGAGTGGGAGAAGGGAGTCGGAAAAGAATTTGGAATTGATCTGCCTGCTGGTTGTACGAAGTGCCACATCGATAACTGCACTACGTGCCATGAGGACTATGGCGGTTATCCGGGAGCGCACTACAACAGAAGTGTAGAGATGGAGAAGTGCGTTGAGTGTCATCATGGAAGGGTTGGTGTGAACTACGTTGGATATCTTGGGGGTCATAAGGAGAAGGGGCCAAACCCAGATGTTCACTATGTAGCCGGTCTAAACTGCACGGACTGTCATACGTTTACTGAAATACACGGCGATGGGAAGGCATACGACAGCCAAAAGAAGGCAGTTAAGATAAGATGTGAGGATTGCCATTTAGAACTGACGGTTGTTAAGGGTAAAAAAGCGAAGCTGTATTCCTCCAACATACTCGCCCACAGGATACATGAGGATAAGCTCGAATGCTCTGCTTGCCATGCTGGATGGATTCAAACTTGTTACAACTGTCACTTGGAAACGAAGAAAATAGATAGCACGACGGTGGAGAAATATTACTTGGGTGTTGGCTATGAGGGGAAGGTAAAGCCGTTCTACCGGATGGTCGTCAGCTACGGAAATAGAACGTTTGAAGGATGGGTTGAATACACGCCTCACACAACCTGGAAGGCAAAAGACTGTAAGTTCTGCCATCTGAACAAGGAATTACTCGGAGAGGGAAGGACTGGAGTTGTACTGGGGCCGGAAGGAGCATCCTTCATACCAAAGGAAACTATAGACAGAATATACGGGATAACTGCACCAAAGCCCACAGCTACTGTAACAACGCCCACTACACCAAAGCCCACGGCTACCGTAACAACGATACCCACCACAACTGCTACGGTAACAAAACCCACGCCCGGATTTGAAGTAGTATTTGCGATACTCGGACTTGGCATTGTTCTGCTAGCAAGAAAAATTATGTAAAATTATTTTAAATTTTATTTTTTATTTCATACCAGAATAAAAATTTGTTTAAGCTGAAACACTCCCAAAAGACTTGATCGATGAAAGCAAAATCTTTTCTGATTGGCAAAATCTTAAAATTTAATACCAAAGAAGTAAGAAAAATCTTACAAGTTTGGTATGGGAAAAGAAAGAGGAGTGTGTACAAGGGGCAGGATCGTTTACGGGATCGTCACGGTTAGTGAAAAGGGACAGATAGCTATTCCAGTTGACGCAAGAAGAGATCTAGACATTAAAACAGGTGACAAGCTAATAGTCCTGAAAAGAAAAGATGAAGCTGATTAACTCTCATTAAGCTCGATAAGATGGATGAACTCATGCTTTTGCTTCAGGAAGATGAAGAATTCTTTAAAAAGTTAAAGGAGGTGGGAAAAATGAGTAAGAAGTACACGTGTAAAGACTGTAAGCACTACAGGCCAATAGACGAAACAAAAGGAGATTGCTTCGGATACGAAGTGCCAGCGGACATGCCCGCTGAACAATGTCCGGCAAAGGCTTTTGAGCCTAAGGAAGAGAAGTGATAAACGTATTCGTTGGTTGGTCTCGTAAATTTGATGGAGTTTGATAACAAGTGGTAAAGGAAATTTACGTAAAATCGATCCTGAACAAGCACAGGAAAAGAGACGAGTGGTTTTTAGATGATTACTCTCTAAATCCTTACAAGCTCTGTCAGTTTAACTGCATCTACTGCTACATCCGGGGAAGCAAGTATGGAGAAAGCATGGACAAGGAATTGGCGGTAAAGATCAACGCTCCAACTTTACTCGAAAAAGAATTGTTTAAAAGGGCTAAAAGAAAGGAGTACGGATTCATAGCTTTAAGCTCTTCAACAGAACCGTGGCAGCCAGTGGAGGAAAAGTATCGAGTAACAAGGAGTTGTCTTGAAGTAATCTCCAAGTTCAGGTTCCCCGTACATTGTTTAACAAAGTCGGAGCTGATTTTGAGAGATTTAGATTTGCTTGAAGAAATCGATAAAAAAGCTGTTCTGCCTCCAGACTTAAGAGCGATAAGTCGTGGAGTTCTTATAACCTTCTCCCTTTCTACTTTAGACGAGCAGATTGCCAGAATCTTCGAACCAGGAGCACCAAAACCAAAGAAAAGGCTGGAAACTTTGCAGAAGGTTAAAGAAGCTGATTTTTGTGCTGGAATTGCTTACATTCCCGTCTTACCTTTTATTTCGGATTCAGAAGAGCAACTTGAGGAAATGGTTAAAACTGCCAGAGAACTTAATGCCGACTACGTGTTTGTTGGGGCATTAACTCTTCACGGCGAAGGAAAGAAATTATACTTCAAAGTAATCGAAAGGCACTTTCCCGAGCTGTTATCAGAATACAAAAAGTTGCTCAAAGCGTACAATCAACCAAGCAGGAATTACCAGCGGAAATTAGAAGAAAAGGCGAAAAGACTTTGTGAAATGTACAGAGTGAAGTATAGGATAACATAACCATGGATAAAAAATAGCGGCAAAGTTTTATAAGAAGGGGAGCAAAACCTACGTAGGAAGTGCAGGTATGCTGCTGAACAAGCTTGTAATTCCCGCAAATACGAAGTTCGAAGAGGGAAACGTAGTCGTTGAGGGAGATGTAATTGTCTGTTCTTCAGCAAACCTTGGATACGGAATAATCGGTAAAAAAGTCGTTATCGGAGAAAAGGCGAGCATACAGGGTGGTATTGTAGGTGAAGAAGTCAGAATCGATGCTTGGAGTAACGTGAAAGGCGATGTTGTGAGCAAAGGCGATGCCTACGTTGGCGAGTTTGCATCGATAGGTGGAAAGCTTACGGTCTTTGGTGATCTGGAAATTGGAAGAAACGTCAGAATCAAAGAGGGTTTTGAGGCCAAAGGTCTAATTACCATTCAAGACCCTTTGCCGGTCATACTTTTTATATTCTTCTACCTTCTCGAACTCCTTCGCCTTGGTAGGCTAGAGGAGGCTGAAAAGCTATTTGGCGAGGAGGAATTTAATTCGCCTCTCATAATCCCAGAGGGTTCGAACCTTAGTTTGGAGCAAATAAAGACCAATACGGACGTGGAAATAGTCGGTAGCAGGGTTCTTGGCAACATAAGGGCAAAGGACATCAGCGTGGAGGGTAGCGAGGTATTTGGTAGCTTAAGGGGGAAAGACATCGTTGTCGACGGCAGTCGCATTCATGGAGCCATAGAGGGACGAACCGTGTTTATCACCAACGGCAGCGAAGTCTTTGGACATATAAAAGCCGAAAGAGTCTACATGGAAGAAAAGTGTGCTGTAGAGGGCACAATAATCGGAAAGGCGGGGGTTCTGATAAAACCGAAGGTGGACGTTGCGGAGATAATGAAGAAGTTGAAGAAAGAAGTCAAGGAGGAGGAGAAAGAGGATAGCAAGAGTGAGAGAGAGGACAAAGAGATTAAAAACGAGGTTGCAGAAGTTATAGGAACAAAAACAGAAGCTAGGGGCGATTCAAATGCTAGAGTGGAACAGGGAGAAGTTCAGAAGGATGTTTCCTAACCTATTCCACGAACTCGAAGGAGCTAAGCTTCCTACAGTCCTCGACCACCTTGAGGTGTGTAGAAACGAGAAGGAGGCTTTAGAGATAATAGATTACTTTGAGCGAATTGGAGAAATAACACCCCAGTATGCTTCTTTCCTTCGCTCAAACGTAAATAGGTTGGGAATAATTGGCACGAGGAAGCGGGGCGACTACGAGAGGAGGGGTTTAGTTGATTGAGATTGGCATTGCAGGAAAGCCAAACGCCGGCAAATCTACTTTTTTCAAGGCAGCAACCCTTGCAGACGTAGAAATCGCAAATTACCCCTTCACAACAATCGAGCCAAATGTTGGCATTGCTTACGTTCGTGTTAAGTGTGTTTGCGAAGAACTCGGCGTTAAGTGCGACAACTGCATCGATGGATGGAGGTTTATACCCGTAAAGCTCATTGACGTTGCTGGGCTTGTGCCAGAAGCTCACAAAGGGCGTGGCTTAGGCAACGAGTTCCTCGACAATCTAAGGCAAAGCGAGGCTATCATTCACGTATTGGATGCTTCCGGTTCTACGGATGAGGAGGGCAATGAAGTAGGTGTTGCCCAGCACGATCCATGCAAGGATGTGGAGTTTCTCTATCACGAGCTCGACATGTGGCTGTTCGGAATTCTCAAAAGAAACTGGGACAGGATAGTCAGAAGGATAAGTCTAGAAAAGAGAGACCCCGCAAAATACATTACAGAACAGCTTGCTGGTTTGGGTTTTAAGGAGTGGCAAGTAAGGGAGGCGCTAAAGGCTGTTGGAGGCGACGTTTTGAACTTCAGCGACGAAAAACTGCAAAATTTTGCATTCGAACTTAGAAGGAGAAGAATGAGCATGGTTATTGCAGCAAACAAAGCTGATAAGGCTCCAGAAGAGCTTTTGAATAAGCTGTTATCTCTCCAAGAAATCGTAATTCCTACTTCTGCTATCTTCGAGTTAACGCTTAGAATGGCTGCAAAGAACGGATACATCAAGTACCTTCCCGGGGATAGCGATTTTGAGATATTAAAGGAGCTTAACGAAAAGCAGAAGAAGGCACTGGGGATGATAAGAGAATTCCTCAAGAAGTACGGCAATACTGGCGTGCAAAAAGCGATAAACTCCGTTGTTTTCGATTTGCTTAACTACATAGTGGTTTATCCCGTCGAAGACGAGAACAAGTTTACCGATTCGAAGGGAAACGTTTTGCCGGATGCGATGCTCGTGAAGAGGGGCACGACAGCAAGAGAACTTGCGTACATGATACACACAGACATAGGCGAGGGTTTTATATACGCGCTGGATGCAAAGCGGAAAATGAGGATTGCAGAGGATTATGAGTTAAAGAACAACGATGTGATAAAAATTGTTAGTGCGAAATGAGGGCAAATGTAAGCAAAGTAAAGCATCCGGCAATAATCCAGCTCAGAGGGGAAGTAAGTAGGATGGATGAAATTCTAAAGGTTATTGAAAGAACGTGTAGCGATTTTGAGGTCAATGGAATGGACATCTACGTTTCCGACGTCAATGAAGCGAGAAGGGCTATATCCAAGATAAAGAAGTTTGGGAGGACAAGCATTAAGGTTAGCACGAAGTACGCGGGCTTGAGAAAGGGAAGGGTCAGAACACTGTTTGTTTACTGTGTAAGGTTTGGCCTATGATAATCGAATTTTCAGAGTTTCAAAAGATACGGAAAAACCTAAGGTGCCTTCGAGATTTTAACAAGCTGAATTATCCGAGAGGTATGCTTTTTACAATTCTGTCCCAGAAGAGGGTCGATGCTGTGAAAAAGTATTATCCGAGGGCAATGGAAAAGCTAGACGAAATAACATCGTTTTGGAATAAAAGAGGAAAATTCCCCCCGTGGCTGAGGCTTACTCCGGTAATGAGGATTCGAGTTTTGCTGAAAGGGCTCGGTTTTTCAAAAGCCGAAATTGGTAGGATTCTTAGAGAACCGGAGAGAGCAGAATCAGACAGAATGGAGGAGGAAGTATGGAGAGCGTTGTTTACGGATTTTGTTTACTCGCCACTCGCCGTAAGGCATCAGTTTGCCAGAGGAAAGCTCGGCGAAGAAATAATAAGGAAGTGGTTGAAGAAACAAGGAGTAGAGTACAGAGAGGAGAAAGATTTGAGAAAGGAATTCAACAAGACGCCTGATTTTTACTTCGATGAACCCGTTGAGATTGCGGGCAAGGAAGTGCGGTGGATAGAAAGCAAGGCCCTCTTCGGCGATCCCAGAACTCATTGGATCTACTCGAAAAAGCAATTTTCCCGCTACGAAGAATTGTTTGGGGAAGGCTACGTAATTTACTGGTTTGGATGGGTTAAAGGCCTAAACACTTCAATTTTGCCCTGTAACTTCTTTTCTTCCCCAATGAGAGACGCTCTGCTGGACATGAGAGTTTACACAGCTGGAGGACAGGCTAGAAGAGTTGCAGAAGTTGCTGAAAAGCTCAATGCTTTTGTAGTTGACATAGGGTGTGATGCCGAAGGAATAATCGAGAACTACGTTTATATCGAGGAGCTAGAGTCTGATAAGCCTATGAGAAGCAGGGAATTTCTTAACGGGATGTGCAAGCTGATAGATTGCTATTCCAAGGGTAGAATACTCGTAGCCAGTAGAGAAAAAAATTGGAGGGATAGCAACAGAAGACACGTGGCATGGGTGCTTAGAAACCTCGGATTTGATGTCACTCACATCTGAACGACTCCACGACCTTTATGAGTTCATTCCTTTCCAGCGTTGTCGTTATCGTTATCTCTATACCTCCTTGCTTCCACGACATCACCCTTGCATGGCCTGCATCAAGGAAGTATGCAGTTACGTTCCCAACTTCGATCTTCTCACCCCCTTCTATTTCTTCTAGCTTACCTATCCTCTCCTTTACCTCGATTATCTCCGTCTCGTTGGAGTAGGTCAGAATGAGGACGTTCAGTGGTTTTAGCACTGAAATCGTTAGGTTGAATTTTCCGGGGAGGTATTCCGGTTTGCAAGCCTTGAAGCCAACGTCTTTTTCAGCTTCTTCAATACTCTCGAACGTAATAATTCTTTGCTTGAGCTCTTCTATGCTTGAAACTGTCGCGTTTTCGGGAGGAATGTACTCGAAGAAGCTGTCATCTAAGCCGTTGTTGAATGAGAAGTTGTAGTACTTAATTTTCATAACCTCATTGCCCTCAAAAAGCCACTTAATCTGAGTAGGATAGTAGTCCCTTGTAATAGTTATTTCAACTGTTACACTGTTCTCTTTTGCTTTTACAATGTAGTCTTCCTCGCCTTTTTCGATCTCCGTCGTGGCATTTTGCAATACGCTTTCAAGAATTGCTCCGTAGTCAAAGTTTATCCGGACATCTTCAGGTTTCGCATAAATAGCCATGTTTTCGACTGGATTATAGAACCAAGCTATACTGCCGTTGTTAACAAAAATAGCCCCAGAGATATCATCGGGTTGGGTGTAGTGTATCCTCTGCTTCTCACCCTTAACCCATAAATCCACGCTGTAGAAGTGGCCGGTTATGTAGTTTGTGACTTCGGCGCTTGCGCTGTAGTCTGCAAAGTTAGAATGTTTTTCTTTAACTTTTTTTATTACATCCTCTACGTTCTTCGTTTCGCATCCAAGGACTAGCGAGGCCAACAGAACTAGCAGGAAAGCTAGGAGGATTTTTGTAGTTTTCAAACTACCACCGCTGCCAGTTGGATGGCAATTACTTAAGAGTTCCGGTTGGTGCGTGGAGCAGGCACGAATTCAACGCCGGGATGTCTTTGCATCATTGGCTGCGGATAGAGTTCCATAAGTTCGTAAACCTCTTCAGGTACGTCTGTTGAGACGTTAAGCCCGAGTTGCTTTGCTACTTCAACCGTGATTGGATAATCATGTGTCCAACGCCCTTCTGTCAGGATTACTGCTACTTCTCTAGCCTTTTCCTCGCCCAGCTTATCCTTAAGAAGCTCAAAGACAAATTCTCTAACCTGATTTATCGCCTTCTCGGCTATATCGGCCATTATGAGCGTCTGATCGTCTATATCCTTTGGTTCCTTCCTATTTACGGCTCTGAGTATGGATGGAGCTGGAAAGTTCATTAGCTGCGGATCGACAGGGCCTAAAACCGCATGGAAATCCATAACTATCTCATCCGCAGCAAGGGCAATTAGCGTTCCACCGCTCATTGCATAGTGGGGAACTATCACCGTTGTTTTCGCTGGGTGGTCTTTAATCGCTTTAGCTATTTGCGTTGCAGCAAGCACCAATCCGCCAGGCGTATGGAGTATAAAGTCTATTGGCTGATCCCTTGGAGTTCGCCTAATAGCCCTTAAAACGTGTTCTGAATCCTCGACGTTGATGAAGCGATAGAACGGTATACCAAATAGCCCTATGCTCTCCTGTCTGTGTATCATCGCTATTACGTTCGTTCCTCTCTTTGCACCCATTCTTCTCATTGCCGCCTTTCTGGCTGTCTCGAGTTGCCTGTATTTTAGCTGGGGGGCGAGGATCAGGTAGACTAGGAGAAGCCACCATATCAACCCCGCCAATAAATCCGGTAAGATCCGTCATCACATTTTATTATATACATCTTGTATATAATGCTTTGCAGCATATGGTTTATCGAAACATTTTAAATCTGTTTCTAGAGAATTTAACAATAACAATAGGGAACTTATGAATCCTCTTTTGAGCATCGGAGGCAACTTTTATGGTTAATCATTCAAAAAATTATTTCGAAACGCTTATATAGGCTGCATAGTTAAAATCACCAAGCGTTGTTGAGATGTGTTTCAATACTGGAGGTGGAAGTACATGGCTTTGTTAAAACCGCCTTTACCGCACGGTGGGAGGCTTGTAGACAGAGTTATTAAGAAAAAAGAGAAAGCAGAGAAAATGATCGCTGGCCTGCCAAGCTTTGAACTAAAACCGACAACACTTCCCGACGGGACGCCGATAAGACATGTTTATAGAGAGATAATGTCTGTTTGCTACGGATTCTTCAGCCCGGTTGAGGGTTCAATGGTTCAGAACGAGCTTGAAAGGGTTCTCAACGAAAGAAGGCTTCTAAGCGAGTGGATCTTCCCGTATCCAATACTGTTTGACGTAAGTGAGGAAGACTACAAGGCTCTGGGTGTTAAAGAGGGAGATACGCTTTTGTTGATGCTTAAAGGTCAGCCATTTGCAATCTTAGACATCGAAGAAATATACAAGATCGATCCAAAAGACGTGGCAACGAGAACGTTTGGAACTCCAGAAAAGAACCCAGAAGTCGTAAGAGTGCCTTTCGATGAGAAGCATCCGGGCTACATGATCTACAGGTGTCACAATCCGGTCATCTTCGGTGGTACGTACACAATAGTCAACGAGCCAAAGTTTAAGGAACCCTACGACAGATTCTGGTTCCCGCCCGCTAAGTGTAGAGAAATTGTAAAGAACGAGAAGAAGTGGAGGACTGCTATAGCCCACCAGACGAGAAATGTGCCGCATGTAGGACACGAGATGTTAATGAAGTGTGCTGCTTTTGCTGGAGACGTTGAACCTTGCCATGGAATTCTCGTAAACGCTATCATTGGAGCGAAGAGGAGAGGAGACTACCCAGATGAGGCTATTCTTGAAGGGCACGAGGCCGTGAACAAGTATGGATACATAAAGCCGGAGAGGCACATGGTAACCTTCACGCTCTGGGACATGAGGTACGGCAACCCGATTGAGTCTTTACTGCATGGTGTAATCAGGCAGAACATGGGTTGCACGCACCACATGTTTGGAAGAGATCACGCTGCAGTCGGAGACTACTACGACATGTACGCAACTCAGATACTCTGGACCAAGGGTATTCCAAGCTTTGGGTTTGAAGCTCCACCAAACGAGGTTGACTACGGCTTGAAGATACTCCCGCAGAACATGGCAGAGTTCTGGTACTGCCCGATCTGTGGAGAGATTGCCTACAGCGAGAGCTGCGGTCACACCGATGCAAAGCAGAAGTTCAGTGGTAGCTTCATAAGAGGGATGGTTGCAGAGGGCATATTCCCGCCAAAGGTAATATTCAGGCCAGAGGTCTACAAGGTAATAGTCAAGTGGTGGAAGGTCTTCGGATATCCATTTGTCAACAAGAAGTACCTTGAGATAAAGAACAAGGAGCTTGAAGTTGATATGCCAGCGATGGAAGTTCCAAAGGCATGAGGTGATAAAAATGCCATACTATATAGGTGTTATACTTGGCGAGGACAGGCTTGAGAAGATAAAGGGTACCCCGCTTGAGGAGAAAGTGCAAGACCTGTTCGGAGGTGCACTTAAGTTCTTGGCCGTAGAGGTCCCGGAGGATAAAGCGGATAAAATCCTGAAGGCCTTTGACAGAGCGAGAATCGACTCGAGAGGATACATTGAAGACGTCCCCGTAGCTTTCAGGAGAGCGGTATTTGAGGAAATTGCAAAAGAAAAGTCATTGGACATAGTCGACAAAGTGTTGGAAAGATTGCCAGAGATACAGGAAGCTGCAAAGAAGGAAGCTGAATACATACCACCACCTGAGATCGAATAAAATAGTAAGGTTTTTAAATTTTTAATGTTAGGAGGTACCAAACTCAACAACTCTCTGGTTTGAGGTTGGGAGGTGAAAAAATGCCAAGTTGGGTAAACCCGGAAAAGTGTGACGGTTGTAAAGCGTTGGAAAGGACTGCTTGTGAGTACATCTGCCCCAACGACCTGATGACACTGGACAAGGAGGCAATGAAGGCGTACAACAGGGAACCAGACATGTGCTGGGAGTGCTATTCCTGTATTAAGATGTGCCCACAGGGCGCAATTGAATGTAGAAGCTACATCGACTACTCGCCCATGGGAGCAAGCTGTGTACCAATGCGTGGAACGGATGCAATAATGTGGACGATAAAGTACAGAAATGGCAAGGTTCTGAGGTTTAAGTTTGCAATCAGAACGACGCCATGGGGTTCAATCCAGCCGTTTGAGGGATTCCCAGACCCAACGGAGGACATGTTAAAAACAGAGCTACTTGCCGGTGAACCAGACATCCTCGATTACAAAGAGTTCCCACCAATCAAGCTAAGGGACAAGCCCTTAACGAAGTTGGGTTAAAGGAGGTGTTTTAGATGGTTTACGTACCAAAAAAGGTAGAGGTTTATAAAGCAGATGAGGTACCAACTGAAACAGTAGAGACGGATGTCCTGATAGTCGGTGGCGGTTTCTCGGGATGTGGAGCAGCATACGAGGCAGCCTATTGGGCTAAGCTCGCGGGGCTGAAGGTCACGCTTGTTGAAAAGGCAGCTATTGAGAGGAGCGGAGCCGTCGCGCAGGGTCTTTCTGCTATTAACACATACATCGACAACAAATATGGTGACAGGCCAGCCAGGTCCGAAATCCAGAACACCGTTGAAGACTACGTAAGGTACGTAGTGCTTGACATGATGGGTATTGCAAGAGAAGACCTAGTTGCTGATTACGCAAGGCACGTTGACGGAACAGTTCACCTATTCAACAAATGGGGTCTACCGATGTGGCTAACCCCCGACGGAAAGTGGGTAAGAGAGGGGCCATGGCAGCTAATGATCCACGGAGAATCTTACAAGCCCATCATTGCTGAGGCTGCAAAGATGGCACTTGGTGAGGAGAACATCTACGAGAGAGTACCAATTATCGAGCTCCTTTTGGATAAAAACGATCCAACCAGGGTTGCCGGAGCCGTAGGATTCAGCGTAAGAGAGCCAAAGTTCTACGTGTTTAAGGCAAAAGCAGTAATTCTTGCAACGGGAGGAGCAACGTTACTGTTCAGACCAAGGAGCGTTGGTGAGGCAGCAGGAAGGACTTGGTATGCCATATTCGACACCGGAAGTGGGTACTACATGGGATTGAAGGCTGGAGCAATGCTAACGCAGTTTGAGCACAGATTCATTCCATTCAGGTTCAAGGACGGCTACGGGCCAGTCGGTGCATGGTTCCTGTTCTTCAAGTGCAAGGCGAAGAACGCGTTCGGAGAGGTTTACATTGAAACTACTGCAAGTGAGCTTGAAAAGTACAAGCCGTACGGTACTGCACAACCAATTCCGACACCGCTAAGAAACCACCAGGCATTGCTGCAAGTTATGCAGGGTAAGGCACCGATCTTTATGGATACGCCAGAAGCTATGGAGGCCTTGGCTGCCGGAGACAAAGCTAAGGCTAAGAAGATATACGATGAAGCATTCGAAGACTTCCTTGACATGACAGTAAGCCAGGCATTGCTCTGGGCAAGCCAGAACATTGATCCACAGGAGAAGCCGTCTGAGGCTGCTATGGCAGAACCCTACATCATGGGTTCGCACAGTGGTGAAGCGGGATTCTGGGTTTGTGGACCAGAGGACTTAATGCCAGAGGAGTACAAGAAGTACTTCCCGTTCGTATACAACAGAATGACAACAGTTAAGGGCTTGTTTGCGGTCGGTGATTGCGCGGGAGCAAATCCACACAAGTTCTCAAGCGGTTCATTCACGGAGGGCAGACTTGCAGCAAAGGCAGCAGTGAGGTATGTGGTTGAGCAGAAACCCGATCCCGCAATTGACGATGCAAAGGTGGAGGAGCTCAAGAAGAAGTGCTTTGCACCAATGGAGAGATACATCGAAAACAAGGACAAGACGACGGATGAAAACGTCAGCCCGTACTTCTTCTTCCCGTGGCAGGGACTCGTTAGGCTACAGAAGATAATGGACGAGTACGCTGCCGGAGCTTCGATGTTGTACCAGACGAACAAGGCCATGCTTGAGAGAGCTCTCGAACTCCTGACCTTCCTGAAGGAGGACTGGGAGAACTACATCGCTGCAAGAGACCTGCACGAACTCATGAGAGCTTGGGAGCTCTGGCACAGGATCTGGACTGCTGAGGCTCACGTGAGGTTCATGCTCTTCAGAGAGGAAACAAGGTTCCCAGGCTACTACTACAGAACGGACTTCCCAGAACTCGACGACGAGAACTGGCACGTGTTCACCCTCGGCAGATACGACCCGGAGAAGAACGAGTGGACATTTGACAAGACACCAGTCCTACACATCGTCGAATATACGTTATAAAATTTTTAACTCCCTTTTTTGTTTTTTAGTTATTTCGTGATACTAGTGGAGAACTGGTTTTGAGAAATTGTATAACAATTTAATTAAAATCTAGGAAACTTGTTCCACCTCAGGCTTAAGGTCTATTTTGACTAGCTACTTTCAAAAAGTCGGAGATTTCAAACAATCAGTAGTCAATTACTGCTAATACACAACTCAGTACTTCATCCTGCCGTACATTACCTCTTTAAACTTGTCGGCCGACATCTTGTAGTACTCCTCAGCTTCCTTGTAATCACCCATCTCCTTCTTCAGATCTCCATAGTGCTTTAGGGATGCGGCCACAAACTGTCCAAAGTTTTTGTCCTTGGTTTCAAGTTCCTCGAACAGATCGAGGGTTTCCTTCAGCATCCTTTCCGCTTCCTCATACCTCCTTCTTGCCTTGTAAAACGTTCCAAGGTTACTGAGAGCTATAGCCAGATCAAACTTATAAGATCCATCGAAGTTGACCAGCTCCCTGTAAATCTCCTCAGCCCTCTTAAAGCTGTCCTCCGCAAGAGCATAATCTCCAACTTTTCTGTATATTTCTCCGGCATTAATCAAGCATTCTGCCAACTTCTCTTTATTCCCGATTTTTTCCCTTATTTCAAGAGAGATCTGTATTTTTGGCAAGGCTTCTTCGTACCTTTTTTCGCTGTAGTACAGGAGGGCCATATCATTCTCAACTTCCGCAAGCTCTTCCAAATCTGATAGTTCTCTGGCAATTTTTTCTGCTTCGAGATAAAATTTTTCAGCCCTGTCATTCATTCTCATAACTATCAGCGATTTGGCACCGATCCTAAGGAACTTTGGAATAAGATAATTCAGCCCTAATTCTCTACTCAACTTTACCGCGTTAACCGATGAAATCAAGCATGAAACTACAGATTCTCTATCAAAAGGCTCTTCGGAAAGGGACATCGAGTTATAGGAAAAGAATGCTAAGCCCACTAAAGCTCTCCAAGTCCCCTCCAACTCCTTAATTTTGGTTGGATCCTTAAAAAGTTCTTCTATAACACTTCTCACATCATCGGAAGAGTTCTCTTTTAAAAATTCAAGCGCTTCAAGGGGTTTTCCCTCTTTTATAAGCCTGCCAACCTCTTCTACAATTTTCATGAAAATCTGCCTACCGCTTGTTTTAAAAACTTTTTGGGTAAACGAAGCTGAAAACCTCAGAAATGCCAATATCCTCAAAACTGGAATCCACAGAGCGATTGCTGAGCAAAACTTATCGACATGCATTATGGAAAGATTTAAGAATCGAAAAAACAAGCCGATTCAATGGATATCGAAATAGATTGCCCAATATGTAACGATGGAAAAAAACATAAAGCTGAAGTACTTGAAGAAAGAAAGGGGAAATTCAAAAGGAAGAGGGCCGAATTCGATGCTGATGTTTTTATCGTTAGATGCCGTGACTGTGGTACGATTGGTATGTACAAGGTTGTTAAGCAGGCAAACTTAGAATTCTATTACTTCCCCTATGAGGAGGGTGAGGTTTAGCGAAAACATTGCATCCGATTGTGTAACATCCTGGGGAATAAGCGTCCCACTGTTAAGAGTAGCTCTCTTTGCGTCAAAGCCGGAGGAGAGGGCGAGAATAATCAGAGAAAAGATATGCAAACATATCGATGGCGTGGTTGAGGCAATAGAAAACGAAGTTAATTCCGAGGTTAAGGAGCTTACGATTTCTTTGGCTTCGGCTTGGATCAGGTATTACGTTTTTAAGCTTGAAGTCCTAACCAATTCAGGAAAATTCGACTTTGCCCTCAACCTGCTCTCCCCAAACTCACCCATTACCTCTTTCAAAAACCATTGGAAGAATGCCATTGATGTTTATAAAAAGTTTCCAAACAACGTAGCAAAACCGATAATGGTGGAGGACGAGCTAATGCTTCAGGAATGGGTTAGAGGTAAACCCCTATCAGATTTTAAGGAGGGAGACATTTTTATTGATGAAGAGGGGGCGAAGAAGTGTATCCCCCTAACCTCAAAAATACTCTACAAGCTTAACAAGGCTGGATATATCTACAAGCCATGGGACGACTACGAGCTTATGCTTAGAGATAACGAAGTGGTCTTTCTTGACGTAACAAGGTTTGTCAGAAAGAAGATCAGAGATGAGGATTTTCTGGATTTTTACTTTGGTGTTCCATTTACATCGCCTGACATAATAAAGCTGAGCAGGTATCCTAGGGATCCATCCTTCAGTCTTTACTGGAGGGGTGTAAGTGAGAAGGACTACCTTGGAGCTAGCAGGGATGAATACATTAAACTCTTTATGGAAGGTGTTGAATCCGCCCGCTCCGCCCAAGAATTCCGATAACTTTATTAACCTCTTTTTATGCCCAATTCTTGTTCTGGAGGAGTTGCTATGACTGGAATACTCGTTGTTGGAGGGGGAATCACAGGCTTAACTGCGGCTATCGAAGCAGCAGAGACGGGCTATGATGTGTACCTCATTGAAAAGAATCCATACCTCGGTGGAAGAGTTGCCCAGCTGTGGCGCTACTTTCCAAAGCTCTGTCCACCATACTGCGGTTTGGAGATACTCTTCAAGAGGCTCAAAAACCTGCCAAACCTGAAGTTCTTCACAAACGCAGAGGTCGAATCGGTCAGCGGCGAGCCTGGGAACTTCGAGGTTTCAATCAGGATAAATCCGCGCTTTGTAACCGATGCTTGCACGGCATGCGGAGAATGCGTCAAAGCTTGTCCGGCTGAGAGGCCAAACGAGTTCAACTACGGAATGGATAAAACAAAGGCAATCTACCTGCCCCATGAAATGGCATTTCCGATGAAGTACGTGATAGATGCAGCTTACTGCAAGAAGGATGAAGGCTGCAAGGCATGCGTTGAGGCATGCAAGTACGATGCAATTGATTTGGCTATGCAACCAAAAACGATGAAACTGAATGTTGGGGCCATAATAGTTGCAACGGGCTGGCAGCCTTACGACAAGTCGAAGCTCGATAACCTGCTGCCAGATCATCCAAACGTAATAACGAACGTGATGTTCGAAAGACTTGCATCGATCAGCGGGCCAACGAAGGGCAAGATAGTAAGGCCATCTGACGGAAAGCCAATTGAGAGTATCGCTTTTGCCCAATGCGCAGGCAGTAGAGATGAAAACCACTTGCCCTACTGCTCTGCTATCTGCTGCCTAGCAAGCTTGAAGCATGCTACATACGTAAGAGAGCAGTACCCGGATGCAAAGATATTCATGTTCTACATAGATGTGCGAGCTTTCGGCAGGTTTGAAGACTTCTTCACCAAGGTTAAGGAGTACAACATCGAGCTTGTTAGGGGAAGGGTTGCAAAAATAACCGAAGCCGAAGATGGAGACTTAATAGTTGAAGCTGAAGACACTGAAACTGGTGTAAAAAGGAGGGAAAAGGTCAACATGGTTGTATTGGCTACAGGTATGCAGCCGAGCGATACAATATTCGAGAAAGACGAATACGGCTTTGTTAAATCTAAGGATGGGATAATCGCTGCCGGATGCGCAAAGAAGCCACTGGATGTAGCTTCATGCGTTGAAGATGCTACAGGAGCGGTCATTAAAGCAATCCAAGTTTTGAGGAGGTGAGAACATGGCAGAAGAAGAGAAGGTGGAGAAGAAAATCGGCGTTTACATCTGCACCGGTTGCGGAATCAGCGACGCACTAGACATTGAAGCTCTCAAAAAAGTTGTTGAAGAGGAATTTCAGCTTCCATGCAAGGTTCACGAGAATCTTTGTGGTAAAGATGGTGTGAAGCTCATAAAGAGTGACATAGACAGTGGAGACGTCAATACTATTGTTATTGCTGCTTGTTCGCCGAGAGTTAACTGGGATGTCTTCAACTTTAATGGCTATATAGTTGAGAGAGTTAACCTAAGAGAGGGTGTTGCTTGGAGCCATACACCAAAGGATGCTGAAACCCAAGCTTTGGCTGAAGACTACATCAGGATGGGGATCGTAAAAGCTCAAAAGACCGAATTTGCCGAACCGTTCATTGAGGAAATAAGCAGGACGATATTGGTTGTCGGTGGCGGCATTACGGGAATGACCGCAGCACTTGAAGCTGCAAACGCTGGTTACGATGTTGTACTCGTTGAAAAAGAAGCCAATCTTGGAGGGTGGGCTGCGAAGTTCCACAAGCTTACACCAGTTGAGAGACCATACAACACGTTGCTCGATTCATCGTTCGTCCAGGATATGATTGCCCAAGTCGAGAACAATCCAAGAATAAAGGTTTACAAGTCAACAACGATAGAGAAGATTTCTGGTCAGCCCGGACTTTTCGATGTAACGCTTAACAAGGCGGGAAGTACAGAAGAAATGAGAATTGGAGCAATAGTTCTTGCTACTGGATGGAAGCCCTACGATGCAAGCAAGCTTGAGGAACTAGGATATGGGAAGTACGCGGGAGTTGTCACAAACATCGAATTTGAGGAGATGGCAAAAGAGGGCAGAATAAACGGAGATGTTCTGTTTATCCAGTGTGCTGGGCAGAGGGATGCAAATCACTTGCCCTACTGCTCATCGGTTTGCTGCATGGTCTCGCTCAAGCAGGCGAAGTACGTGACAGAAAAGGGAGGCAATGCCTACATAATCTACAAGGACATGCGTACTCCTGGTTTGTACGAGGACTTCTACAAGGCAATGCAGGAAGATGAGAGAATCTTCCTTACCAAGGGAGACATAAAGAGCATTGTGGAAGAGAACGGCAAGCTCGTTGTTGAAGTTGAGAACACTCTTCTCGGCGAGACGATCAAGGTTAGGGTTGACACGGTTGTGCTCGCAACCGGAATGGTCTCAACGCTCAAAGGTCTCTACACGGTAAAGGAAGAATTCCCAGACGAGAAGGTCGTTCCGTTCAAGCACATACATGAGCCAACGATCGTGAAGAGTGAGGAGGAAATAGAGGAAATAGCAAAGCGGGGACACATACTCAACTTGCAGTACAGGCAGGGGCCTGAATTGCCCACGCTTAAGTATGGAATGCCGGACTCAAACTACATATGCTTCCCGTACGAAAGCAGGAGAACTGGCATATATGCAGCTGGATGCGTAAGAGCTCCAATGGGCATTGCTGAATGTATGGATGATGCAAGAGGAGCTGCTCTTAAGGCAATTCAGTGCTTAGAGCTCGTCTCAAAAGGTGCATCAACGTTCCCAAGGACTGGCGACATCGACTACCCGCAGTTCTTCCTGCAGCGCTGCACACAGTGCAAGCGCTGTACCGAAGAATGCCCGTTCGGTGCGCTTGATGAGGATGAGAAAGGCACACCACAACCCAATCCGCTTCGCTGCAGAAGATGCGGTGTATGCTTTGGTGCTTGCCCAGAGAGAATAATATCCTTCAAGGGCTACTCGATCGACATGATTTCATCTATGATCAGGGCTATCAAGGTCCCGGAGGAGGAGGGAATTTACAGAATAGTGGCCTTCTTCTGCGAAAACGATGCATATCCAGCATTGGATATGGCAGCCCTCAACGGCCTGCAGTGGGATGCTAGCGTTAGAATAATTCCAGTTAGATGCTTAGGTTCAGTAAACGTTGTATTCGTTGCAGACTCTCTTTCGAGGGGTATAGATGGCATACTGATGGTTGGATGCAAATACGGCGAAGACTACCAGTGCCACTTCATAAGAGGGAGCGAACTCGCAAACAGGAGAATGGAGAACGTTCAGGAAACGTTGCAGAGATTGATGCTTGAACCCGAGAGGGTAAAGCTTGTAGAACTCGCAATCTCCGACTATGATAAAATACCCCAGATAATCGGGGAGTTCGTTGAGCAGATAAAGCAGGTTGGGCCGAACCCATACAAAGGGTTCTGAAGGTGGTGAGTATGGAGGTAGATCCAAAATTCGTGAGGGATATTATTACTGTTGGGGGAACCACAGTAAAGAAGTGCATGCAGTGTGCTACGTGCAGCGTTGTTTGCCCGCTGAGCACGGATGAAAATCCCTTCCCAAGAAAGGAGATGATATGGGCCCAATGGGGGCTGAAGGAAAAGTTGCTGCGCGATCCAGCAGTCTGGCTCTGCCACCAGTGCAACGACTGTTCGGCTTATTGCCCGAGAAACGCGAAGCCTGGAGAAGTCATGAATGCAATCAGAGCTGTAACCATAGCAAACTGCTCATTTCCGACATTTTTTGCAAGAGCCTTCCTTAATCCTGCATACCTCCCGCTGCTCGTAGCAATACCCATCATCTTGCTGGCAATATACTTCGCAGGATTTGCTCCCAACGGCTTCGCGATACCTGAAGGTGAAGTCGTCTTTTCCAACTTCATTCCCCACGAACACTTAGAGGCTGTTGGCACAGCATTAGGCGCTTGGGTTGGCATAGCCATAGTTATCGGCCTCTACCGCTATTGGACAGCACTAGCGGCGGAGAGAGGAAGGGTAATACGCATACCGATAGGTGAAGGAGAAGTAAAAGCTCCTCCTGGATTCATAACGGCTTTTGTCTCTTCGATTGTAGAAATACTTCTCCACAGCAGGTTTAAGAAGTGCGAGGAGGCAGGCTATCGCTACTATGCGCATCCATGCATCTTCTACGGCTTTATCCTTATCGGTATCTCAACGATCATAGCATTAGGTTACCTCCAGATGGGTAGGGAGCTCGGATTGCCTTTGACTGACCCGGCGAAGATAATAGGCAACATCGGTGCAGTTTTGCTCTTCTTTGGTACAACGTGGGTCATCTACGAGAGAGTCGTTAGGAAAGACAGCATTGGCTTTGGAGGTTACTACGATTGGCTTTTCCTTGGAATTCTCTACATCGTAGCGATAACAGGCATCATTACTGAGGCTGCAAGGCTTGCAAATACAGTTGCAGCATACTACCTCTACCTAATACACCTGGTTGCTGTCTTCATTCTGCTGATCTATGCTCCTTACTCGAAGTTTGCACACCTCGCCTACAGAGCGATCGCAATGACGTACGAGAAGTGCTACGGTTAAAGCTTTTTATTTAGTTCTTTGTTTTTTAGTAATATTTTTTGACTGATAAATTCCTTAAAGTCTTTTAATCCCCGGCGGTGTCAACTTAACACCTCCAGTAGTTACAGAATGCCATAAAACTCTCAATCCAGCTCTGTACAGAATCAAAAGAGCTATTGAAAGAGATCTGTTCCAGAAACTCTTCGTCCTTTCCTTAAACCTAGAAAAGAAACTTCTACTGCATTCCTTTCTCCAAACGTCTCGTGTCTGTATTTCAATCCTAATCTTTTCAAGCCTTATACCAGAATCCCTGTCAACAACTATTTCCGGCTTGTTTTCGCAGTATTTCAGAACTTCTTTCAAGAAAGCGTAAGCATGGAAAGAACTTCTACTTCAGAAGCCCATATGGCTAAGCACTCTTCGCTATTAACGTCTAGCAGCCCATACGAAGATTAGCTTCTTCTCAAGCTTTATTTTTGTCTCATCTATTGCAATAAGCCTTCTTGATTCTTTCTTGGTTGCTTTAGAACTTTCTTAAGTCTGTGGTAGTAAATCCTAACAGATTCATGGCTTATGGCTTCGAATAGGGATGGATGATCGCTTAGTTTTCCTTAAAGAAAGACCAAAGAAGTATAATAGAGCTGCTAAAATTTTAAATTCTACATTTTTCTTGTTCCTCCGAAAACTTTTGCAGCCTTAACGGTCTACCAATTGGCTTAGTGCGGGTATGTTGTATTTTCTCCATTTATTTTTTGTTGCTATTCTTGACAGCACCTAATCCCCTTAAACAAAGCTTTCTAGACGTGTTGAATGTAATTTCAGAGTTTTAATTGAATTGTGTTATAGGTAGCGATTTTAGAAATTAACTGTAAATGGTAGTGAATTAATCATTAAGATATCAAATTTAAGAAATTTAGGAAGATTTAGGAAAGTTTATATGCGAGTATTTTGACAGTTGACTCGCTTAAGAAAGGAGGTGCAAAAATGCTGGACCTCGGGTGGGCATTCTGGCCGCTGGCCCTCTTTGTATTTACACTGGTAATAGGAATAATCGCACCAATATCTGGAGTCGGCGGCGGAGTGCTGTTCGTGCCACTGACGGTAGCGTTCTTTCCGTTCAACGTGGACTTTATCAGAGGGGCAGGGCTCATCATGGCATTAACGAGTGCACTCTCATCAGCACCACATCTGATGAAGAAGGGGCTGGCAAATCTGAGGATAATGGCTCCCGTTGTAGTTGTCTCAATGATAACTTCGATTATAGGCGGTATCGTTGGTCTTTGGGTTACAAACGCCTTTCCCACGGGCAAATACTACATATACATAGCGCTGGGTATTGTGTTGTTCATAATATTCGTGGTCATGTTAACGTCGAAGCGCGTTGAATTCCCAGAAGTGACGACAATTGATCCAATCTCTGCGAAGCTTGGAATAAGCGGTGCATGGTACGAGCCGAGCCTTGACAAGGTTGTGGAATACAGAACTACAAAGATGCCTGTTGCTTTACCAGCATTCGCTGCAGTAGGTTTCATAGCGGGAATGTTTGGTTTGGGAGCTGGATGGGCAAACGTTCCAGTGCTAAACCTGCTGATGGGCGCTCCAATTAAAGTTGCCACGTCTACAAGCATGCTGATTATTACAGTGAACGATGCAGCAGCAGCTTGGGTATACCTTGCAAACGGAGCCGTACTACCTCTGATCGTGATACCGTCGGTTATCGGAATAACAATCGGTTCGAGAATTGGTGCAAGGATTGCCGTGAGGGCGAGACCAAGGTTCGTCAGGTACCTTGTCATGGGTGTTATGTTGCTTGCTGCGGTACTTGACATACAAAAAGGCTTATCAGGTCTTGGTATGATCTGAGGTGAAGGGTATGAAGGAGGAAGTGGTCGTAGAACCGATGAACGTAACGTTCGCGAGAACTATGGAAATTTTCACGTACATTGGCCTCGTTCTAATGATCGCTCCTGGTATAATTTATCTGGTGAGCGGTGCAGGCTTTGTTGGCGTTGAATCAGCAGTAGAACACTGGAATGAACCCTCCTCGACTTTCTGGAAGGAAACAAAGGGTATCGAAATTCATGGGTATTCTTGGTTCCTTAACAACTTGAGCTACATGGACTGCTTGAGTATAGTGGGAATCGTTCTGCTTGCGGTAACACCTTTGGTTAGCATAATTGCAGCGTTGCCAAAGGCAGACAGCAGGTACAAGGTAATTCTTGGTGTCCTTGTACTCGAGTTCATCTTTGCAATAGTCAGACCTCTATTGATGCACGTTACAGGGCACTGATTTTTGCTGACTTTTGTTTTTATTTAATTTTTGATCGTAAAATTTTGTTAAGGTTCTGGAAACCCATTGTGTTCTTCTATTTTAGGCAAAGGAGACCAGAGATGCAGGATATTGGCTACAATCCCGAATCTGCCATGCTTAAAGCGTACACAGCGGCCAAAAGAGCAGAAATAGGAATTCTCTATCTCGGCATGCGTTTGAGGAATACCATCTGGAGAAAAAACCTTAGCAGGCCACTCCAGCGTTCCTACTGCAATATACTATTTTGAGAAGGAAAAGAGACTCGGAGTGAAGAGCGAGTGCATACAGATGCAGGAATTGCTGCGAAGGAAATCTCGTAAAAGCGTTAGAACTCAATTCGACAATGGTGGTAATGGAAAAGTTGGTAGGGGCTGGTTGGGCGTGTCCACTTAACACAAACATCACCTCAACCGATTGTAATACAGCATAAACAGCTTACAGAAAAGATTCCAGTTCCTAACAGAATTTGAACAGCTAATTGAGCAAAAGAATATCTTAATCCTCTGCTTTAGAGAAGAAAACACTGATTCAACCAAGTTCCTTTCAGAAAGGATTGATGTTCAAATTCTAAATTAAGGCTTTTCAGAGCATCGATTAGCCAGAGCTTTGTCTATTATAAATTTAGGCTTATTCTCACAGTATATTCAAGCACTTCTTTGACGAAAGACTTCGTAGTCAAATAATTCCTTGTTGGATAGACTCTCATCAGAACTAGCTCATTCCTCTCAACGTCAACAGCAGAATAGACGTAGTACTTCTTTTTTCTTGCTTTAACAACCGTTTCATCTACTGCTATTAGATTTCTCTGTTTTCTCTGCTGAAATAGGTAATTTCTCTTCAAACTTCTTTATCCAGTACCATACTGCTGTTTTCGAAACTGGATGAAGTTCCGATATAAAATTCTGGCAGTCCTTCTTACCGACGATGTTTGAATGTAGGTTGTTATGCCAAGTACTTTTATTTCCAGAGGTACTTTGTTCCTCTCAAAGATTTTCAATTCCTTTACAATTTCCTTCACTTTTAGCATAATAATGCATGATTTTTAGTATTTATAGTTTTATGCTAATGTGGACATGTCCTTGACACGACATCGATTTAAGATATTTTCAGAAATTTAATAATTAGTAATATCGTATATTTCACTATCATTTTTGAGCAGAAGAATGTTCCTTACATTTTCGAAAATTTTAAATATGCCATTAACGACGGTATAAGTGACGGAGTAGATGTCGGGGTAAACCTTGGTGTCAACTTCCAAAAAGTAAAATCGCAAGAATTGAGGGGGTGATAGAAAAATGGCGAAGTTTCCACCAACAGGAGTAGAATCAATGACCCCAGACATGTTCATCCACATCGGACCGTTTGAAGCAGTATTTCTACTGGCTCTTGGATTCTTTGGAGGTATGCTCAGCGGTTTCATTGGTAGCGGCGGTGCATTCGTCCTAACACCGGGAATGATGTCAATTGGAGCTCCCGGTCCAATTGCAATAGCGAGCAACATGTGCCACAAGTTCCCAAAGGCGATGATAGGGGCGTGGAGAAGGAAGAAAGTTGGGCATTTGGACGTTAAGCTTGCAGCTCTGATGGCTTTATCAGCAATTGTCGGAGTTCAGGTTGGAATATGGGTTCAGAGGCTAATTTTGCAGGCTTTGGGTGTTACGGGAACAAACCTATACGTTAGCATGGCGTTCATTATCGTTCTTCCAACAGTTGCAGCAATATGCCTAAGAGACGTAATAAAAGCAAGAAGGTATGGAATTGAAGACACAGAACCAGAATTTGCCAAAAAGCTGGAACAAAAGTTCAGAATCCCTCCAATGATCAACTTTAAAGTAGCGGGAAGAACCCAATCCCTATGGCTAACAATCCCAACTGGATTTGGAACGGGCTTTCTTGCAGCAACAATTGCGGTTGGAGGCTTCATTGGCGTTCCATCGATGATATACATAATAGGAGCACCAAGCTTTGTTGCGAGCGGAACAGAGCTAGGAATAGCATTTGTTATGGGATCGACTGGGACGTGGACGTGGGCCTATGCAGTTGGAGCCGTTGACTTCAGACTTACAACCCTTATACTCGCAGCCTCGCTTATAGGCGTCCAAATAGGGGCTGTTGGAACTACGTATGTGAGACAGTACTTCATAAAGCTCGCAATGGCGGTTGTTATGCTCTTAGTTACAGTTAGCAGGGCTTGTGCAGTTCCTGGCTATTTGGTTGACTTAGGCTGGATTTCAATCGATCCGGGCTTGAGAGCAGCCCTTGACTCACTCGTACTGCCCATAATGACAATTGCATTCCTCTCGGTCACACCCATGGTTCTAGTTCCGATGATAAGCGTTAGAAGGACTCTTGCAAAAGCTGGAGTTCTTTCTCATGCTCTTGTTAGCACAGGTCATAAGGGCAAGCTTATTCCAAAAACGATACTCTTTGGTGCAATTACACTCACGAACTACTACTTGCTGTTTAGAGATCCTACAGCCTGGCCCAAGTTTATAACTTCAATACCGCACGCGGACCCAACTACGGCAATAGCCTTGGCTACGGGCGTTGTCTTCCTAGCAATATACTGGTCAATCATCCACGGAAACTTCGCCCACTGCGTTCTCGACTTAGCAAAGATTACCTCACTGAGAAAAGAGGTTGCAGAGGCAATTAGCAAGGAGGGTATGCCCGGGCTTGAGAGATGGATAACAAGCGTTAAAGCTGGTGCTTCAAAATAGTTTATTTTTAAATTTTTTTAATTATGTTTGACAAAATATTGCTTTTAGCAAATTCCGCTGAAAACTTGCCCGAATTTACAGAGCTTGGTGTAAGGGAAGTGATCTTGCTGTACGTTGTGGAAGACGATGTTGTAGAATATGCGGATTTTTGGTGTTTCGTTACGCCCAAAGAACTGGTTGAGGAAGTAAAAAAAGCTGCTATGAAAGAGTTAGCAGAAATTGCGAGCGAATTTAAAGTAAAAACCAAGTGTATTGTCACTAAAGGAAATGTTGCAATCGAAACACTAAAAGTTGCGGAAGCTGAAGGTGTGTCTGCAGTTTTTCTGTCTGAGGGGGCTCCTAGAATTTTAGATGTAGTCCACTTTTTAAATGTGCCTGTAATTGTAATAAAAAGGAAAAAAGATTTTAGATTAGATAAAATATTATACGCAGTAGACCTAAAAAATTCAGAAAGATTGCTCAGGTATGCAAAACTTAGCAGAGATGTCATACTACTTCATGTCATAAAAAGTGAAGAGAGTGGGAAGGAAGCTGAACTAAGACTTAATGAGATTTCTAAAAGTCTTGGGAAGGCAGAAATTATCATTACAAAGGGAAAACCCTGTAAGGAAATTATTAGAGTTGCAAAGGAAAAAGAAGTAACGCTTATTCTCATAGGTTACTCGGGAAAACTTTTCGGTACAGCTAATTGTGTTATTCGGAAATCAGAAATTCCCATACTAATAGTCAAATAATATAAAAACTTAATAGGACAATTCTGTACAAGCTTTGAAAAGTTAGCTTTTAACTCTGTTCAGAGCTGGTTAGATTTTTTTGTGACCTACAACTATTGAAGGTGCTAATCTTGACAGCCCGAATTAACAAAATCGAGAATTTTTGTCTTCTCCATCTCACCATTCTATTTTAAGCGGTTAAAAATTTCCGTTTTTTCAAGAACGACTAGATATTTGAATCTTTCAACTTTTGATAGAATATTATTAATATTATCTGAAAAGGAAATAGTGTTACCCAGTGCTAACTAATTCGCCTTTAGTCTGCGCTTCTAAAAGCTAAAAAGATTTAAATACATCTTCATTACAATAACAAATATAATAATTAACACGGTTTGCTTGGAGGTGATTGTGTGAAACTAAGTAGAAGAAACTTTTTGAAGGGAATTGCGGCAATGGGAGCTACAGCATTTTTAACAACCTATAAGTCGGAGATCGTTCAAGCGCTTGACGAAGTGAAAGATTACTGGCACATCTGCTGGCTTAACGGCGCTGATTGCGGGGGCTGTACTATTTCATTTGCGCAGGCTGCAGATCCAGACTTGGTTGAGATACTTACAAGTATAACCGTCGGAAATTCCGGATTACCAATAGCATTGCCAGATTACATGGAGATAATACATCCCGCTTCCGGCAGCGTTGCAGAAAAGCTCAAAGAGGAGAGATGGAAAAAAGGAAGCAAAGGAAGAAAGATCCTAATAATCGAAGGATCCGTTCAGGACCCAGGATTCCTAACGATTGGAGGAAAAGACTTCAGGGAGCATTTAAAGGATGCTGCAAGGTATGCTGACGCTATAATAGCGTTTGGCGCTTGTGCATGCTACGGCGGAATACCATCTGGAAGACCAAATCCTACAAATGCTAGGGGTGTTCAGCAGTTCCTAAACGAGGAGGGGATAAATAAAACTGTGATAAACCTGCCATGCTGTCCTGGGCATCCAGATCATCTAGTTCTTACACTAGCATCCGTAATGCTTGGTGTAATTCCAGAACTCGATGCTTACGGAAGGCCGAAGGTGTTCTTCGGCAAGAACATGCATGAGGAGCTTTGCCCGTACAGACCGTACTACGATAGAGGTATATTCGCAACCAAGCCCGGAGAAGAGGGTTGCAGATATAAGCTTGGCTGTAAGGGGCCAGTGGTTCACACTGATTGTGCGATCAGAAAGTGGAACAACCACGTGAGCTACTGTGTTGAAGTCGGAGCTCCATGCATTGGATGCGCTGAACCCGGCTTTCCCGACCGTTTCTCGCCATTCTACAAGGAGATTCCAAGCCTACCAACTGTTCTGGGTGTTGACGCAACCAAGCTTGGAGAGGGCCTGATTGCTGCAACGGCAGCTGGCATTGCAATTCATGCAGCAAAGCGTCTTGCGAGTAAGGAAAAGTATGAACGTGAAGAGGAAAAGAAGTAGGAGGGATAGATTATGGCTACAACAGTTGTTGTTGATCCCGTTACAAGAATTGAAGGTCATCTTCGCATTGAAATGGATGTCAAAGACGTTGAGACATCAACTGGTGTATGGCAGGTAGTTGGAACGGCAAGAAGTAGTGGGACTCTTTTCAGGGGCTTTGAAATATTTTTGAAGGGTAGAGATCCAAGGGATGCTTGGTTTATAACACAGAGGATATGCGGTGTTTGTCCAGCAGCACACGCTGAAACTTCTATACAGGCGATTGAGAGGGCTTTTGGTGTTCAGCCAACACCAGCAGCTATTTTGATGAGAAATATACTGCACGGAGCTTTCTTTATCTACGATCACATAACCCACACCTACGTGTTAGTCGGCCCAGAGTTGGGCATTATATGCAAGCATCCTCCAATGGTTCCTCCAGCTTTAGGCAAAGCAGGAGTTGCAAAGCTAAGCCTAGGATCGAGCTACGTAAAGGCCATAGAGATTCAGAGAAAGGCTACCGAGATAGTTGCCCTTTGGGGAGGCAAGTTCCCGCATCACGCAAGCGAGTATCCCGGAGGCATGACCGTAAGGCCGACAGCAGACAGAATTGCAAACACCCTTGCAAGAATGGTTGAAATCTGGGAGTTCGTTGCAAAAACAATGGTCGGTGACCTCCTCACCTTAGTGAATGCAAGCGAAAGGGTAGGAGAGAAGCTGAGTGAAATTCTTGGCATAAACATCAGAGGACTTGAGGACATTGGAGTCTCAACAGGCAACTTCCTATGCTACGGAATATTCCCAGCTCATGACGACTACGATGACTGGTACGATCCCAGCAAGAGGAGGAAGGCTTTGTTCCACAGCGGTGCATGGGATGGAAACTTCAAGCGGTTCGATGAGAGCAAGATAACAGAGTACGTGAAGTACTCATGGTATACCAGTCCCAGTGGCTTACATCCGAGCGTAGGAGAAACTGAGCCAAATAAGGGTAAGGGTGGAGCCTATTCGTGGATCAAAGCTCCGCGTTATGAGAACAAGGTGTACGAAGTTGGGCCTTTGGCGAGGATGGTGAATACCTTCGGCCTGAAGTGGAGGATTCCGAGGGTGCATCCCATCACTGGAGAAGACTACGGAGACTTCGTTTACGAAATGAGGAATCCGAAGGGTTCGCTGCTCGACAGAATCGCTGCAAGGGTTGCATGCACGCTGATTATTGCAAACAAGATGTTCGAGTGGATTGCAGAGCTGAAGAACTACATGAATGAGCCCGTTGTCAACTACAAGGACGTGCCGAAGGAGGGAGAAGGTTTCGGCCTATGGGAGGCACCAAGAGGTGCTTTAGGTCACTGGCTCAAGATAAAGAACTACGTCATAGAACACTACCAGTGCGTTGTGCCTTCAACCTGGAATTTAAGCCCGAGAGACGACATGGGTCAGCCCGGGCCAGTAGAAACAGCTTTGCAGTGTGGAACAACGTGGCTGCCGAAGGACATGAGCGTAGCGGACGTCTGCAACGCACTCTATCCTGAAGAAGACATTGATCTCTCCCCACTTGGCATAAACCAGACAGTAAAATGGGGAGATGCGCTCGCAACAGCTCTGACACCTCTCGGACTTGCAGAACTAAACCTAGAGCCAGCAAATGGAGCAAAGTACAACACGTCCATAGCGTTGGCAATAGTTAGGAGCTTCGACCCGTGCATTGCATGTGCCGTGCATGTGGTTGAAAAGCGGTGATGCCCTATGGCCGAAATTGAAGTCTACCGCCACTCAATTTTTTACAGGATGTGTCACTGGGCAATAGTTATCACTGGCTTCATTCTTGCCTTTACGGGCATGCAGATGGCCGGGTTGTACGGGATAAGAATCCTCGAGGGGCAGACACTTGCAGTGCACATAACGGTCAGCTTTGTCTTTGGAGCTCTCTGGTTCCTGATGCTCTACTACATAATCGCAAAGGAGTGGAAGTGGTTTGGCTTTGGCAGGATTCCATACAGCATAAAGTTTCTGATCGCTGAAGCAAAGGCCTGGCTTGGTGTTGGGCCGCACGTCAAAGACCCAAGAGGTTACAACCCTGACAAGAAAGAGTACGTGGAAAAGATAATACCCACGGAGGTCATGGTCTGGTGGATTTATTTCCTACTTGCGCTGCTCATGGGCATAACTGGGCTTTCTATGTACTACAGGGAATTCTTCAAACCGGTGATAGATTTTGCTGCATCAATAGCTCCAGCCTTTGGAGCTTACGACGGCTATACAATGCTCAGAGCTATTCATAGATTCGGTATGTACCTCTTCGGCCTAGTTCTTTTCATGCACGTTTATGCAGTGCTCGTCTTTGACGTGCTGCCTTCAATGATTACCGGCAGAAGGAAGGAGAAAGTAATCAGAGAATGAAGAAGAAAATTGTCGTGGTTGGCATTGGAAATCTACTGCTAGGAGATGAAGGCTTTGGTATCAGAGTCGTTGAGGAGCTGAGAAAGCTTAAACTTCCAGAAAACGTTGAAGTCCACGATGGGGGAACTCTCGGCCTTCAAATCCTCAATTTTTTAGATAATGCTGATTTTGCAATTATCGTTGATGTTGTCAAAGCTAAAGGCAAGCCGGGTCAGCTCTTCGTTTTTGAGATAAATGATGCAAAAAGCAAACCAATGCTTTCTATGCACGACCTCGATCTGGTTAAAGCGGTAGAAATAGGAAAATTTGCGTACAACCTGCCAGAAAAGATAGTCGTTGTTGGTGTCGAGCCGGAAAAAATTGAAGAAAGCTTGGAGTTATCTGAAGAAGTAAGAAAAGCTATTCCAAAGGCTGTCAGCAAGGTTCTCGAGCTTATCAGCTCAGCATGAGGGCAATCCATGTAAGAACGAAGAGGCCAATAGCAAGCACAAACAGCGCGTCTGCCATAATTTTATTTTAATTGCAAACGTATAAAAAGCTTACTACATTTTAATCATAACCATTCTGACTTCACTCTTACAAAATTCCAAATAAAACTTTTCAGCCCTGAAAGTATCAGATTAGACTACCAGACTATCGGCCTTTGTAGAAGAGACCTTTAAAGAAGCTTTGCAGGGGTGTACACCACTCTGGCAAAACTTTCTGAAATGACTCAGCCACTTCGGGTCCATGGGTGACTCCTCAACAAATCTAACAAAGTTCTTGAGCTGTTTAACCGTTTCGGGATGCAAAACGTGCTCTATAATGCACGCATCCTCCTCCGCAATATGTCTCGGCACTCCAAGCGTTACCAAGAACTTTACTAGAATCTCTCTTCTCTCTCTTACGCTCTCGGCAACAGCCCTACCCTTCTCCGTAAGAGTTACAAAAAGCCTCTTCTCATATACAATGTAACCCTCCTTCGCAAGCTTTGCCATCATCTCCGAGACGCTTGCAGGCTTTACTTTCAGCTTTGATGCTATCTCCTTAACTCTCGTGTAGCCCTTCTCCATGCTGAGCTGATAAATTGCCTCGAGGTAATCCTCAGTTCTTCTGCTCAACATTCACCATCACCTTCATCGCGAGTCCTCTTCCAACAACGAGGCGAGTTCCGTTTACAGCAACAAGTACGGCTCCGCCAGAGTTCCTCAGAACTCTGACCTCCTTTCCAACCACGATACCAAGATCTTCAAGATTCCTGTGTGCCCCCCTACCTCCTGCTATCGCTGCGACTCTGCCCTTACTGCCGTCTCTCATCACTGCGAGTGGTATCATCGTCTGTTAGGTTATCCTAAATTATTTAAGATTTTCGGTATGCCTAAAAGATTGTTCAACCATGTAAACTCCAGCCATGGTCATTATACCACCCACAACAGTAAACAGCGTTATTCTCTCACCAAGCAGCAGAAAAGCCATTATCGCTGTAAAGAGAGGAACAAGATAAACAAAGACCGCTACTTCCGTTGCGCTCATCTTTGCCAACGCTTTATACCAGACGACGTAAGCAAGAACGGAGCAGAGGATTGCAAGGTAGAGGAGGGAAGCTGCGGTTGGGAGTGATACTAAGGCAGGATTTTCAAGACCCTCAAGCGAAGCCAAAGGAAAAAGAAGAGCAGTGCCGAAGGCAAACGCGTAGGCTGTGAGACTCTCTGGACTATACTTTTCGAGCATCCTTTTGCCAAGAATCGTATAGACTGCCCACAAAAAGCCGTCGAAGACCATAAGCGCATCTCCTATTGCTGATCCAGAAAATGAGGCATTGAAGCTACCTGCAATTATTAAAGCTGCTCCTGCAAACGCTACAACGATCCCCGCAGCCTTTATCGGAGTAAACCTCTCCTTAAGCAGAATATAGGACATTACAGCAATGAAGATTGCAGACGTGTTGATTAGTATTGATGCATTTGTAGCACTCGTCAGCTCCAACGCTACAAACTGCACAGCATAGAGTAGCGTTACGCCGGTTAAACCCAAGATTACCATTACTGGAATGTCGCAACGATTCAACTCGTTCAGCCTGCAAACAATAAGCATGACTGGCGTAGCAATTAAGAAGCGGTAGAATGCAAGGTTGAATGGATTTAGCTCTTCCAGCGCCACCTTTATCGCAATAAATGATCCTGCCCAAATTAGCATAGTCAAAGCCAGCGCTACGGCGTATATACCAGACATGGCATTCCTTCTCTGAGTGGTAACGCATAAATAGACTTCCCCCGCTTTGCCATTCTGAATGACTGAAATTCACTGGGCCGACAGCATTGCTGAAGAGTTGCTGAAGAGGGGAAACAAGCACCGCATAGCTACGGGAATAACACCATCGGGACACATCCACATAGGAAATTTGAGAGAGATGCTGACGGCCGATGCGGTAAGGAGAGCAGTTATAGACAGGGGCGGAGAGGCTGAGATGGTTTACATAGCCGACACTTTCGATCCTCTAAGGAGGCGATATCCATTTCTGCCGGAAGAGTACGAGAATTACGTAGGAATGCCTCTCAGCGAAATTCCCGATCCTGAAGGTTGCCATGAGAACTACGCTGAGCACTTCCTCCAGCCCTTCCTCGAATCGCTCGACATTCTCGGCATAGAAGTGCAAATAAAAAAAGCGGACAGGATGTACAAGGAAGGACTTTACGAGGGTGCGATTAAAACTGCCCTGAAAAATAGGGACAAAATAGCCCAGATAATAAAGGAAGTAACTGGCAGGGCTGTAGATGAGACGTGGTATCCTTTCATGCCCCTCTGCAAGCAATGCGGAAGGCTGAACTCAGCGAAAGTAGTAGGCTTTGACGATAACTGGATATACTACTCATGCCTGTGCGGTTACGAAGGAAAGGCATCGTATAAAGGTGGAGGGAAGCTTACTTGGAGGGTTGACTGGGCTGCCAGATGGAAAATTCTCAGCATTACATGTGAGCCGTTCGGTAAAGATCATGCCGCTGCCGGCGGAAGCTATGACACGGGCGTAAGGCT
>Ga0190367_1000364_pt1 | contig 33906 bp, 37 predicted proteins | sample 4872181011_MG_FD_171838 | JGI IMG/M metagenome (GOLD analysis project Ga0190367, IMG submission 171838) | Hydrothermal vent microbial mat bacterial communities from Southern Trench, Guaymas Basin, Mexico - 4872-18-10-11_MG | ecosystem: Environmental > Aquatic > Marine > Hydrothermal vents >...
CAACTCCTAAACCTAGCATTATCAACTCTAGGTGCATTCATACATTCTCTAAGACTATGCTTTGTCGAGTTCCTTACAAAATTCTATGAAGGTGGAGGAATAGAGTATAATCCAATAAGAATTGTTATAAGGCGTAGAGTAATATTAAAACCTAGCTTCTAGCTCTTCACTCTTTTCTAAAAGGCTTTTTAATGATAGTGCGTATTGTGTGGCTGTACGTAATTTCCTCCTTAACTCAGCTATTTGCGGCCTATATATGATCATTCTACTTTGTCCTTCATACTTTAGTCCTAGTATCTTACAGACTATGTAGCATTCGAGATTACCATTAATCACTGCTGCTCCTTCACCAAGTTCTGGTGAGAGAACTATAAGTATCGGTAATCTTATTAATTGCCAAGCCTCTCTCGGTAATAATGATGCTAAATACTCTAACTCCTTCCTATGGAAGTAGTGTCTACTTCCATCTCTACAGATAATGTGAGGGAAGTCTTCACTAAGTAGTTCTTTTAATGTTTTACGAGCATACGGTATATGTTTATTAGCGTATCTTAGTAATTCCGCTTTTAATAGCTCTTCTAGCTCTTTTTCCACACTATTCCCCTGACCTTCTCTTAGTTAGTACTGTCTTTACATGCTTTAATCTAGCTTTCTCTTCTCTTTCCCTTTCCTCAAACATCATGGTTAGGAACCTGATTGTGTTCTCGATCCTAGGGATTAGTATATGCTCTAATGCGTTAACTCTTCGCTTAGTACGTATTACCTCATAAGATAGTAATTGGATACTTTTCTCTAGCTCAGCTAATGTTACAATATCTTCAATCAACTTATCCATACGCTTAATTACATCCTGTAAAGGTATACATGTCTCTGATAATGTATATGTTGCTTTCTCCTTACCTCTTCTTACTTCTAGCATTGGCGTAATTACGCCCATTACATTCTTTGTTGCTATATATAGTTTAATGTAGGGTGGAATACCTTCAGTTAACATAGATAGTTCACTTTCGCTTAGATGACCATAAGACTTAATTAGTGATGAATAAACCTCTATGAGTAATTCATGTATTCTCCTTCTACACTCTATAGCCTCCTTAAGCATTGAATATAATTCGGAAATTAGTATTGTGAGTCTTTCTCTTAGTATTCTATGTATCTTCCTAGCTACTACTAGTCTACGCTTAAGCCTTATCAGCTCTATTTTTGTATAGCGAACCCTAAGTACTTTCTGATGAGCTGACATAGGTTCCTACTCTCTATTACGATATTTGGGGTGATATTTATGTATAAACTCGTCACTAATTAATTTCAATTCTTCCTCTGGTAACATAGCTAGAAGATCCCAAGCTATGTCTAGTGATTCCTCTACAGTCCTACGCTCATATTCTCCTTGATTTATCAGTTTCCTCTCGAACTCGTCTGCAAAGGCTAGGTACCTTTTATCCTTCTCAGTTAATGCCTCGGAACCAACAATCAATGCTAGCTCTCTCAGTCTTTGACCTTCAGCATAAGCAGCATATAACTGCATGAACACTTGTCTATGGTCGTCTCTAGTTTTACCGGGGCCTATACCTTCCTTCATAAGCCTTGAAAGTGACAATAGTACATCTAGTGGTGGGTAGATTCCTTTTCTATGTAGGTCTCTTGATAGTACGAGCTGGCCCTCAGTAATGTAGCCTGTAAGGTCAGGTATTGGATGTGTTATGTCATCGTTTGGCATTGTTAAAACTGGCATCTGGGTTACACTACCTTTCTTACCCCAAATTCTACCAGCTCTCTCATATATCGTAGCAAGGTCTGTATACATATATCCAGGATACCCATGTCTCCCTGGAACCTCCTCTCTAGCAGCACTTAACTCTCGAAGACCCTCACAGTTCGATGAGATTATACCATTCTCAACAATTAATGTATGTGCTGGGACTACTGTGATATCGTACACGTATCTTTCATTACAAGGTATATATGTTACTTCAACTATCTCATCTAGTACATAGTTTCCTTTGATGATTTGCATTATGTAATAGAGTTCGGGATCGTCCTTTACTTGCTTTAACATATTCTTTACCCACTCGTAAAGGAGAAATCTGCTCACTCTACGCTTTCCGCTTTCGAATTGAGCTATAGTGCTCGATGGTCCTAAGTTGCTCATTGGAATATCATATTTCATTCTTAACCTTCTAAACATTGAGCTACATATTCTTGGAGCTAAGTAGAACTTACTAGCCCTTAGGGGTTTACGTTTTACTAGGGATACAAGTTTACTAAGCTTTTCTGCTTTATCCTTATGACTTAGTCTTAACCACTTAGCCAGCCTTATTATATCTTCTCTTCCTCTCACGACTATATCGTATACTGTGATGTTCTTAAACCCGCATCTTCTAACATTAATAATGCTTTGTACCCCTAATCTTTTGAGTAAGAGCTGTATTCTCTTAGCCCTATTCTTATTTGTTGTTGTCAATTGAATACACTTTTCACCTAGAATTATTGAGCCATCGCCATCTATGTATCCTGAGATAAATCGTGCTATAAGGTTCTTAGGCATCCTTAATATCTCTAATAGTTCATTAGTAACATCACCCACTAAAGCTCTAAATAGTAGTACTATTAGTTTACTATTTACTCTTGCCATCCATGTGCCATTCTGATTCTCATGAACATTAATGGTAATACCATGGAATATTCTCTTCATTGTATTTATGAATGTGTCTATAAGGTTCTTGCTTTTACTACTGAAGCATATATAGTACTTATTCTTTGACCTATCCTCATATATTGTTCCATCTGATAGTATCCATCCGAGTACTTGCATTAAGTCATCATTTACACGGGCTATGTTAAACCTTATTCTCTCGCTACTATCAGCGGTTATGTAGTCGATATATCTGTTTATCTCTTCTAAACTTAGCCCTAAATCTAAAGCTATAAGAATTAGTTCATGCGGATGATAGTATCTCTCATGTTTAGCTTCCGTAATATGTCTATAGCCTAGTCCTAAAGATTCACATGCATACTTTATTGAACCATATTTCTCCTTTAATTCTTCTTCAATTTTTCCTCTTCTTACATGTACATGTACTTCATTAGAATATGGTAATAATAGTTCAAGTAGATAGGGTGGTCTTTTCTCCCTAACTCTCAATTCTCTTATAGAATATAGCTCCATACCTGGCTTTATCTTTGCTGCAGGTGTTAGTTTTGGCCCTTCACTAGTATCTACTAATAACTTATGATCATCCGTTACTATAAGTTCCGCTCCTGATCTTGTTTTGATTTTCACTAAATTTCTAGGAGCTTTAATTTTCTCAACAGCCACGATTCTACCTATGACATCCTTTGAATATGACCATGACAAAATACTTGTGTTAGTCAGTTTAGCTGTATTAATCATTAATAGTCCATTCCCTGAAGATACTGACACTAAGTTACCAGCCTCGTTAAATGCTTTATCAACTAAGTCAGCTATCTTCATAACTGATCCATCAGCTAAAATTATTTCGGTATTCCCATGAAAACAATAGTTTCTCATGTCAGTAAGGATTACTAGTACGTGCATGTCATGTTTCCATGCCAAGTATTCCGCTGCTGTTAATGCTACTCTTGGTACTGCAATTCTCTCTACTACGGGGTCTGCTGCACTATTGATGAAGACTATTGTTCTTTCTAGAGCGCCTGCTCGTTTAAAATTCTCTATGAAGAATCTTGCATCATCGAATGGTACACCTATGGCTGCGAAGACTACAGCAAACTTCTCTTCTTTTCCTTTTACAGCTGCTTGTCTTACTATTTGGGCTGCCATCCTATTGTGAGGTAATCCTGAACCAGAGAATATTGGTAGCTTTTGCCCCCTAACTATTGAGTTAAGGACATCAATAGCTGATATACCTGTCTCAATAAACTCTGATGGGGGCATTCTTGAAGCTGGGTTTATTGGTGCTCCATTAATGTCCATGTAATCGTCTGGTACTATTGGTGGACCTCCATCAATAGGTCTACCAAGACCGTCAAATATTCTACCAAGCATGTCCAGTGATACTGGTAGCTTTAGTGTTTCACCCTTGAATCTTACTTTACTTCTCTTAAGGTCAACTTCACTTACTCCACCAAAAACTTGTATTGTGGTTACTTCTCTACTAACGTCGATTACTTGACCGTATCTTACTTCACCACTTCCAGTCTCTACTTCAACTATTTCTCCATATTTTACTCCTGGTATGGTCTCCATTAGTAGTAGTGAGCCTTTAGCACCCTTGATATTCTTACTCTCCCTAATTAATAGGCTTAAGGGTGTCTTCTTGGTTTCACTCAGCATGTTTTATCACCTTATTTAGCTCTTCATCTATTTCATTTAGTATCTTTTTAGCTTCTGCAATGAACTTATCATGTGTTATGAATCTCATTCTATCAATTTTCACTCTTACAGGTAAGGATGCTATTTTTGATACAGGAACACCCTTTCTTATAGCTTCGAGGGCCTTATTGTAGAATCGCGAGATAATCTTTATCATAAGGTATGTTCTCTCCAAGGGACAGTATCTGTCTACATCGTGGAATGAGTTTTGGAATAGGAAGTCCTCCCTAATCATTCTTGCAACCTCAAGTATGAGTTTGTCCTCTTCAGGTAGTGTCTCTGTACCAACAAGTCTAACTATCTCCTCTAACTCGGCTTCTCTTTGTAGAATCTTCATAGTGAACTCTCTTAATCTTGTCCAATCAGGATACCTCTTCTCTAGATATCCTTTAACTAAGTCTACATAGAGACTATAGCTTATGAGCCAGTTTATTGCTGGAAAGTGTCTTCTATTAGCTAATGCTACATCAAGTGCATATAGTGCTCTAATATACCTTAGTGTATTCTGTGTCACAGGTTCTGAAAAGTCTGCTCCGGGGGGGCTGACCGCACCAACAATGGTTAATGAGCCGTAGCGGTCAGGTCTACCTAAACACTTTACTCTACCAGCTCTTTCATAAAATTCTGCAAGTCTTGAGCCTAAATAGGCTGGGAACCCCTCTTCGCCAGGCATCTCTTCGAGTCTACCACTAATCTCTCTCATTGCCTCAGCCCATCTGGATGTAGAATCTGCAACCATCAGTACATCATAACCCATATCTCTAAAGTATTCGCCGATAGTTACGCCGACAAATACGCTTGTCTCTCTAGCTGCTACAGGCATGTTTGATGTGTTTGCTATGAAGACTGATCTCTCCATAAGCTTCTTTCCTGTTCTAGGATCCTCTAACTGTGTAAAGCTATGAAGAGCATCAGCCATCTCGTTACCTCTTTCTCCACAACCAACATATATGTTGATATGGCTATGAGACCACTTAGTGAGATCTTGTAAGGTGACAGTATTATGATATATTACAGGTACATGTCCACCAATGAAATTATGTGTTTCTTTAACTGTTAAGTCATAAACTATTGTATCCTTGTTGACAACTTCTACCTCCTCAATCTTATCTAATACAATATTCTCCATGATCTCAAGTAAATTGTTAATTACAGTTAATAATTTCTTGATTCTTAATTGCTCCTGGTAACCGATGCCATGTTCAATTGTAGCTATTCTTAATAGTCCTGTTCTACTCAGATTTTCTTGCCCATATATGTAGTTACCTATATTAATGCCCTTAGATTCTAATTTACGTTTGGATAGTACTTTATATATCTGTTTCAGTAATTCACTAGATAACGGTATAACTTCTCTTGATAACCTACCTTGCTGCTTGCTACTGATGTACTTCTCGAGATCTTCAACCTTCTTTATCTTTGGTGCTTCTAGCAGTATAACTCTATAAAACTTCTTGAGATGAGGAATTCCCGAAATATATAGTCTATTTCTTCCTTTTGTAAATCTAACCGAGTAAAGTATTCCTAGTCTTAAGAGTAGGTAGGAGAGGCCAGTGATCAACTCTTTTGATGCCGAAGTGTATTCTATGTTGTTCTTGCTAAAAGTACCATCACCAAGATATAAGCCTCTAATAAATGCTGCTATGATTCTCTCTGGTGATCTCATTATAATCGATGGAATACGGGCATTTTGTGACTTCCTCCTATTAGGAACTTCTAGTAATCTGAGTACTTTAACTAATAATGCAGAGTTTACTTCGATACCTTTAACTGTGTTAAATGTCTTCTCCTTACCGTGGATACCAAAGATCTTCTCTAGTAAACTATTAAACCTCTCTCTTAATGTTTTATTATTACTAAAGAACCTCACAGATCTATGAGTCAACATACCATCGGATATTATTAATCCAATGAGTTCAGCAAGTTCAGTACTCATATAGTGTGGTATTCTAATCGAGTGTTTGCTTCTCCTTAGCCCTATTATTCTTGGATGCTCTACTTTCTCCTTGCTTATTTTGTTAATGGCTACAATTATTTTTAGTGGTATAGAGTTTCGCTTATCATACACTATATTCTTTATGGTTGATTTTGATAATCCTGTTTCTCTAATTATCTCTTTCATCATACCTTCTTGGAGTAGCCGTCTTAGAATGACTTTAACCTTTCTATTAACCTCTATGTCTCTACTAACAACATCATTGAATGTACTTAGTTTCTCAATAGGTATTCTTGGCGTATTAGCTGGTATATGCACTCTTCTAGGTGTAACGAGATACATCCCAGGAGTTATATGTTGGGCTTCCTTTTCTTCGATAAACCCGTTAGGATTATATATTAGTAGTTTATGCATGGGTGTAACTTCTATTACACGTCCACTTGCTGTTTTAATTTTAATAACTTTACTAGTTCGTCCTCTATAAACATGTGTTGCTTGCACAAGTTTGAATCGTTTACCATCGAACCCATAAAGGAATATAGGCTTTTTAAGCTCATAGTATTCCTCTTCAACATTAAGGTCGGGATCTCCACCTTTTACTTCCTTGAATATTTTATCTATTACTTTTATTGTTCCATCTGCTAATAATACTGGTGTACCTGGCATAATACATTTGCCTGTGCCAAAACCGCCTGGTATTGCCGCTTTTCCACCTTTGGCTAGTGGGAATAGGAAGTCTATGATACGTTTTCCTGTGATTAATGGTTCTACAGGGTCTAGTTTCTGTTTACAGGGTCTAGGCTTTCTAACAGGCCATTCATGATACATTTTAATCTCGTATTCTTTTCCTTCACACTCTACTATTGCTATTGTCTCTTCTATTGTATAGTCTCCTTCAGAAATTATCCATTTAAGCTTACCTTTTAAGGTAGGTGGCACCATTATTTTATGTTCAACTATTGAGGTTTCGGGCACAACGCCTATAACGTCATTTGGTTCAAGTATGTCACCTACTTTAGCTACTGGTTTAAAATGCCATTTTCTATCTCTAGGTAGAGCTTTTACCTTTACACCTCGTCTAATAAACGGTCCTATGAGTTCTTCTATGCTTTTTAATGGTCTTTGAAGACCGTCAAAAACTGAGGATATCAGCCCAGGACCTAATTCTACTGAGAGAGGCCTACCTGTACCAACAACAGGTTCACCTATGGTTAAGCCCGAAGTATCCTCGTATACTTGGATTGTTGCTTTATCTCCCTCAAGACCTATAATTTCTCCAATAAGACCTTCATAACCTACTTCTACAACCTCATATACCATTGAACCTCTCATACCTTCAGCGATAACTAGTGGTCCTGAAACTCTCCATATCCTACCCTTTACCATTATACTATGCACCTCCCAGTGATACGCTTATACCGAGAGTGCGCTTAAATAGCTGTGTATAGTACTCAGAAACATCACGTATACGTGATCCCTTAATACTTGGAAGAAACACTATTAAGGGCATAAGTTGGAATTTATATTCTTCAATAATATCTTTAACTATGTCTTCTAAATCCTCCATTAGTATTATTAACCCTATATTTTTATTTTTGATTACTTCAAGAAGTGTGTCCTTAATAGCCTTTTTATCTTCTTTGACGTTAACTACATAGCATTCTCTTATTCCTATGGATCTAAATATGTTTACGAAGTCTCTATCACCCATAACTACTATCTTCTTCTCCCTTAGTCTCACATAGCTCACCTTAACTATAACGGGTATAAATGAACAATCTTCTCATACTCTGATCTTGGTAGATTAAGGAATATTACTTTGAATATGAGTAGTAATGTGTGTATTTCAAGTTCCTTTAAGAGTAAGTATGTTATTAAGGGTTTAATGTTAAATAGGTCTCCCAAGAGGGAGGAGAGTATATGTTTTATAAAGCACACTCTTATTGCAAGATCAAGGAGTAATGGTTCTTTATGTAACTCCTGCTTAAGAATATCATCGATAATGCTCTTGTATGGTGATTGCTGCAATATTGCTAAAACTTCATCTATACTTTTTGATTCAAGAAGTCTACGTCTATCTTCTGATGTTAAGTTATACGTTAAGTCTACAATGTTCTCTTTTAACTCTGTAGCTTCAGCATGAATAAATCTGATAACTGATAGGATGAAATCCATATCTATTAACATACCTGCAACATTTAATAATACCGGGTTGCTCGTTTTTGATGTTACATTTAGTATTTTCTCATACCAGTATTTTACTAGTTCTTTCTCTAACAATATAACAGCTGTAACGTCTCGAGCTTCCAAACGTGGAATATAAGCTTCTATTAGTCTAGCTTCACGATAGTATCCTTCAGCTTCAAGTAGTCTAACTATCTCGGTCAATGCCTTTACAGTTTCAAATTTTTCAATGTTTTGTAGATTAATGAGATTACCAAGAGGTATCAATGATACCTTCCTACCTTTAAAGAATGACGTTCTTATCATGCTTTTAATATTATAAATATCATAACGGTACATAAAAGCTTCAAAAGCCTCTTTATAAGTACCCTGTAGTAGTTTCTCGAGGTCTGAAAGGTCATATGAGAGAGCATACCAGGTAATTCTTTCTATCTCTTGATAATGTGTTTCCTCAGTTACTCTTTTAGAAATGTAGTTACCTAGTTCAGTTCTCATTAGGGTTGAAAGAGCCTCTGTAATAGACTTCTTATGTAATGTTTCTCGAAGAATATTCTTAGTCGCTATTTTAGCTTCTTTACTCTTTAGAATTGCCGCTACTGATCCATACCATGACTCTTTACTTGTACTATAGAAGGTGACCCCTGTCATTAGTAGGATTAATGGAATTATAGTGAATAATAGTATAAGTAGTATCTCCATTAATCGACACCAAAAAGCTTCCTAGCAATAGCATGTATATGTCTATACTTTACGCTTGATAGTCTAGTATCATAACTATTATCTATTCTAATTAGGGAATCTGCAGACTCCACAATTACTCCTCCTAAAATGTCACACTCCCTTATGTTAATGATTCTCTTTTTGATCTCTATTTCTTGTAGAATTTTTTCTAATAAGGGTTTATCATTTTTGTTTACATATATTATTATGTCACTTGAGGGTATTTCCTCCAAAGACTCAAGTAATAATTTTCTAAGCGATTTTTCTCTATCAAAATTGCCTTGTTCAATTCTTTCTCTAACCTTAGACCAGACTTCATTTATTATTTTATTCTTCACATGAGCTATCTTCTTTTTAGCCTCTATTTTTTCTGAAAGAACCTCTTCTTCAGCCTTTCTTTTAGCTTCTTCCACTATTTCTTCCTTGATCTTCCTTATCTTTTCTTCCTTCTCTCTTAATGCTTTCTCTATAATTCTCTTAGCTTCCTCCTTAGCCTTCTCTATTATTTCATTAGCTTCCTTTCTTGCTCTCTCTATTAGTGCCTCCCTTATTTTATTTATTTCCTCACTCATTTTACTCGCCTTGTTTTTTGTAGTTGTTAATAAGGGAGGTTAATGAATTAATGATAATACTAGCATTGAGAATACTAGACCGAGCACTCCGAATAGCTCAGCATAGACAGCCATTAATATAGCGTTGGTAAATATTTTTCCTCGAGTCTTTATGAGCAATGATATACCTGAGGCACATATTCTTCCCTGATATGCTGCTGAGAAGAATTCTGCGAAACATGCTATTAGGCCCGCACCAAATACTTTAAGACCGTACGGTATGTTACCTACTGCATGTGGTGCATAGTACAACATTATCATTATCATGGTTATTAAACCGTAGAACGTTTGAGTCATCGGTAGTGATGCTAATACAAGGACGTTTCTGAATTGTTTTGGGTCTTCAGCTAGTATTGAGGTGCCAGCTGATGCTGCAAAGCCTACACCTACTGATGATCCACCTAATCCTCCAGCTAATGCAAGTGCTCCTCCTAGAATAGCCAATTCAGAACCATTGATCATGCCATTAACACCTCTTATCCCATGATGTAGTAGTGGATAGCTTTAAAATTTTCCATGGCCTTCATTTATGTTAGTGCTCGTAGACAAGTATTGTGTTTCCACGTTTAAGTTTTACTTTGTATAAATAAGTTTTAGTATTATTGGGGTTAGCATTGAAGATAAGTATATTAAAAGAAGTGTCCCCAAGTAAACCTCCTGTGGTATAACATGTAATGATAGCCCTGTAACTGAAATTATTAGAGCCACTTCACCTCTAGGAATCATACCTACACCTACAGCTAGTGCTCCACGCCAATCTACCCCAAACAATTTAGCTGGAAGGCCACAACCAATAATTTTAGAGACTATACCAACAAGGACTATGAGAACAGCTATAACTAATGCTTTTGTTGTCCATACGGCTTTCCAGGGGTCTAGTAATAGTCCAGCATACACAAAGAATATTGGTGCAAGAAGGTAATTGAGGAGTGAGAGTTTCTCATTAATCAAGGCTGCCATAGGCATATCCGATAATGCCAATCCTAGCATAAAGGCCCCTATTATGGGACTTAACTTTAAATGCCCAGTAGCGGCTGCAATAAGTATACCCATTGATAGCATAAGTATTGCAGGTGCTTCACTAAATTTTAGTTTAAGTAAAATCTTATGAATTACAACATTGAATCTATGAACAGTAACCACCATTACAGCGACAAAAACTACCCCTAATAAACTAATGGTGATCCCTATTACATCGAGCATTTGGCCAAAAGCTATAGGATATACTAAAGCTAAAACAAATAGACCATAAATATCATCTAGAACCGCAGCCTCTACGATTAATGTTGCCTCCTTAGTACCTATCTTACCAAGATCCATTAGTGTTTTCACCGTTATACTAATTGATGTTGCAGTCAAGATGGCCCCTAAGAATACTGAAGTCACGAAGTTATAACCTAGTAAAATGCCAGCACTAAATCCTAAACTAAAACTTGCTAAAACCCCACCAACACCCACTATTGCTGCTGCAAATCCATATCTCTTAAAGTCTGAGTACTTTGTTTCAAGACCCGCCATGAAAAGTAGTATGACTATTCCAAGCCAAGCTATAAATCTTAACTCGCTAGAAGGTGAAATAACACCTAATATTGTCGGCCCTAGAATTAAGCCTGCAAGTAAGTCACCTAGTATTGGTGGCTGTTTAAGTCTTATAGCTACTTCTTCAAGAAGCTTAGCAGTAATCAGTATCATCGCTAACTCTAGTAGTGTCACTTCAATGTTCATTCATGTGCGCCTCATTAATCCTTAACCGTAATTCACTAGTATTTTTACTTTATATCTAAAATTTTCTCATCTCAGAGTACTTTCTCCACGCCTATACTACCTATACTTCTATATCACTCATACTATTTATGAAGCCTTTATGCAATAAGCTAGATTTATTTACAGGTAGGCATGAAAAGAATAATAGTGATGAACCGCCAGATCCGGATGTAGTGACGAATAAACAGTCAGCTGAACGCATAATAACATTAAGATAAGGAAAACTTACCCAACAGAATTAGGTGAAGAAACCTCGTTGAGCCGATCACCCTCACTATACGTTTTAAGGCCATTTAATCCCTGGGGTAGTAGACTCTGTACCTGTCCTCTAAAATATAGTCTTCACCCTTACACTGGTTGTTCACATAAGTGCCTTTACTGTTATGCAACATCATATATAGGTTTACGCAACAGTGTACCCAAGAAGGATTATTTGAAGAAACTGAAACGTGATATAAGAAAAGCAAATCCTAAAATTCCAATAAACATGTCAACAAGTAGTGACCCTTATCCTCCAGAAGAGGCAAAATTTAACTTAACGAGAGATACCCTAAAAATACTCATCCCCTTAGGGTTTAAGATACTATTGACCACCAAAGGCACATTATTTGTAAGGGACCTTGACCTACTTAGTAAAGGTAATGCAGCCATAATGTTAACATTAATTACATTAGATGAAAATCTATGTGTAAAGATAGAACCAGGTGCGCCTAAACCTAAAGAGAGACTTAAAGCCATAGAGAAGGCTATAGAGTGTGGGATTCCAGTAGGTGTTAGAGTTGACCCTATAATACCATACCTTAATGATGGCCCATCAGAGCTGAAAGAGCTTATCAGTACAATCTCAAGTATAGGTGTAAAGTTCATCGTGACATCAACATATAAAGTTAAGCCAGATAATTTTAAAAGAATGATTCTAGCGTTTCCCGAGTTAGAAGATAAATGGAGAAAACTATACTACATAGATGGCGAGCGAATTGAGGCTTATAGGTATCTACCTTCGAAAGTTAGGTTAAAGCTCTTACGTACAGTCATAGAGTATGCAAAAAGGGAGAAAATAGAGTATGCTACATGCAGAGAAGGCCTTACATCACGTGAATGGTTTAACGCAAGGTCATGTGATGGCACACACTTAATACCTCAGAGGATAATGGGATCTACTGTAAAGTGGGAAAAACTTAGATAGCAAGGCCCCATTAGACTAAGTATAAAAACTCGCTCACTTAAGAAAAACCAGAGCCCAGCAATAGTAGAGTTAAAAGAGGAGATTGGGAGATAGCAATGTTTGCACTCGAAGTAATAGGATTGACCGTTAGCGTCGACGGAAAGAGAATACTAAAGAACATAAATTTGAACACAAAGAAAGGTGAAGTAGTATTATTACTAGGCCCTAATGGTTCAGGTAAGTCTACCTTAGTACAAGCAATAATAGGTAACCCGAAATATAAAATCGAAGAAGGCAAAATCCTATATTATGGAGAAGATATAACCAAAGCCCCTATGGAGGCTAGAGTCCTTAAGGGCATAGGCTTAGCATATCAGATACCACCTAAAATCAGGGGGGTTAAAGTAAGAGACCTAATAATACACATGCTACGGAAAAGAGGCGCCACTGATGTTATGAATGAGCTTGATAAATATGCCTCACTCTTAAAGGTACAGCACCTACTTGACAGAGAAATAAATGTAGGCTTTAGTGGCGGCGAGATGAAAAAAGTTGAGTTACTATTTACATTAATGCAGAGACCTAAACTCGTACTACTTGATGAAATAGATTCAGGTGTTGACGTAGAGAACATTGTACTAATGGGTAAAGTAATAAATGAACATCTTATAAAGAATGGTACATCAGCCCTAATAATAACTCATACAGCTCAGATAGCTAGACACATCAAGGCGGATAGAGCCTATGTTATGATAGATGGCACAATAAAGTGTGAGGGAGATGCCAACAAAATCGTAGAGACCATACTACGCTTTGGCTTTGAGAGATGTATAAAATGTGTAAGGTGGAGCATATGGACATGAGAGAAGAGGTAAAGAGAAAAGCTAAGAAGGCTCTCTCAAAGCCTTCAATATATGGTCCAGATATAGACTTAGAGTACTACATAAAAAAGCTTGAAAGAGAATCAAGCAAAATAGTAGGCTTTGATATAAAGGATCCAAGAGTACAAAGTAAACTTGAAAGTGTAGGCATAGATGTTGTTGAAGCTGAAAGATCAGGTAGTTACTATCAAGTAAACCATCAAGTGGTATCATACTACTCAAAAATACCTGGTGTAAAAGTCCTTACATTAGAGGAGGCTATAAATGAGTACTGGGATATAATCAAGGACTATTATTGGAAAGCAATACCAGTAGATAAAGACAAGTATACAGCAACGGTTGAACTATATGGTAAAGGAGGATACGTAATCATAGTAGATGATAATGTAAAGATTAAACAGCCTCTTCAGACATGCCTACTACTATATGGACATGAAGTATTACAGGCTCCACATAACATAATAATTCTAGGTGAAAATGCAGAAGCCCATATAATAACTGGATGCACATTTCTAAGAGAACCTACCGGGGTACACCTTGGTGTAAGCGAGTTCTATGTAGGTAGAGGTTCTAAACTAACATTCACAATGATCCATGGCTGGGGCCTTCAACAGCATGTTAGGCCTAGAACAGGGGTTATAGTTGAGGATGAGGGAGAATACATAAGCCACTATGTAGTTCTCTCACCTCCAGGTACGCTACAAACGTATCCCCAAGTTAAGCTTAAAGGTAAAAATACAAGAGCTCATGTTTCAAGTGTTTGTGTAGGTTTAGGCAAATCAGTCGTAGACGTAGGCTCAGAGATCGTACTGGAGGGTGAAGGGGCCTCTGGAGAAATAATCTCTAGAAGTTTAGGCAAGGACGAAACTACAATCATAGCTCGAGGAAGAATAGTTGGTGTAGCAGAAAGAGCTAAAGGACACTTAGAATGTATGGGTCTTCTTCTATCAAATTCAGCTGTAATAGAGGCTATACCACAGTTATCAGCACATCTAGATGATGTAGAATTAACGCATGAAGCCTCTATTGGTAGGATTGCTGAGGATGAAATATACTACCTTATGTCTAAAGGATTCACATATGATGAGGCAAAATCGATTATTGTAAGAGGGTTTATGAGCATTGAAATTAAAGGAATACCGAAAGCCCTTAAAGACATGATAGATAGTGTAGTGACTATTATATCAAGTAAGCTATAAAAGCTTCATCTAATGGTTTTCAAGTAGTAGCTTTTCTATTTCCAAGACTACCTCTATTATCGGTTTTACTCTTCCTAATGTTAATGTTTCTTCAAACTTCTCTTTCTCACCAGGTATACTCAAGTCTTCAGGATGTACGAGTATTAATGGTAGACTTTCTTGGGAAACATATTCCTTAATCTCTCTAGGTTTTACTTTTTTCAAGGTTCTATGGTGGCCAAAACCCATAAGCCGCTTACTCTTTTTGGGTATTTCCATTCAGGGTGTCCTTCACCTTGAGCTAGGTATTTAAGCTTCGCTTTCACACCAAACTCTATAATCTTTCCTTCATCCCAAGGAGCGCCACTTCTGATGGGGGAGAAACCGTGCTTACTATAGCCATATATTTTACTCTTAACTATTTTCTCAAGAAGCTTAAGGTCACTGTAAAATGTTGAATAGCTGTAATCTCTATCAGCGTGATATGCTATTTCGTGCCTATGTTTCTTCAGCTCTTCAAGTGTTTCATTAGTAGGTGCCGTTACTACCCTGAAAAAGTATGTTGCTCTAGCATTATACATTCTTTCAAGCTCTATAGACAATTGTACATTCTCAAGATAATGCGGAATGATATGTCTTACATTTAAGTTCAAAGGTAAAGCTAAATACAGATAATTTAAGGCCTTCTTAATTTTAGATTTTAAACTTCCATTATACATTAAGAATATGTTGTCAACGTCATGCCTGATTAGAATGATCTTTTCAGATAATGTTGAAAAGTATTCATCAAGTTTATTATTTGACCTCACGCTATGTAGCCTCTTGGACTAAACTCTTTGGTTAAATACTTTATTTGGAAATAACTTACGTAATTATCTAGATCTTTATATTTTGTTACTGTACTAAAGTAGCCTCTAAGCATCGTCGCTCCTATGTGTTTATTCCTAGCAAAGTATAGTAAGGTCTTTGCTATAGCATATGGAGGCCAGTAGTTCAGCGTTCTCATGGCTTTACCATAGAGGTAGGCTTTTCTAAGGTTAATAGTGGTTTTACGTAATACATAAAATACTATATCAGAGTATACTCTAACCTTGAATCCTTCACTTAATGCTTTAAATATTAGCCATGCCTCAAAACCGTAATTTAATGGATAGGTGAAGCCAAGTCTTTTAAACCATTTAGCATTTATGATGCGCCCTGCACCCCTAACGCCAAATTTAGATTGAACCTTCTCTGATGCTACTACACCTGAGGCTATAACTGCCTTATCATTTTTCATCCTTTTTGTTACTTTTTCAACATACGTTTTTGGATATATACACTCAGCGCCTGAAATCATAACATAATCTAAATTAAGATCCTTTAGCTCTTTAAGTCCTCTATTTATAATAAATGCTAAGTATGGTGTTCCAGTGGCACTGACTTTACTTTTCCTCTTGACTTTAACTACTCTTGTACCATGTGCTAATGCTCTTTCAGCAGTATCATCAGTGCTTGAATCGTCAACTACAACTATTATTTCTGGCTTTAATGTTTGATTAAGTAGACTACGCAACGTGTATGATATTGTTTTACCTTCGTTCCTAGCCGGTATAACAACACCATAGTTCAACTTCATTCTTACTCTCTACTCCATCACCATATTTAGTATATTTACGGTTTATCCTTTACTATAAACTCTTTAGTACGAATCCATACCCCGTTAACACTTTAACAGCCTCCTCTAATCTACTATAAGGTACAAGAATGTAGTCTCTATCATAACTACTATAGGGGCTAATATGGGTATTTTCTTCTCAGCGAGAATACGGGTTATAGTGGCCAAAAAGCCTATAGCTTCGGGATCTGTAGGATCAAATATTAGAACTGCATAAGGTCCTATACATTCCTCGTTTACTCTTTGCTTAGACAAAAACGACCATGATCCATCAACCTCCTCTATTAAAACTAATGTCTCTCTACTATTGTAAAGTTTAATGTGGGTACCTACCTTACATAGCCAGAACTCACCTTTTAGAAAAGAATTTATGACCTCTAAACACGTTCATAACATTAACACCAAACAGATGTTATGTTAATGTATGAAACCTTAAGGTTATTTAGGTATATGAGATTAGAGATTTTTAACTCTTAACGGAGAGTTAACATGCAACCGGAATGAATATAAGTTATGGAATAAGGAACAATGTGGTACTATATTAATAAGAATAATTCTCATAATTGAGGCTATTAAGAACCTAAAATTAGTTATCTTATAGTATCATAGGTTTTAAATTCAGGTCAAGTGCATCATAAAATCTATATTTGCCGTAGGAAAATATTTTAGTATTACTTCCCATGTACCCTCCATGTATAGGATATGTTGGGACTATGCCTAGTTTCTCATATACATCATGTATTTGCTTTAGAAGATGTCTTTGCTGGTCAGGAGTTAAATGTTGACTAAATATTGCTAGAGATGTATCATCAGAGGGGCCAAAGTCGAATACCATAAGTATGGTGGCATTTGTTTTTCTCCCTTATCTTCATCACTATCTCTTTCCACAATGTATAATTAATCATAACTGCATGAACTTCTTGTCTTGATATAGTTTTAGTTACGAAGTCCACTTGAGGTGTAATGTCGTAGGGGCAGAAACCTTTATTAGGTTTGTTTAGTTCAGGTTGGTATGTGTTGAAGCCCTATGGGGTGATGGGGGCATTGCTCTAAGCCCCGTAGGGTGTAAGCCTCTAGATGGGAGGCTTGTTCCGTTAGCCTCAACAGCCACCCATGAACCCATATGAGTACCAAAAGCCGTATGGGCAAGGTGGAAGTCCCCAGAAGGGTATCCCAACCTGTACTAAACTACCACAAAACACCCCCTAGGGACAAACGGAAGTTTGTTTTACATGTCCAATAATGATAATGTAGTAAGCAACCGCAGATATTATGATGACACATAAAATGATAAATATCGTAAGGTATGTTTTATTATTATTCATTAACCAGTACCATGAGTGTTGTTATATATTACTTTGCTTATGTATTTATTTAATGTCGACGATTAAGCTTATTTTTATTAATACTTATGCTAAAAATAAAGAGAACTCCTTCAATATATTGGAAGTCTTTTCACTTGGTAAAGATAGAGTATATAATGGCGGGCCCGCCGGGATTTGAACCCGGGACCTCCGGCTCCGAAGGCCGGCGCCCTATCCTGGCTAGGCTACGGGCCCACCTGTTATAGTAGTTCTGTTTCTGCTATTTTTAAGTTGGTGGTTGTTTTGTGAGGTACGGTTAGCTTGATAAACCTAACTAAGGGTATAGTTTAGTGTGGATGATAGTGTATGCGTCAGCTTAAGTTAGATGCCTTCTTTAAGAAACCCTCCAAGGTTGAGAGCGCCAAGGGGAAGGTGGAAGAGACCCCAGTAGCTAAGGATGTACGTGAAGAGTCTAAAGAGGGGCCTCCTTCAACCTTTACTGAGTCATTAAAGACTCCTAGTATTACTGTAGTTGATGAGCTTGAGTTCATATCTGAATTTAAGTTTGAGATTAAGGAGCCTAGAAATACTGGACCCTGCTATTTACTCTCAGTTATATATGATGGTAAGTCACGTAGAGCTTTAGTTAAGCTCTATGACCCTGAAACTGAAGACATATATTTCTGGTATGATAATACTGGTCATAAACCATACTTCCTAGTTGACCTCCCACCAGATAAGGTTAGACAGATGTCAAAAGTTGTTAATCATCCTGCATTCGATCATATAGAGCTCGTTGAGAAATACGATTTACTTGAGGACAGAAAGAGGGTTATGACAAAAATTGTCGTTAAGGATCCTAGAACAGTTGCGGTAATGAGAGGATACTTCCCTAAAGCATGGGAGGCTAAGATAAAGTACCATGATAACTACATTTACGATAGAGGACTAATTCCAGGAATGCTATATAGAATTGACAATGGAAATCTTACTCCTGTAGAACCAGACATCCCCAAAGAGATAATTGAAAGAGTCGAGAAGATATTTGATGAAGAAAGTAGAGAAATAGCTAGAGAATGGGTTCCATTATTCCAAACACCACCACCTAATCCAAAGAGGGTCGCTCTTGATATAGAAGTTTACACTGAAACAAGAGAACAAATACCTAACCCTAAGGAGGCAGAGAAACCCGTCATTAGCGCCGCCTTCGCAGGAAGCGATGGCTACAAGAGAGTCCTAGTATTATTGTCGAAGGATCTTTCACAGAAGGATATAGGTGAGCCACCAGAAACACTACAAAAGGATGTATGGATAGAGTTTTTTGATGACGAGAAGGCCATGATAAGAGAGATATTTAGGGTAATCAATAAGTATCCAGTTCTACTAACATTCAATGGTGACAACTTCGACCTTAACTATTTATACCATAGAGCGTTAAAGCTAGGTATCCCTAGAAAAGAAATACCAATATTCTTCACTGAAGATAAGTCAACAAGAATACTTAAAGGAGTGCACCTCGACCTCTACAGGTTCTTTGAGAACCGTGCAATCCAAGTGTACGCTTTCGGAGATAAATACAAGGAGCATACACTAGATGCTATTGCAGCAGCATTTCTAGGTGTAAGAAAGATACAGCTTGATGTCTCAATAGCTGAGTTAACACTATCAGAGCTTATATCATACAACTTTAGAGACTCGTATCTAACTTTAGCCTTAACCACGTTTGATGACAACTTAGTTATGAAGCTTATGGTTTTACTTATGCGTATCTCCAGGCTATCAATAGAAGATGTGTGTAGACTAAAGGTTTCAAGCTGGATTAGAAACCTATTCTACTGGGAGCATAGGAGAAGAGGATACCTAATACCATTACCCGAGGACATAGTTGAAAGGAAGGGTACAGCTGTAACATCAGCTATAATTAAGGGTAAGAAGTATGCTGGAGCAATAGTCATTAAACCTCAGGCTGGAGTATACTTCAATGTTATAGTAGTTGACTTCGCATCACTATACCCAAGCATAATTAAGAGGTGGAACCTAAGCTATGAAACAGTAAATTGCCTTCACGAGGAATGTAAGAAGAATAGAATACCAGAGACAAATCACTGGGTTTGTACGAGAAGACGTGGATTAACAGCAATAGTCACAGGCTTACTTAGAGACTTTAGAGTTGGACTCTATAAGAAGCTTAGTAAGAGAAAGGACCTACCCAAGGAAGAGCGTGAATGGTATGATGTCGTACAGAGAGCTATGAAAGTTTACATTAATGCATCCTATGGCGTCTTTGGAGCAGACATATTCCCACTATATTGTCCACCAGCTGCAGAAAGCGTAACAGCAATAGGTAGGTATACTATTAAGTCGACAATTAATAAAGCTCAGGAAATGGGATTACATATAATATATGGTGATACAGACTCATTATTCATAAACAATCCTACAGCTGAGCAAGTACGTAAACTCATAGAATGGGTTGCTAACGAGCTAGGACTAGACATTGAGGTAGATAAGGAGTATAGGTATGTAGCATTCTCTGGTAGAAAGAAGAACTATATCGGAGTATTAAAAGACGGAACAGTTGATGTCAAGGGGCTTGTGGGTAAGAAGAAGAATACACCAGAGTTCCTTAAAAGAGCATTTAAACAGGTTGTTGAAGCATTGAAGGACGTAAAAGATCAGAATGAATTCGATAAAGCAATAGTGAAGATTAAAGAGATAATTAAAGAATGCTATGAGAAGTTAAGGTACAAGGAGTTAACACTTGATGAATTAGCGTTTAAGACCACTTTATCAAAGAATATTGAAGAGTATACGAAGAGCGTTCCACCCCATGTCAAAGCAGCCAAGATGCTCATGAGCGTTGGTAAACATGTATCTGCAGGTAGCATAATAAGCTATGTCAAGGTTGGCTCAAAGCTGGGTGTAAAACCTGTACAGTTAGCAAAGCTTGAAGAAGTCGATACAAGTAAGTACATAGATTACATTAAGACTACGTTCGAACAAGTACTCGATGCCCTAAACATAGACCTAGAGGAGCTTATGGGCACTTCAAGACTCGAATTCTTCTTAAAACGCTAGAGTTCTTCCTCTAATTCTAAATCCTCTAACTCTAGTAGTTCACTAGAGGATCTTTTTGTTGTTGAATCTATAGCCCAGCTTTCTAGATCTTTCCTAACATCCTCATTTACATATAGTGATATGAGGTAGATCTTTTTGTCATAGTAATCATCGCCTTGCCATTCATTATCGAATGAAACTACATAAACAGGTATGTCGAAAACTGCGTAGCCATCACTAGTCCTTCTGAGGTTGTATTTAGAGTATCTTTCATACTCCTCTTTACTTAAGGGAAGCCTTAACGATACTTCATACTTGTCTCTAATAACAACAAAGTCAGAATTCTCAGGATCCCATACCTCAGCAGTTTTCTTTACTATCTCTTTTAGGACATTAATTATTTTGCCTTTAACGATTTTGGATTCCTTAACTTTACCCTCTTCAGCACGTATTACTAATATTTTGTTTACCATGATAACTACCGCCCAAGCAGTTAAGTTTATTATATTAATTCCTAAACGTGTATTTAAACCCTATTCAATATATACCTTTCTTCTAATGAGTACGGTATTTGGTATAGATAAAGAACGTGTTTTATTCCTTCATCGTAGAAAACTACCTCTTTCAGGGGGGTCCATCCGGGTATTTTAAACTCGTGAGATACTACTCTAGCTCCAGGCCTAAGTTCTCTTTCTAGTTTAGGTTTAAGTTTTTCATTGACACTTGTTAGGAGGAATAGCGTAACTACTGTAGCTTCACTAATGTTAACTTTAAACATGTCACCATGTATTATTATTGCTCTATTCTCTAGCTTCATATCCTTAATTTTCTTTCGTGCTTGATTCACTAAGTCCTCTCTTAATTCTACTCCAACAGCCTTTTTAACATTAAACTCTTTAACTGCAATTATTACTACTCTGCCATCACCTGAGCCTAGATCGTAGACTATATCGTCGGGTGTAACACATGCTATCTGTAACATCTTTCTTACAACATTCTCTGGTGTGGGAACGTAAGGCACGTATATCGGGTACTCTCTAAAATATTGTACCATTATATTTTACACCATTGATAGAAGTTATTATGTTAATATTTTTAGTTTCCTACCATTCCACTCATACTTACCCTGCTTTAAGGCCTCTATTATCCTCTTAGCATTAGAGTCATTAGGGTGCCTTCTCAAATGTCTTTCAAGCCTTCTTATGAGCCTTAGTTTTCTTGACATACCACCACCCTAGTCAACTGAGGAATTGGCCTTTCTTATAAATCAATATGGTAATCTCTACTTCAACATTTAATTTAGGGTTTAAATAGTTTTGATGGCTCAGTAGTACTTTTTACTTCATCTCCTCCTATCTGATCCCGGATTCTTCTTCACAGCCTCAAGTTAGTTTTACCATAGTGTGGGTATTAAACTTTCGTAGCTTTAGGCCTTTTTAGCAATTAAATACTTAAAACTATTAAGTTGTTAATTAGAAATTAGTATTTGAAAGGAGATGGTGATTATGACACGTATTAGGTTTGGACCTGCAGGTAGACCTATAGAGTATAAGGGTCCTACAGTTGAGATACCATTCTTCTTAAAGAGTCTAGGGTTAGATGCATTTGAATATCAAGCTGTAAGAGGGGTAAAAATATCTAAAGAAGATGCTGAACAATTAGGGATTAATGCTAAAAAGTCTGATGTACTACTTTCTCTACATGGACCTTATTATATAAACTTCTCTTCAGAGAAAGAAGATGTAGTAGTTAAAAGTGTTGAAAGGCTTAATGAGGCCGTAAAAGCAGCAAGCTATATGGGAGCATATGTTGTAGTATTCCATCCAGGATATTATGGTAAACTTAAACCTGAGGAGGCTGTAAAAAAGGTAATAACAGGCCTCCTTAAGGTAAAGGATTTCATGAGTAGCAAGGGCATAAAGAATGTATGGTTAGGACCCGAGACAACAGGTAAAACATCACAAGTAGGTTCAGTAGACGAAATCATAACAATCTGTAAAGAAGTGGGTAATGCTAGACCCGTTATAGATTGGGCACACATTCATGCTAGAAGTAAAGGAACATACATTACATGCATAGACCACGTTATTGAAGTTATAGAGAAGGTGGAAAGAGAGTTAGGTAGTGAGGTCTTAAAGCCTCTACACTGTCACTTTAGTAAAATATCCTATGGTAAAGGTGGGGAAAGAGAACACGTAATATTAGCTGATGAAGAGCATGGACCAGACTTTAGAATAGTATGTAAGGGTTTATTAGAGGTAGGTGTTGAAGCTGTAGTAATATCTGAGAGTCCTATACTAGAAAAGGATGCTCTAGTTATGAAGAGAATATACGAGGAGCTCTTGAGTGCTCACAAAGCTTAGGAAACTGTATAGGGATAGTGTTAGACCTCTAGTTAGTCTACTTGTAAGACTTGGTGTTAATGCAAACCATCTAACTCTTTTATCACTTATTCTCGCCTTAATATATATTCCACTGTTAATTAAAGGCTGGTTACCTGCTGCAATAGTCCTAATACTCCTTATGGGCTTCCTTGACGCAATAGACGGAGAAGTAGCTAGACAAAGTGGAACAGCATCACCGTTAGGTTCATTTCTAGACTCATTTATAGATAGAATAGTCGATGTAGTAATTATTGGTGGCTTAATATTCCTTCAATTCGATGTAATATTGGTTTATGTTTTAGCTGTTACATCCCTGCTTATAAGTTATTGTAGAGCTAAAGGTGAAGCTTTAAGAATAAAAATGGAAGGCGTAGGATTAATAGAAAGAGCTGAAAGAATTATAATGATTGTAATGGTGTTATTGCTATATTATATTCTTGGCTTCTGGTATAGCTACATTGTATTCATAATACTACTTATACTATCTGTGATAACACTATTTCAGAGAGTACTACATATAGTCTTGGCTTTTAAAGAGTCTAAACGCTGAGAAGATCTAGTATGAAGTGTACGTAGGTTATCACGTGACTTGAAAGATAGCTTTGAGGCCCTATTGATACTTTCACTGCACCATAGTCCTCTAGTAATTTTTCATCCTTAACATCTAGGTCTACATGGCTTCCAAGAACAAAAGCTATAACCTCGTAGTCGCTCTTAGTCAAACCTTTAATTACGCTTTGAATACCAGCTCCTCCCTCTCTAAGATACACTAGCATTGTTTTCCATTGTTTACGTACATTATCTAGAACTCTACGTAAATCCCATTTATAAATGCTCCAACCACTATACTTATGAACTGTCTTATTCCAGTATGAGAGCAATAGGTCTTTTATGATTCTCGCTACTTCTACTTCATTAACTGGTAGGCTCGATAGTTTAGAGCCATCAACTACGATAGATATTGGTGGTTGTGATGGACCAGAAAGAATACCATAAAATATGGTGTTCCTTCTTATTCTTGGAGGCTTTAGTTTGAATGTTGCAATAATACTTCTACATATAACGTCAAGTCTCCCAGTAGCGCCTGCAATACCTTTTAGTGGAAAATTTGGGGAAGTAATAGCTGTAGGTGATTTAATTATAAATATTCTTCTTAGCAAGGAGTGAGAATCCTACATTAAAGTATTTGTTGAGACTTTTTTCTCTCCTCTCTCGCTCTAACCTTTACTATACCATGGTATATAGCGCAGCTTACACAGTATACTTTCTGTATTGGATATCTCATTATTATTGCTCCCTTCTTCTCGAGCTCTCTAGCTAACTGTGGATCCACAGGACTATACATTCTAGTTACGACTATGGCTTTATCCTCAGGAACCCATCTTCCACAACAGTCACATTGTACAAGTCTTGACTTACCTTTGTCTCCTTTTGCCCTTCCACGATTCTTCCTCTTTTTAGGCATACCTATTTCACCCTCTTCCAGTTAGTTGTGTATGTTCCCTATTTTTATCTCTTTCCATGCTTAATATTATTCAATTATTTTACGTGAAAAAACTATATACCCTGTATGACCTATCATCCATGTTTCCGGTCTTAACTCTTCAGGTATACTCTTATACTCCCGTAATAGGATCTCATATACTCTTGGCTCACAGAACCCCTTGTGCTCACGTACTGCCATAAGGGTCTTCTCAACCTGTACTATAGTTGGTAGGAATATTACTAATGGTGCTGAAGGCTTTAAAGCCTCATGGGCTACATTTAGGTACTTCCATGGGTCTGGTAAATCGAGAAATACTGCATCAACATTCCTCTCATCCATTCCTTCACCAATGTCCTTATTCTTGAATACCACGTAGTCCAAGAGCTTAGCTTTAGCAAGATTTCTCTTAGCTACCTCTAGAAAGTCCTTTCTAACTTCATATGTGTAGACTTTACCATGAGGTTTAACATAATGGGCTAAAGTGGCTGTAAGAGCACCTGAGCCTGTACCAGCCTCTACAACTATTGAGCCACTTGAAATACCAGATAAGTACACTATGAATGAAAGGTCCTTAGGATATATTATTTGAGTTCTTCTTTCAAAGGAGCCTATAATGTCATGTATTAGTGGTTTAAGAACTAACACTTTGTAGCCTAGATTAGTCTCAACCGTAGAGCCATAGCTTAATCCTATGAGTTTATCTAATTCTATGTATCCTTTATCTGTCTCGAACCGTTTACCCTTAACTACTTTAACTATGAATCTTCTCCTATTATCAAATCTTAATAGAACTAGGTCTCCCTCACTTATCACTGACATAGCCTTATACCTTCGATTCTACAAGCTTTCTCTTAATCTCATCAATTTTTCGTTCAATCCTATCTAAACGAGCTATTATATCATTTAATGCCTTACTTAATACCAGAACAGTCTCATAAAGGTCTTTAATAAATACGTCTGAGGGTACGCTCGGCATTGTTGATGTGAGCAGTCTTCTAAACTCATCCTCTATCTCTCTTCTCAAGATAATATCACCCATGAATTACAAATGTAATGTGTATTTTTCTATAGCTCAGTCCTGGTGTCTTTCTTCATCAAATCCGTAATACCAGCCTACATCATAGCTATGTAGATATTTTGTTTTAAAAGCTTAAATATTATTTATAAAATGAGCTTAATAGCTATAGTGGCGTAGAGGGTAGAACCTCCATTGACGGGTAAAGTCTACTTAATGTCTATTAGGCCTAAGTTCGCCTACCAGATATTCACTGGAAAGAAAAAGTTCGAGCTAAGAAGATCAATAGGCGTAGAGATAGAGCCTGGATCGAAAATAATACTCTACGTTTCCGGTAAGGTAAAGGCAATACTTGGTGAGTTTACAGTAGGTAGAATAATAAAGGGTTCAGCAGAGACCGTGTGGAAAACTATTAAGCAATTTGGTGATGTAGGTATCGATGCGGACGATTGGCCATATATTAAAGGTGCTAGGAGAGCATTGGCGATAGAAGTAGTAAACCCAATAGTATACAATAGGCCTATAAGGCTAGATGAAATACGACGAGTAATACCTGGCTTTATGCCTCCATTAAGCTATAGAGTGCTATATGAGGGCGAACCATTGTATGAATTGTTAATAAAGAAGATTGCTAAACGCTAAATCTCTACTAAAAATTTTCCTAACGTGCTAAATCTCTATAATCCTATACGTTCTTATACTCCTCTTTGGCTTAGCTGGTTTAGTTCCAACGAGCCATAGTTCTCGCTGTAATAGGTCTCTAATAGCTATCCTTATAGCCTCACTTCTTGAAGAGTATCTGCCAGATCGTACTAAGTCATCTAATCCTTCAATATACGATTCAGGCACCTTAACTGTGATAAGACGCATCAACCTAATTCCACCGAATATAATCTTATTAACATGGTTCATTGTATTTATAAGACCTAAGTACTAGTAATACTGTAACACATGATAGTATTGTATCATTACTCCATAGCCATTTATGTAAAGGTGTGTCAAGGTTTTCGTTACGATTTTTTGTATTCTAAACTTTCATTCCACAATCTATTGAAGTATACTGTTGCAATATCTCTAAAGTACTCATAGTCTGATACTATTGCAGTATATGTATTCATGTATTTAACTATTAATATGACATTGGAGCCTATGACTCCTCCGCCGAACATATTATCCTTTACACGAATCTCTATGTTACCTTTGAATAGACTTGAAGGTATATCCATATCGGGTGCTATTAGCATCCTTACCTTATACTCTCTACTCTTTAGAGCTGTAAGTATTGGTTCTGTAAGAAACTCTTTAAACGGCATTGCGACAAGTAATGTTCCTTTGCTTACACTTATGACTCTAAGTATTTCATCCATTATTCTTTCAAAACCATACAGTATCATAAGGCCTTTGAAAGGAACACTTCTAACCCTATTATCATATATTGTCTGTAATATTGTCAGAAACTTTTCCTCTATGAGTTTTAGCTCTTCTTCAGCTCTTTTCCTCAACTTCTGCCATGCCATGATGGGTGGTATGGGATAGAACCTAGCTGGTCTCTCGTCGGTTTTATGAATTAATCCTATGACCTCTAGTCTTTTAAGATAAGTGTATATCTTTGATAAAGGTATACCAGTACTCTCTGACAACTCTTGAGCTGTCAGAGGACCTTTTGATACTAGAGTTACATAGATACGTAGGTCGAGCTTACCTAAACCAAGAATTGAACAGTACTTAAGGATATCATTTAATACGTTCATAGTCCTTCACTTCACTAGTACTCTTAGATGTAACTTTATTAGCCTATTATTCTCACTTACTGTTACTTTAATTTACCTTATAGTTAGCTTTTAAACTAGTTGCGTAAACCTATATTTTCGGGTGGAAGGATGGGTGGAGTACATAAGAAGCCTATATCCTCTCTAGAGAAGAGGCAACGTAAGGAGGAGGCTAAGAGAAGAAAAGAAAGAATAATGAAAGAGGAGAGAATTGAAAGTAAAACTTCATTTGTAACAAGCGAATTACTAGCTAAAGCGCAAAGAGAGATTAAAGGCATGAAGGTCATAACACCATATACTCTAATGGGCAAGCTTAATGTAACATACAGTGTTGCTAAAGATGTTCTCGAAGTATTGGAAAGAAAAAACGTAGTTAAACTTATGACTAGGAATAGAAGAGTAGCAGTCTATGTACCAGTAGAGATAGCTAATAAAATAGCGTTTCCACCAGACGTACTCTAAAAATCTATCACTCTTCTATCTCAATAAACTTTGGCTTCTCAGTTAACGTTATTATCGGTATTGCCACCCACCCGGGTCTCACACCTTTAGCTAATTCAACTCTTTCCCCTGTCTCATCAGTCTTTATGAGTAAGTATTTATCATTCTCACTACCCTTACTTGAGATGTGATAGTAGAATAACGGTATACCATAGTACTTATAGTAATCTCTAAACACTGCTAATATACCATAGACATACTTGTCTCCATACTTAAATCTAAGGACATATATTGGCTGACCTAGAGTACTAACTGTTGCAGCAAACCTAGCTAGGTCATTTAACGAGTTAACCTTGACCGTAACTGTCCTTTCAGTTATAGTACTAGTGGTCATTAGTAGAACACCCTCCACATCCACAATATTCTCTAAGGAGTAGTCATACCTATACCTTTTGATAAAGACTATGCTTGAGGCATTCTTATAAGAATAGAGTTAAATTAACAAAATGACAATAAGTGCGTTATGAGCTTAGATGCACTATTAATCCCTCTATTACTGTCTAGGTGTTAAATTTCAAGATTGGACTACTGTAGTTATTTAATTTATTTTATCCTAAGCTTTACGTCAACAATAAAAATTTTTATTAATAGTGTTCTTGATGTAAACTGTGGGGCTGAGATTCTTGGCGATAATCGAGATCCGATGGCACAGTAGAGGAGGTCAAGGGGCCTGGACCGCCAGTAACCTTCTTGCTGAGGCAGCTATTGCTGAGGGTAAGCATGCGCAATCATTCCCAGCATTCGGCCCAGAGAGAATGGGCGCACCAATGCTAACATTTACTAGAATTAGTGATGAACCAATAGAGCTTCACACGGGAATATACAATCCAGACATTGTAGTAGTATTGGATCCTACACTACTTAGATCAGTAAATGTTCTTAGTGGATTAAAGGATGGTGGAGTAGTAGTATTAAACTTCAAGGGCAGTAAGGAGGAATTATTCAAGTTACTAGGACAGGATGCTAAAAAGTATAAGATTTACACTACACCAGCAATAGATATTGCGGTTGAAATTCTAGGTAGGGGCATAACGAACACTGCAATGCTAGGGGCTCTCGTGAAGGCAGTACCATTAGTTAAACTTGAGACATTATTTGAGGCTGTTAAGGAGAGATTCAAGGGAGAGTTAGGTGAGAAGAATATTGAAGTTATAAAGAGAGCATATAATGAAACAAAGGAGGTGAAATAAAAGTGTCCGAGCTTAAAGGTTGGCGTGAACTCCCCATAGGGGCAATTCCATTCAAACTCTCAACAGAATTTAAGACTGGTGATTGGAGAACATTCAAACCAGTAATTAACCAGGAGAAGTGTGTTAAATGCCTACAATGCTGGATCTACTGCCCAGACATGGCCATTACATGGGATGGAGAGAAGGTTACTGTAAACTATGATTACTGTAAAGGTTGTGGTATTTGCGCTCGTGAATGCCCTGTTAAAGCAATAGAAATGGTTAAGGAGGAGTGAGAGTCATGGCTCAAGTTCAAACCCAGATTAAAGGACGAGTTATGGGATTAAATGGGGACGAAGCTGTAGCATGGGCTGTAAAACAATGTAATGTCGACCTTGTAGCAGCATACCCCATTACACCACAGACAATTATTGTAGAAAGGTTCTCAGAATTCGTAGCTAATGGTGAAGTACATACAGAGTTCGTTCCTGTAGAGAGCGAGCACTCAGCCATGAGCGCATGTGTTGGAGCAGCAGCTACAGGAGCAAGAGCATTCACTGCTACAGCCGCTAACGGTCTAGCATTAATGTGGGAAATACTCTACATTGCAGCAAGCCTTAGACTACCAATAGTAATGGCTGTAGCTAATAGAGCATTATCAGCACCAATCAACATACACTGTGACCACAGTGACGCCATGGGTGCAAGAGACTCCGGCTGGATACAATTATACGTTGAAGACCCCCAAGAAGCCTATGACACAACAATACAAGCATTCAGAATAGCTGAACACCCAGACGTACTACTACCAGTAATGGTTAATCTTGATGGATTCTTCTTGAGTCATACCTTACAGGATGTACATATACTACCAGATGAAGCAGTTAAAGAGTTTGTAGGGACAAGAAAACCTGTTGAAGTATACGTACCATACCTTGGAAAGAAGGTACCATTAGTTCTTGACCCAGATGTACCATTAACCTTTGGTCCACTAGACCTATACGACTACTACTTCGAGCATAAGATGCACCAGATTGAAGCCATGAAGCATGCTAAGAGAGTTATAAAGGAGGTACATGAGGAGTTTGCAAAGATAAGTGGTAGAAGATATGGTAATGGCTTGGTTGTACCATATGGCTTAGAAGACGCTGATGCTGCAATAGTTGTTCTTGGTTCAACAGGTGGAACAGTAAGATACGTAGCTAAGAAGCTTAGAAAAGAAGGATACAAAGTAGGAGTCTTGAGAATAAGGGCGTTCAGACCATTCCCAGTAGAGGATGTTCTGGAGCAACTAAGGAATGTTAAAGTAGTGGGCGTTATGGACCGCTCAGCATCCTTCGGTGCACAAGGTGGACCAGTATTCCTTGAGGTTAGGTCAGCATTCTATGATGTAAAGGAGAAACCAATAATCGTGAACTACATTTACGGTCTTGGAGGTAGGGATGCGCCTCCAACATTAATTGAGTCCATTTACAAGGAGCTTCTCAGAATAGCTGAAACAGGTAAAGTTGAACAATTAGTTAAATTCGCAGGGGTGAGAGAATGAGCTTCACATTCAATATTAAAGAATTAGCTAAACAGCCACCAAAACTACTACCAGGCCATAGACTTTGTGCTGGCTGTGCAGCACCGGTAGTAGCAAAACTAGCACTACTAGCAGCTGAGGGACCAACAATAGTAGTTAATGCTACAGGCTGTCTAGAGGTTGCTACGACAATATTCCCATACACCTCATGGAATATACCATGGATACATAATGCCTTCGAAAACGCAGCAGCAACAGCCTCAGGAATAGAGGCAGCAATAAAGGCCTTGAAGAGGAGAGGAGCATACAAGTATGACAGAGTAAACGTAATAGTGTTTGCAGGTGACGGTGGAACATACGATATAGGTATTCAGGCACTAAGTGGAGCCATTGAGAGAGGACACGACTTCCTATACATACTATACGATAACGAAGCCTACATGAACACTGGTATACAGAGAAGCGGTGGAACACCCCTAGGTGCAGCTACAACGACAAGCCCTGCAGGAAAAGTAATACCAGGTAAGCCGCAACACAAGAAGCCAATAGCTGATATAGTTGTAGCCCACAGAGCACCATATGTCGCAACAGCATCACCAGCGCACTGGGCAGATTATGTGAGAAAGGTTAAGAAAGCACTAAGTATACGTGGACCTAAATTCATACATGTAATAGCACCATGTGATAGAGGATGGAGATTCGACCCAAGCTTAACAATGGAGGTAGCTAAGGCAGCTGTCGACACATGCTACTTCCCACTATGGGAGTGTGAGAAAGGAGAGTGGAGATTAACCGATAGAAGCCTCGTAATAGCAAAGAATCCACAATTAAAGAAGCCAATAGAAGAGTTCTTAAAGTTGCAAGGAAGATTTAAACACCTATTCAAACCGGAAAACAAGCACTTAATCAAAGAACTACAAGAATACGTTGACATGGTCTGGGAAGATCTACTCAAGAGGGTGGGACTAAAAGTAAGTTAATATAATATATTAATCTTTTTCCATTAATTAATTATAGAGTGTATGGGAAGGTAAAAATTAAAGAAAAAGATTTACTCATTTTTAACTAAGCTTATAACTCTTTGATAGTTCTCTACAAGTCTCAGACAGTATCTTATATGACGATGTGGCATATCTCATGTTATCTCTTGAAGGTACTCTAACAGAGCCGACTATCACTCTTTCCTCAGAATGTGCCTCACACAGTATTTGTCCATTATGGTCTATGATCATTGATGGAACACTATATAATACCTCACCATGCCATTCAACTATACTACCACATACTACTACAGGTAACTCTGTTTCAACAGCTCTAGCTATAGCTAGTGATCTAAGAACCATAGAGTTAAAGTTCTTCTTCCTTAACATGTATATTATCATTTTTGCGCCCATCAACTTTAGGTGTCTGGAGAGCTCTGGTGCAACAATATCATCATCTAAAAGGAGTCCAACTTTTATCCCGTTTATCCTAGCAAGGGCTATACTTCTACCGGGAGAGATACCTACTCCTGCCTCCTTAAGGGATATCATTATCTTACGGTATTTAGTCTCAATTCTACCATTAGGTGTTACAACAAGTCCTATCATGAACAGTTTTGGCCCTGCACGTTCAAGCAAACCGCCAATGGATATGTAGAGGTTTTCTTCTATAGCCTTGGTTATTATATTGTCGAGTGCTGGTGTTGGCATCCTCTCAGCATAACTCTTTAGAACAGCCTTCAATCTTGTTTGAGGATAGTAGTCTACAATGTCCTCTACACTAAGTAGTGGAGAGACAATAAGTAGTGAAGCTCTCTTCCTTTTTGCCTCACTTACAGCAATACTCATTTTCTCGTTATTGAATCTTCTACTTAACATACGAGTTTTCATATGCGCAACAGCTATTTTGAGGTCTTGAGGCATATATCTCACCATAATTTAGGGGATAGAAATTATTTCGTTGTAGAGTTCATCGAGGACTTCTTGGTAGTTTCTTTCACCACGCTCAATCAAATCCATGACCTCCTCAAGCATCGCTGTTCTTTCCTCTGAAACCAGTGATTTATAATTTCGGTTTAGGTGTTCATAAACTTTAATGCCCAGATCAGTTGGATATAGCTTCTTTGTCTTTGTTTCTCTAATATAGCCACGTTGTAGTAGTGTTTGAACTATCTTAGCATAGGTTGAGGGTCTGCCAATCTTCCTTTCCTTCATCAGCTTAATAATATCACCCTGAGTGTAAAGTGGTATCAGATATTTCGTCCTCTCATCTACACGTATGGGTTTATACTCTCTTGGTTTAACTCGCTTACTCACCTGTACAATAGGATATATATCGAGGAAACCTTTATCTATTACCTCCATCACTCTTTCAATTCTTTTAGTTGTTTCTCCTACTTTGACTAGTAGTGTCTGCTTCTTTACACGGGCGGGCTTCATCTGACTTGCAATAAACCTTCTAAAGATTAAATCGTATAGTTTTAAATGGTTCTTTGTTAATGGCTTTACTGGAGTGAATACACCTTCACTAATGAGTTCTCTTAGTCTTCCAGCATCTATAGGCCTTGTGGGCCTAATACACTCGTGTGCCCCACCAACACCCCAGGTTCTGGGCTTGTAAAGTTTGTCTGCTTTTTCACCATAGACTTCCTTTAGATATTCTCTTGCAACAACTTGACCAGCTGTTGAAACCCTTATACTGTCAGTTCTATGGTACGTTATGAATCCTAGTTCGAAGAGGTCCTGAGCATACTGCATTGTCTCCATGACGCTAAACTTGAATCTCATAGAGGCCTCAGTTAACAGGGTATCAGTTGTGAATGGTGGTAAAGGATTAACCTCTTCTTCTGTTACAGCTTCCTCCTCAACGATTATTTTCTCGAAGACTTGCTTCGATGGCACTTCATCTTCAAGAAACTCTACCGTTAAATCATCAGTTATGGCGACTAAATAGACTTTCTTTTTACTCTTCTGCCACTCTCTATGTCTTTGTATTATCCATCCTAGTACTGGTGTTTGTACTCTTCCTGCTGATAGCCAGTGTTTTCCGAAAACCCTCCACAACCTCGATGAAAGCTCAAAACCAATCCAACGATCCTCAACCCTACGAACAATCTGAGCCTCAACAAGGTTTCGGTTGAAGTCTCTTGGGTTATTTATTGCATTAAGTATTGCTCTCTTGGTTATCTCGTGAAATTCTATTCTTCTAATGTTTGTCGTGTATGGTGCTAGTAGTGATGCTATGTCCCATCCTATCTTCTCTCCT
>Ga0190367_1000365_pt1 | contig 33767 bp, 34 predicted proteins | sample 4872181011_MG_FD_171838 | JGI IMG/M metagenome (GOLD analysis project Ga0190367, IMG submission 171838) | Hydrothermal vent microbial mat bacterial communities from Southern Trench, Guaymas Basin, Mexico - 4872-18-10-11_MG | ecosystem: Environmental > Aquatic > Marine > Hydrothermal vents >...
TTAACATTTAGAGAAGGCAATGAATTTGGCGTAGAAGGTTATGTATGCTTAGTTTCTGGCCCAGAGGAATACTGCAAAAGAGTCAAAGAGTTGATAAAAGATTTTGCAACCGAAATCGAAGACGAAGAGATAATAAAGAAAATAAGAGAAAAGGAAAAAGTAGCAATAGAGGGTTTAGGAAATTTATTTTAAGCTTATAAAAATTTAGTAGAAGCGCCGGTAGTCTAGCCTGGTAGGACACCAGCCTGCCACGCTGGAGGCCCGGGTTCAAATCCCGGCCGGCGCAAAACAACTTATTTACTTAAACAAAAACTTAATTAATGGTTTTTTTCAAGAAAAAGAAGGAAGAGAAAAAAATCGAAGAACCTATTTCTTTACCTACTATAGAAGAGTTGAAAAAAATTGTTGGAAAAGAGCAAGAAGAAGCTAAACCAAAAGAAATCTTAGCAATTCCAAAAGAGATTCCAGAAGAAATTCCTAAGGAAATTCCAAAGGAGGAAATAGAAAAATTGCCAGCACCTCCAGTCCCTGTTTTTGTTAAGCTTGAAAAATATAACGAAATTCTTGATTTGCTTTCTTCCTCTAAAAAAGCTATAGAAACTTTGGTCAATTCCATAAGTTTGCTTGAAGAAATAGAGGAGGTAAGAAAGGAAACAATAAGAACTATTAAATCTATATCCACAGTAGTTCAGGAAAGAATTTCTGATTTGGAAGGATACTTCTTAAAACCAGCTCTTAAACCAAAAGTAGAAAAGAAACTAAAAGAAATAGAAGGATTGGAAACTTTGATTAAAGATTTAAAATCACAGATCCAAACTTTAAAAAGCAGGTTAGCTTAAGCAGGGGTGCCCGAGCCTGGCCAAAGGGGCGGGGCTCAAGGTCTTGAGCTCTGATTAATGAAGAGAAACCCCGTGGCGTAGAGCCTTCGTGGGTTCAAATCCCACCCCCTGCATTTTTCAAACAAAAATCAAAAATAGTAATGTGAAGATTAAACTTATCTTACTTATTATTGGGTTAATGTTAATTCTCCTAGATTTTGTAGGACCTATAACAGGTTATTTTATAGGATTTAAAACAGAAAAAAGCCTGAAGTTTAAGCCCTTTTTCTCCATTCCTGGATCTATTTGCATAATCTTAGGATTTTTTAGAAGAAAGAAAACAAAACCAGAAGATATACTTTTAGACCTTTCTCATTTGGAAAGAAGAATAAGGTATCTAAAAGAATTGGAAGGAAAGTTGGGAGAAAGCCCTGAACCTTATAGGAAAAAAGCGAAAGAATTAGAAAGAGAAGCTTCTTTGTTGAGAAAAGAAAACCCAGAAGAGGGCTTTAAACTACTTCTACAAGCTTCGCTACTGTATGAAAAAGCAAGAGATATAGAGAAGATTCCCGAATTATATGCATACGTTAAAGCTGATGCCATTTCAACATTCGCAAGAGTTTATAAAGAAATTGACGAGTTAATTAGAGATTTGAAAAGGAGAAAAGAAATAGACCCTTACACCCATAGATTAGCTGCAAGAATACTGGGAAGATGCGACATAATTTCAAAATATGCATCTAGTTTCGAAGATGAAGATTTAAGAAAACTTTCAACTGTCCTTGCAGCTAAATCATCCGAATTAGAGAGAATTTTAAGGTCCTATTTTAATCTTAGTTAAAAATTTAAAAGTTAGCGGGAAAGTTGAAGTTCGTAAAGGACGTACAAAGTTCCTATTAATGCAAATATCCATCCTAGCAAACTAAAGATCGATGCAATTATTGACAAATCAACGCCTGCAATTTCTACACCACCTAGAACAGGAATTCCTCCAAATATTAAGAAGATTCCTGCAGTTAAAAGCCAATTCCAGCTCTTTTCTGTTTTTCTTCTTATTCCAATGTAATGAGCGAATATTACTGAAATTAGTAAAAGCAGACCGGAATCTAAAGTTTGACTGAATATCATTAATTAAAAATTAAAAAAAGAAAAGAAAAGTTTTATTCTTCTTCAAATTCTTCCTCGAACTCCTCTTCATCAAATTCCCATTCTTCCTCTTCCATATTCTCTTTTGCTTACTTATCCTAACCTATATTTAAAATTTTTGGTTAGAAGAAAAGGGAAAATATTCCTTTAAAAAGGAGTATTAAAAATGGTAAAAATATAAGATCTGAACTAGATTGAAAGTTTAGGATTAGGTAAAGAGAACAAATTATATCAACCAAGCTTAGGATTGCATAAAAAAAAGATTTAAAATAAAGTTGAGAGAAAAGGGTCCATAAACCTTTTATTAATAAAAGAAACCAAAAAATAAGGAATATTTTTGTTTTAATAAAAAAGGAAATGAAAACTAGAACGTCTATTAAACCGAGAACTCTCAATAGCATAAGCATTAATTTTAGTCTTGCAATTTTATAATTGCGGGGGGCATGGTCGGGGGGCTAGGCCTCCCCTACCTGTGCGAAAGGCACAGGTGGCAAACGGTCTACATGGCCGACCTATAGCCCGAGGGCGGTACTAGCCTAAACGTTGCCCCAAGTAACTACGATGAAACTTCGACCCACAGGGTCTTGCTACTAGTGAACCGGGTTAGGCCCGGAAGATGGGGAGAGAAAATGGAAATAAACTCCCCATTCGAAGGAGCAGCCCTAAGCTAGTAGCAAGGCGCTTGTGGGGGTATCGGGGTTGAGAAAGTTGCTTGGAAAAAGCAACGTTTAGGCTAGTATCCACCAAGGGCGGCCCCCCGCATTTATTAAATATGGAGAAAAGCGAAATGCTACCAGCAATTTGCGTAGGAATTCTCCTATTCCTAATTTTCTACCCATCAATTTTCTTCTATAAAACCCAAACAAGCATATTGCCAGTAAACAGGACTGTAATAGAAACGGTTTCAGTAATAAACAGAGCAGAAATTTTTTTACCTGCTGTAAGCAGTCAAGGCAAAGGGGTCGTTACCCCTCTCATAGTAGAAGTAAAGCCAGGTGATGGGAAAGTTTTAGTAAACATAAACCAATTGCTCTTTTGGGTTGATACTCAACAATCTATTCAAATAGCAAAAAGAGTTGCTGAAAAATATACAAAAATAGATTTAAGCAAGTATGATTTAATCTATACAATCGAAACAAATGCTTCTCTAGTCGAAGGTCCATCTGCTGGAGCTGCGATTACGATAGCAACCATAGCAGCTTTACTTAACAAAAGTTTGAACAAAAGCGTTATGATAACCGGAACTATAAATCCAGATGGTAGTATAGGTCCTGTAGGAGGTATAATGGCCAAAGCTTCAGCTGCAAAAGATATAGGTGCAAAATTGTTTTTAGTACCAAAAGGTCAAGGAACCTACATAAACTACGTTCCTGTAAAACAATGTGAACAAATAGGTTTTATGACCTATTGCGTAATAGAATATAAACCAAAAAGAGTTACTATTTCAAAAGAGGTTGGAATAGAAGTTAAAGAAGTTTCAAATATAGAAGAAGCTCTAAAATATTTCATTTATTAATTTTAGATTGTGAAATTCACTCTAAAAGAAATAGCACAACTTCTTCTAGCTACAATAGCTTTAATAATAATCTTTTCCTTTCAAGCTGGGGGTTTCGACCTAGAAAATTTTTATGCTTATGTAATAGCAGTTTTAACAGGATTTTTGCTTCATGAGCTAGCTCACAAATATATGGCTTCTAGATTTGGGTGCGAAGCTTTTTTTAAAATCTGGCCTCAAGGCTTAGTTACAGGTTTTTTACTAATGTTTTTTGGAATAAAATGTGCCGCCCCTGGCTATATCTCTATTTTCCCTTATAAATTTGCGAGATGGGGATTCAGAAGGAGACATTTAACGATAAGAGAAGAAGGAATAATAGCTTTAAGCGGCTTACTCGTTAACCTATTTTTTACGATCTTATTTTTCTTCATACCAGCAAATTTTGCAAAAATAATAGCTTTAACAAATTGCTGGATCTTAGTTTTTAACTTAATACCAATTCCACCTCTAGATGGCTCTAAAATTTTGATGTGGGACCATTCAATTTGGGTTTCTTTGCTCATACTTTCTTGTGCTTTGCTTTTCGTATTACTTATATGAGAATAATAGCAGATTTTCACATTCATTCAAAATATAGCAGAGCCACTAGTCAAAAAATGGATTTGGACGGAATTTCTAGAGGGGCAAAATTAAAAGGTTTAAACTTAGTAGGAACTGGAGATTTTACCCATCCTTTATGGCTTAAAGAATTAAAATCAAAGCTTAGGGAAAAAGATTTTGGAATTTATGAATATAAAGGAATAAACTTCATTTTAACAACAGAAGTTAATACAGATTTTGAATTTGAAGGAAAAATTAGAAGAGTTCACCACGTAATTCATGCTCCATCTTTTGAAATAGTTGAGCAAATAAATGAGGCTTTATCTAAATTTGGGGATTTAACCAAAGATGGAAGACCAACTTTAAAGATTAGTGCCCCAGAACTAGTTGAAATTCTTATGCAAATATCAAAAGATATATTTATCTATCCCGCTCATGCTTGGACTCCACATTTTGGAATATTTGGGAGTAGAGTTGGTTTTTCTTCTATAGAAGAATGCTATCAAGACATGTCCAAATACATATATGCACTCGAAACAGGGCTAAGCTCGGACCCTCCTATGAACTGGAGATTAAGCAAACTAGATAAATACACTTTAATAAGTAATTCGGACTCCCATTCTCCGCATACATGGAGGATTGGAAGAGAAGCAAACTTCTTTGAGTTAAAAAAATTAGACTATAAGGAATTGCATAAAGTTATAAAGAAAAAGGATCCAAAAAAGTTTCTATTCACACTTGAAGTTGACCCTAATTACGGCAAATACCATTATACTGGCCATAGAAATTGTGGTGTTTGTTTACATCCAAAAGAAGCTATGAAATTAAACAACATATGCCCAGTATGCGGGAAAAAATTAACCATTGGTGTTCTTCAAAGAGTTGAAGAACTAGCAGATAGAGAAGAGGGTTTTAGGCCTAAAAATTCAATAGATTTTAAAACTCTATTACCTTTGTACGAATTGATATCGCATGTAACTGGAATTAAACAGCTTTATTCAGAAAAAGTGCTTAGGATTCATGACAGCTTAATTAAAAAATTTGGTAATGAACTTAGGATACTGCTTGAAGTTAAGAGAGAAGAGCTTGAAAAGTTTGGTGATAAAAGGTTAGTTGATTTAATTATGAAAAATAGAGAGGGGAAGATAAAAATAAGGCCTGGATACGATGGTGTTTATGGAGAAATTGTAGAGGAATTTAAAGAACAGAAATCTCCTCAATCTAGTTTAAGCGATTTTTTAAAGTAATTCAATTTTTAATTGGGCCCGTCGTCTAACGGTTAGGACACCACCCTCACGCGGTGGGGGTCCCGGTTCGAATCCGGGCGGGCCCACTAATTTTAAAATGTTTCTCCGAAGTATACTTTCAGTATGAGTTCTCATGATTTCGAGAAATTTAAATTCTATTTAAGAAAATTTAGCGAATTAGGCCAAGAAGACGAATTTTGGCGAATTCTACAAGGACGTTTGGAAGGTGTGGGGAAGAATGCACCGAAAAAGAAGAGATTAGAAGCTCTTAAAAGGATGTGCAAGGTTTGGAGACCAGCCACTAAAGAAAGGCTTTTTAAAATATTAGATGAAACCTATACAGAACTTTTGTCTTTAACAGAAAAACAGGATGAGCTCAGAAGGAAACTAGCAGTTTACTTAGTTTGCTTCAGAAGTAGGAGGCGAGAAGAGATTTTTTGGGACGTAGTCCGAAAATACACTGACCTACATGACACAAAAGAATTTTGCGAAATTATAGAAAGGTTAAGGCTTGCAGACTTACCAAAGCTTCTCTCCGAATTGGAGGGAAGATATAAAATACTCCTGGAGGAAGAGAGGAAGAAAGAAAGTTTGAGAAAATCTATAGGCAAAGTGATAGAAAAGTTACGTAGATTAGGTTTTGATGTCTCTATAGACTTATCTTCATTGTCTTCTTGGCGTTTGGAGAAGTTATACGAAAATATATCTGAGTTTCCTTCTTTTTGCGAGAATGTTAAAGAAAAAACAAAAGAAAGGCTTAAAGCTTACCTTAAACTTTTAATAAATAACGAAAGAACTTTGGACGAAATAGTTTACGAAGAAGAAATACGAGATTTGGAAGTTGAGCTATTTAGAACTTTAAGGAGAATTCCTCCAACTCAGGGTACTTGTACTGGAATAAACATTAAAGTTGAAGAGATACGCCCTTTCTATAGAAAGACTCTTTACGTTGATGCAAGCGTTATTGGTGCGATAGCCGAGAAAAGGACTTGCCCTTTAGGTATTCCTCTGTGGGATTTTTCATTAAGATTGCTCCTTGACGGAAATTTCGAAATTTATACTGCAAGATTTACATTCGATCAGCTGAGCGGTATGCAAAACCCTATTAAACGAAACGCCGTGTTACTTTTAAAGGAAATTTGGGAAATTAAACCAAATTTAAATTTTGTTTCGGTAGGAGCTCCTTTGCCTGGAGAGAATGAGGATATGTATCATTTAAGATGCGCAAGAAAAGTTAATGCAGATATGATAGTTTGTTATGATAAATGGTTTTTAAATAAATATCGCGTTGTAACTCCAGAGCTATTACTAGGATATCCTATCGATAAAGCTTCTTGCTTAAAGATTTGCAAAAAACGTACCTAAGTAGTACAAGCTTATATAAATTGTAAAGATCTAAGTGTGGTGGCTCAAATCCTGCTAGTCAAATTTGCTAGCTTGTCAAGTTGTATAAAAAATTTATATGCTAAAACATAAAAAATCTATATGCCAAGAACAACTGTATACATAGAAGACGAACTTTATAAAAAGCTTGTAGAAGAAAGTATAGCTAAGTATGGATCCACAAAACACCTTTCAAAAATTATTAACGAAAAATTAATAATTGCTGAAAAATTAAGCAAGCAAAAAAGAAAAAAAAGTTTGCCTATCGTTTCAATAGGTAAAAGAATAAACTGGAAATTTGTAGAAAAAGTTGTGGAAAAAGAGATAGAAAAATTATGGAAGGAGTAATAGACACAAATGTTTTGGTTTCAGCAATTGTAAAGGAAGATGTAAATCATAAAAAAGCTAGGTCAATCTTAGAAAAAATGAAGAAGTGGTATATACCTGGGATTGTTTTCCATGAATTCGTCTGGTTTCTAAAATCTCAAAACCTTGACCCTAAAATAGCTGAAAGTGTTTTGAATAACGAAAAAACAGAATTTGTACCCATATTGGAAGAAGATATATCCTTCTCTCTCCGCAACTCCAAAAATTTGAGAAACTATAATGACTACCTAATCCTAAGCATAAGTATTAGAAAGAAGAGAATGCTCGTCTCGTTCGATACAGAACTTAGGAAAAGTTGTAAAAGGTTTAAAGTGAAAGTGTATCCGAAGCTCTAAGCAAAAGTTATGTAACTCAATTTGTAATTAAATTTAAAAATGTTTTTTTCTTCGAACTAATTGATGAAAAAAAGACTAGAAATTTACGAAAATAAAGACTATATAATAGTTAGACTTACCAAGGAATACTCTGATAGGCGAGAAATTTATCTAGCTGTTGCAGAAAGAAATTCAAACGAGGATCCAATAATTTTTGCTTACCAATACAAATTGGATAACACTTTTGGAAAGAGATTCCTGCTAAGCAAAATTAGCGAAATCAGTATAAATTCTTACAGCGAGGTGGAACCAAAAACACTCGAGGAAAAATGGTTAGCACTTAAATTACTTAGGGTGACGTCAAACTTAAATTTTAAAACCATCTACGACACAAAACTATAAATAATAGTAGCAATTAGGCCTTCTCTTATTTAAGTAGTTTCTATCATTTTTTCTAGATAATTTAAAAATTTGGGGTCTTAAAACAGCCTTACAGAAACTTATATCACTTGTGAAATCGTCAACTTGTGAAATTACTCGACCAAATGGACTTATAACTCTACTCATACCAAATCTATATACCTTACCAAAAAATCCAACACCATTCGAAAAAATACCAAAAACTCTATTTTCACGACATCTACATTTCGTAATATAATCCCACCCATCTAAATCATAAACTGGCCATAAACAAGGAAAGGCTATAATTTCAGCTCCTTTTAGTGCAAGCGATCTGCAAAATTCTGCAAAACATAAATCATAGCAAATTCCTACTCCGATTGCACAACGATCATTTTCACTACTAAAATCTTCTTGCCAGCTTTGTATTTATTCTTTTCATTTTTAGACAAATGCATCTTGTCGTATCTAAACAGCCTACCCTCAGAAAAAATAAAGGCTGAATTAAATTTTCTAAATCTAGCTCCAAGTATTATTGTTTTTCCTTGTTCTCTACACTCTCTAAGAATCTTTTTTACAAATAAATCTGTTCTAGAAGTCAGGTTTATGGATAACTCGGGGAAGACCGCAATATCAAATTCAAATTCCTTGATAGCATTCAAGATTAATTCTTTTCTCTTACTTTCCTTTATATCTATTTTCAGATTGAAGGCTGCTACTGTTACTTTTTTCATCGTGCCAATTTTTATTTGAATAATTAAAAATTTTTGTGTAAAGGGCCCGTAGCTCAGTCTGGTAGAGCGGCGGGCTCTTAACCCGTAGGTCGCGGGTTCAAATCCCGCCGGGCCCATGCACTTTTGCTTATTTAGAGCGGAAGAAAAAAATCAATTGGATGAAGAAGGTCCTCTTTAGTTTATTCCTCATTTTTGTACTTCTTACAGAGGCAAAAATAGTAAAATCTAATCCTCAATGGTTGTTTAATAAAAGCTCTACTCCAAGCGTATATAACTTCTTAAAAAAATCCGTATTCAACGTAACTTGGAACGATTCTGCTGGAATATCTATAGATACCGTATTAATAGAGCTAAATTTTACAGGAAGCTTTAAAAACTACACAATGTTTTTAATAGACCCTTTTATAAATTCAACAGAAAGAAAGGGAGTTTATTCTTTCAACATAAGTTTGCCTGCAGGAACTTTTTGTTGGCGTTCTTATGCTAACGCCAGCAACGGAGAATGGAATAAAACTGATAGATGGTGTTTTAACATAGAAAAATCAACACCAAAATTACCTTTCAAATCATGTAAACTTGAAGGATGGGAAAAAGAAGCATGCGATAGCGATTTTGATAGTTTTTCGGAAATTTCATCAAGCCAAGCTACAAGTTATGAAAATTATACTGCGCCATCCGATACAAAACCAATAAAATATGAGGGAAAGTTTTGGATATCAAGAAGCACAGCATTCGTTACAGCTCTTCACAAAATAAATATTTATGCTTATAATTTCTCGGAAAATAAGTGGACATTGATAGCAAATGTAGAGGAGTCTCCGTCTTTTGATATACCTTTAACCATAACAGCCAATCTTTCTTCCGATTTTCTCTTACCTAAAGGAGTAGTAATGATAAAAATTAACGCAAGTACTACAGGAACTCTTCGTTACTATGAATCTAAAGTCATATTTGCAACAAAATGGTTAAAGAATTTTACCATAATAGCAAACGAGACGAATCTCGGCGATTCGGACATAATTTATTGCTTATATAACGAAACTTCTTTAGAAAAATGTGGATCTTTTATCAAAATTACAAGGCAATATTCAAGTGGAGATTATTATTTTATCTATAATTCTTCAGAAGGTCAAAATTATACAACCTTTTTAAACGTAATCTACCTTTCTATCCAAAGAGCTTGGAACCAAACAGACGGAATTATAGCCGGAGAATATTACTATTACGACCTTAACAAATTAGGTATTCCAATAGCAAAAGATAAGGGAAAACTGAAACAAGATTTAGAAAAAGAAATGATAATTAATTCTACTCAAAATGCAACAGCCTGGGTCAAAGTTCCTATAACAATCAAAAACAATATGTCATCTTATTATGGAGTTGGGTCAACAAATTTTACTAGAGTCAAAGTTTATTTTGATGATGCTCCTCCCGGTTGGATTTGCGATTTTTGCAATTGGACTGTTGATTTTTTAGGAGCAAATGGAGAAAATATAACTGAAGCTAAATTACATAAAGAAAATGTAGTGTTTGGTTGGCAAAGCAAAGGAGTAACTGTTGAATCAAAAGTTGCATATGTAAATACACATTATCTCAAAAAGAACATAACTGGCTATGCAGAACTTTACGTCAATAATACAGAAGATGTAGATTTTTTTGTGACTTTTTACCCAAATCTTTCTATTTATAATCCTTGGTTTTGCTCTAACAAAAAAATCAAAATTTTTGTTAAAGCTCTTTCTTCGAATAAAACAAGAATAAATCTAACACTTATTCCCTTAAAAGAATTAAGCTATACACTCTCAAAAAGAGTTGTTGGAAATTTGTACCAGTATACTTATCTTTCTAAGATAAAAGTATTCAACGATGCTATCAGAAATTTGACGATTTATTATAAAATCCCAATTTCCAGGTTAGAAAGTTGGGGAATTTCTTTTAACAAATCATCTTCTTTTTGCTCTTCTAATAAAATCAGAATAGTTTCGATGAAAGACTATATATTGTTAATAGCAAACGGTTCTTCTCTTAAATTAAAAGATATGTGCTTATGGAAACTTACTTATTATGCAGAAGTACCAAGAACGATAGCTATAAAACAGAGAATTTTAAGAAAAGATAGAAAAGAAGAGGTTTACTTTTTCATAAATTTCGTTGACAAATCGATAGAATTAAAGGTAGGTAACTTTTCTGTAGAAAAACTAAAGGTGGGAACAGAAGGCAAAGAATCGTTTGTTAAAATTTCAATTAGAAGAATAAACTTAACCCTAAATCAAACAAATCTAATTGCATATTCCTCTTTTATAATAAATCACACTCTTGAAAGAATAAAGAATGCAACTTTAGAATTTAAAGTCAAAAAAGATTGGATAAGGAAAAATAACATTAGCAAAATAGTTGTCTTAAGAATCGAAGATTGGAAGAAGTTTTTACCTAATTTAATAAAAGAAGATGATTTTTACGCATATTTTGAATGCTATATGCCAAATCTTTCCACTTTTATAATAGCTGGAGAAAGGAAAACTAAGTTATCAAAAAAGGAATGCAAATGTCCCGAACCTTATTATGAAGATGGCAAGCTGATTTACTATATTTGCTTAAAGGGTGAATGTAAAAGGTTTGAAATAATATTGAAAGGAGAAAAAGATAAAAGGCCGCTAATAGCTATGATTCTAACTGCTCTAATCTTGCTTTTTATCACGAATAATATACGGCTAAAGAAGCTGATGCAAAATCTATAAAGCCTTTTTCTGTAATCTCAAAGCTTATCGAATTAGATAAAGCTACATAAAGTGGCATCCCTAGAATATCCCTAGAAACGTTTAACACTATGGATTTTAATGGAGGTCTTTCCCAATAAATTATTTTGTCGTTAAGTTTGACTAGTAACTTGGGAATTGGTAAAGAATAGTTAGATATAAACATTGCAAGCTCTATCTTTTTAAAATTAGTAACCTCTTCGCTGCTTAAACTAAAGTTGAATACTTTTTTTGAAGATACAGAGATTGTAGCTTCTACTCTGGCTTCTTCTATTTTATAATAGGGTTTCACCCAGAATTTCCATGTAGGGGATGCTGTAAATTCTATATTTACAACATCTGTTTTATTTAGCTTTATTTTAACAATTCCTGCTGCTAATTTCTTAAAAACTTCTTTTCCATTAACCCTAACCACAAGAGGAGATTCTTTGTTAGTTTCTTCAACTTTTAGGTAAAGATATAAATCTTTAATGAAAGGCAAGTATTGCGATAAATCAGCACTTAAGCTTACAATTTTGTCTGGAGTTACCTCAAAATCTTTTTTCTTAGTAAAAATCTTTTCTTCGGCCTTGCTTTCTAATCTAAAAGCTCCAAAAGGTTTTATTTCTCTTCTTTTAAGTAAAGGTGCTTCTGTAATTTCTATAGTAACTGGTACTTCAATCCTATCTACTTCTCCCTCCACAATTATGCTTCCAGAATAAACTCCTATTTGTGGTAAAATTCCAACCTTAACTCTTTTGCTATTGGCTAGAGGAAAATAATTTTCAGAAAAATAAATTATTCTAGAAATGTCGCCAACAGCTTTCAAGCTAACGTTTTCGGATTCTCCACTTAAATTGAGATAAAAGAATAAATTATCGGCAGGCGTTAAAGAAAGGGTTATCGAAGAGGGGGATACAGATATCTTGCCTGGGGTCATGTAAAACCAAACAAGGACTGCTATAAAAACAAGGCCAGCAAGCAAAATAAAAGCAAATTCGTCTATTCTAGCTTGGGATTTCATCAAAAAATAATTTAGATTAGACAATAAAAACTACTTGGAACTTTCCATCTTCTTGAGAGAGGTTACATAACCTGCGAGTATATTCCTAAGTCTTTTCGAAGGTAGAGCAAGAATTTCCTTTATTATTTGCTTATTTTTTTCAAAATCAGTAGTAAACCTATCCCTATATTTTTCATAAATCTCTCTGCCAAGATTTTTTATGAACTTAGTCCTTATTCTTCCCATAAAAGAAAATTTTAAGTAAAAACTTTTTATTCGATATACTAAATTATGAAATTTATAGGAAAGCTTGTGGAAAATAGAGTTATAATTTGGGATAAAAAAAGTTTTAAGCTTTACGAAGAAAAGGGTTTTGGAAAATTAATGCCTGAGAAAAAACCTAATAGGCTAGAACTAGATCTTATAGAGGCTGCTTATCTTTTAGAAAAAGGAATTTTGAATATTAAGAAAGAAAAGAAAAGAATTAAGTTAAAAGAGTTTTTAGAATACTGTTCGAAAAAAGTGATTAATTTTCATCCCCAATTCTTAGTTTACAGGGATCTCAGAGAAAAGGGCTATTTAGTTAAAACTGGCTTTAAATTTGGAGCTCATTTCAGAGTTTACGAAAAAGGTGTTAAATTGAGGAAAGGCCCAAAAGCTCCTTTTGAGCATACTAAATGGGTTGTACATTGCGTTTCCGAAGAATCAGCATTCAGCTTGCCAGAAATGGCAAGAGCTGTAAGATTAGCTCATAGTATTAGAGCAACTTTTATTTGGGCTGTTGTTGATAAGGAGAACAACATTACTTATTATAAAATTCAGAGAATAATTCCTTAAGCTTTCTTCTAAGCTTTTCTTTGCAACTCTTACAAAAATCTTCTGGCTTTTTATCAACTTCTAAAATTGAATTGGAGAAACGCATTACACAGTAATTGCTGCAGTGATGTAAACCGAACAAATGACCTAACTCATGCATAATTTCCTTCCTAAACCTACTTACAAAAGTTTCTTTGTTAAAATCTAAACCGTAAAAGGTAGGATCAAGCCTTGCTACAGATAGGATTGCTATTTTTCCATCAAGCTGGGCTTCGCCAAACACATAATTTAAACCATCTGCATAAAGGTCTACGTTAGTTAAGCATAAAGTTTTATCTTTAATTTTTTTATCTAAAAGGAAAATTAAGCAAGTAGAATTGTACTGATTCCTGATTTTATTTAAACAGCTAGAAGGTAATTTTTCAAAACCTAGTAATCTTGGTTCTACAAGAAATTTTTCTCTTATGCATTTCTTAGCTTCTTCTATAATCCATTCATCCAATTTTCCTAAAATCAATATATTTACCATAAGAATAATTTACCGTTTAATAAGAAAGATAAATTTGGTATCAACCTACGGAGAAAAGCTCTATTACCTTAACCCATAATGGTTTTTCTAGCCTAAAAGCTTCAGGAGCAATTTCGACTTTAAGTGGTATACTTATCGGAATAATCCCCAAAAGTCTAACAGTCTTTCTTGCTTGCAGAGAAAGACAAAGCTTACCTTCACTTTTCTCTAATTTAACTCTCTTTATTCTAAGCTTACTTATAATTCTTCTAGCTCTTTCGTTTACTAACCTAACTTTTCTTTTTGGTTGTGGTTTTTCTACTATCTCTACACCCTCTTCCATAGTAGTTATAGAAATAGAGAGTGGTTGAGTTAATGGAACTACATCTTCTATTTCTCCAGTCATAGGATTAACTACAGCAGCTGATGGAAGTTTAAATTCGACTTCTCTCCAAGTGTTATTATAGCAAGGGACCCTTATCGTATGTTTTTGCTTTCCAATATAAATAAACCAGCGAGGCTCTTTGGAATATACTTTTACTCCATCAAGCTTAATTTCTCTCAATAATCTTAGCTTAAACTCGTGTGGAAATTCTTCTGAACTTTTAGGCTCAAACCCGCTTTCCTTTACAATCTTAATTGCAGTTTCTTTATCTATGAATGGATCAATTGGTAAGGATATACCATCTACCTCATTAACTTTGCATGTTCTCATCGTTTCATACAACTCTGATGAAGAGTTAAAACTCCATTCAATTTTCTTTATCTCTAAAATCTCAATTGGTAGGCCCCATTGGTAAATTGTGCCAATTTCTTTTTTTGGTTTTGCTGTAAACCAAACTCTTAATCCTTCTTTTTTAAATTCATCTGGCAAATTTAACGGTAAGTATTTCTCCCTTTCATCGCTCACAATCCCATAAAAACCTCCTTCTATAGGAATATACTTTATAACTCCAGTTGTAGAAAACGTTTCTTTCAATTTACTAGCAGGGGTGCCAAGCGCCCCTACAACTTTTACTCTTGTTGGAAGAGCGTAACTCTCATTCCCTATTTGAAAAACAACATCATAAATAACTTGGTACTTAACTATACCGGGAACTGGATTAGTTAGTCTAATCTCTTTTAGCTTAAAATGGTTAATAAAGTAATCCTTTCCTACTAACCTTATCAAGAATTCATTAGCTTTTTCGATTGCTATTTCTTTAGTACAATTAACGAACTCCTCTTGCTTCGTCTCTTCGCATAAAGACTTTATTTCTTTCTTTATTACACTACCTTTACAATCTATTTCCAAAAAACCTTCAAATCCCTTTGGACATATGGCATTTCCTTCAAAAATTTTCTTGACATGCCAACTTTTTTCTCCCGTTGTTATCTTTGTTACTAGCTCAAAAAACTTGTAAGGAGGCGGAAATCCTTCTTTCCTTGCTATTTCTTCCGCTTCTTTTTCTGATATACAAGCCTTCTCTTCTTCGCTTTTATTTAAAAATTTTTCTAAGAATCGTCTACATTCGTTATTTATACAGCAAAAAGTTAAATTCTCTTTTATATCTACAACATTACCATCACAACTTATATGAATCTCCTTTGCAATACGCATGTCACCGTATCTTCCGCAACCACCTTTAATCTCTTTCTCAAACTTCCTGACTATCCATTTATTAACAACCCATATACCTTTAACTACTCTATACCTTGGATAACAAGAAAACGGTTGCTTTACTCCAGCTTTTATAGCTATCCTTTCAGCCTCCTCTTTAGATATACATGAAGGTAGTCTTGGCGGGACTCCGTAACTTTTATTCTCTATTTTCATCATAGTAACATAAACTGTAGGTTTTTCATTTTCTATTTTGAAATCGCCAACAACACTTATCTTAATACATCTCCTAACACTCTCATCGTAATAAGACTCAACTATTTTGCGAAGAGTTTCGTTTGAGAACTCAAGATAGGAACACCCACCATAATCACAAACGAGAGCCTTGCAATCTTCTGGGTATTCACTTCCTTCTATCAAAGGACAAGACCAATTTAGGCAACCAGAGGTAATAAGGCGACGAATTTCAACCTTACTAGTCAAATTAGATTCCTGGGCAATAGTTAAAGATACTGGTATAAATATTAAAATTAATAAGAGATTCTTGCTAAATTTAAATTCCATGCTTATAATTTAACCCATATGCTTAAAATCTTAACGAAATCGTTCGGTTTTTCCGAACAATTTAAAGAAAAAGAAGAAGAGCAAAACCGAAATTCCTATAGGTATAACTATTGAAAGTATGGTTATAAAATTTGGAACAAACCTTCTACCTTCCATGCTTTTTGCTAGCGGAACTTCTGGGCGAAACAAAAAGGAAATTTGATAAACACCTATGCATAAAGAAATTAAAGCTAATGTAAAAAGAAGCGTCATTCGTTTAGTACTTGGATGGAACAAAGAAATACCTTTTTCTGTTAGTTCAAAGTAAATCCATTTATGGCCATCATCAATTCTTTTAATAAATCCTGCTTCTTCAAGTTTCCTTAAATGTTCATGAACAGTTGATTTAGATAATTTAAGCTTCTTTGCTATTTCAGAGAGTATCATCTTTCTTTCTCTTAAAAGCTTTAAAATCCTTATTCTAGTTTTAGAAAGAAGTACCTCCTCCATCTAAAACTCTATAATTTTTGTAAAAAATAAAAGTATTAGCTAAAAATAAATTTTCTCTTCATTAAAAGTATAGAAACTTCATAAAGAACCCAAATAGGAGCCATAAGTATTAAAGTAGTTAAAGGTGTTGGGTCTGGCGTTATTATCGAAGCTATTATCAAAAGCACTAAAAAAACTATGGATCTTTTCCTTTCTAGATCTTTAGAGGAAATAAGTCCAAGCCTCGAGAGGGAAAGCAAAAAGAGCGGAAAATTAAAAAGCAAACCTATTAGCAAAGTTGAAAAAACCGTAAATTCAAAGTATTTTCTTAAACTTATCAATGGCTTAGCTTTTATACCTCCAGTAAGCCATTCCATAATTTTAAAGGTAAGTGGAATGAAAAGAAAGATGGAAAACATAATGCCTAAAAAGAAAAAGATTAGAAAAAGTAGAAGAATTCTTCTCACAATTTTTAGTTCGCCCTTCAGCAGGCCAGGCTTTGCAAATGAATAAATGGAATAAAGAAAAATTGGCAAGATTGCTATAAACGAAAGAACTGCTGAAAGATAAAGTTGTACTATTAAAACTTCGAGAGGCTCGACTACGATAATTTGCCAGTTTTTAGGCAAAAAAATTAAAGATATTGAAATTATTTTATTTGAAAAATACAGGAAGATTAAAAAAACGACGAACCATAGCAAAAAACAAACCCTTAATTTTTTACTTAGTTCTTCCCAATGTTCTAGGAAGGTTCTTCTCACAAATATTTATTAAAACAAAATAAGTTTGATGTTTAGGTTTTACTTATTAGTATTTTTTATTGGTTTTTCCTCTCTTATAACTCAACTATCATTCTTAAGAGAAATCTGCAACCTTTTTTATGGAAATGAACTTTCAATAACATTTGTTTTGGCTAGTTGGCTTTTTATAAGCGGCGTCTCATCTTATCTAGCAAAATTTTTAAGAGCTTCTAAAAAGAGGTTTCATTTCTTAATATTTTTGATTTCATGCCTCCCATTACTTCTAATTTTGCTAGCAAGAACGCTAAGAAATAGAATTTTTTTGTATGGAGCTGTCGTAGATCCTCTCTCTATGCTCCTTTTTTCTTCTTGCATCTTAGCGCCTTACTGCATAGCATCGGGGTTTTCGTTTAATTTTGCTTGTAGATTAAGAAAAAAAGAGGTTGGAAAAGTATATTGGGTTGACAGCATAGGAGATTTAGTTGGAAGTATTGCTTTCAGTTTTCTTTTAATCTATTTTTTAAATCTAATTCAAATTTTAGAACTTCTCTTTTTAATCGGAATTATCTTTCTTGCAATTTCTAACAAAAAGTTTATAAAGTATTTGCTTCCATTCTTTCTCTTATTAACTTTTTTGTTTGTCTTTGTAGACTTAAATTTGCTATCACTTAGGCAACTATACAGAAATCAGCAGATTGTTTATCAAAAAGATTCCCCTTTTGGAAATTTGGTTGTAACAAAAACTGGTAGGCAACTCAATTTTTTTGAAAACAATATTCTTTTATTTTCAACCCAAACTACTGCAGAGAAAGAAGAAACTGTACATTACGGTTTGTCGCAGTTAAAAAATGTTAGCAAAGTGTTAGTGCTTTCTGGCGGAATTTCAAGCACCTTAAGTGAGGTAAACAAATATAATCCAAAAGTTATAGATTACGTAGAAATAGACTCAGAAATAATAAGGATTGGAAAAAAATTTAGGAGAATACCGAGTAATGTTAACATTTATCTAAGCGATGCAAGATTCTTTGTAAAAAATAGTAAAGAAAAATACGATGCTATAATAGTTGACCTACCAGACCCAACTTCGCTTCAGCTTAACAGATTTTATACGGTCGAATTTTTTAAGGAAGCTAAAAGGATCTTAAGCAAAGAAGGTGTCATCTCTATTAGTTTAAGTTGTCATGAAAATTATTTTAGTCCTGAAATTAGGGAATTGTTATCTTCTGTTTACTTTTCCTTAAAAGAAGTTTTTAAAAACGTTCTAATAATCCCTGGAGATACCTGCTACTTAATAGCTTCAGACTCAAGGCTTAGCTATAAAATAGCAAATCTCCTTAAAGAAAAAAACATCACAACTAGGTATGTAAATGAATATTATTTATCCGCTAAACTAACGAAAGAAAGAATTGGGTATACATATTCGAGTTTAATTAATAAAACTTTAAACTATGATTTTAAACCAGTAACTTATGCTTTTTATTCAAAATACTGGCTAAGCTTTTTTGGCATAAAGTTTATGCTCCTAGTAATCCTAATAACTCTCTTTGCTATTTTATCTCTACTTTTAACTAAAGAGCCGATACCTCTTTCTATTTTTACAACGGGCTTTCTAGGAAGTTGCTTAGAAATTTTAATCATTTTTTCTTTTCAAATTATCTATGGTTACATTTATAGCAAGATAGGATTTTTAATAGCCTCTTTTATGCTGGGAACTTCCTTAGGAAGCTATATTTCTAGTAAGAAAAGAAAAAATTTCCTTAAAAAGATCTTAATCATAGAGCTTTTTTGTTTCTTTTACCCACTAATACTTTTAAAATTGCTAAAGGTCCCAGAATTTTTCTATTATTTTTATCTACTAATGCTAGGAATGCTAGTTGGTTTAGAATTCCCTTTAGCTAGCGAATTTTATAAAAAAAGAATAAGAAAAATAGGAAAGTTGTATTTTGCCGACCTAGCTGGAGGTTCTTTAGGGAGCTTAATCCTTTTAATCTCCTTGCCCTTAATAGGTTTAAAAAACTCTTTCTTTTTAGCTTCTTTACCAAACTTTTTTACTTTTTTCCTTCTCCTAATTTTATTTAGAAGATGGCAGAAATAATCGAAGCCTTGCTTGAAGTTGATAAGATTACTAGATGGTTTTTGTTTATTTTAATCCTGATGGAATTCTTATCTGGATGGGCTTTGGTAGGAAAATTTGGAATGGATAGATTAATACCAAAAGAGATTGCAGCAATCTTGCATGCAATGCTTGATATACCAACTTTTATCCTTTTCCTAATCCATTGCCTACCAAGGATTTATCTTAAGCTAAAGAAAAGATGAAAGATTTCCTTAAGGAAAAGATAACTAGAAGGGAATTCCTAAAAAGATTAATTTTAGGAAGTTTAGCTGTTGGCTTTTCTTATTATTTCCTTAAAAATCTACTAACTAGAAACTTCCTAACAGGCCTGTTCGTTAAAGAAAAAAAGAAAAAATTATGGAAATGGTCTAAGGAAGCCTATTTTTATATAAAAATAGGAAATCTAGTCCAATGTCAAACTTGTCCTAATAGATGCTTGTTAAGAGAAGGTGAAAGAGGAAGATGCAGAACAAAAATAAATTTTAACGGAAAGCTTTATACAATAGCTTATGGCAATCCATGTGCTGTTCACATAGATCCTATAGAGAAAAAACCTTTATTCCATTTTTTGCCAGGTACTAAAACTTTTTCAATAGCAACAGCAGGATGTAATTTTAGATGCCTAAACTGCTTTCCTCCAGATACTTTTATACCTACAGACAGAGGTCTCCTGAAGATAGAGGATTTATGTAAAGATGCGGAATTTAAAGAGTTAAAATCAGATGGATGTGAAGTTTATACTATCAATCACGTGACATATGCTCACGATGGATCAAAAAGAAAAATTTTACATGTTTTTAGACATCCTTATGTAGGAGATTTGTTAGTTATTAAACCATTTTACCTGCCACCTCTTATTTGCACGCCTTACCATGAAATATTTGTTTATGAGAATGGAAAGATTAGGAAAGCAGAAGCAAGGTTTATTACTAACAAACATTTTTTACTTGTACCAAAGTTAGACAGAATTAGAGGAAAAACTATAATTTTAGACTTAAGAAAAATTTTACCTAAATGGATTGGAAAATTCAAAATAAGAAGGAAGTATACAATAGAGACAGTTAAAAGAATACTCCAATTAAAGAAGAAAGGTTATACTTCAGCAAAAATAGGAAGGATTTTAAAAATTAATCCATCCTATGTTAGAAAACTTTTGGCCCTTATTAGAAAAGGCGAAAAATTCAGCTTAGTTAAAAAAGTAAAACTTGTAGAGAAGAATGGCAAAATTAAATATCTATGCGAAAAAAGACCATTTATAAAAAGATTCATAAAGTTAGATGAAAGGTTGGCACAACTATTTGGTTATTATTGCGCAGAAGGTTGTGTACACAAATACAAAAATAGAAAATCTTTTAGTTTACTGTTTTCGTTCGGAAAAAAAGAAAAAAATCTTGTAGAAAAAGTTAGGAGATTGGTTAAAGAAGTATTCGGAATAGACCCGAAAATAAAAGAGACCAAAACGAGTATAGTTGTAAGAGTTGGAAAGACAACCATAGCCCTCTTGTTTAAGGAGCTTTGCGGCACCAATGCTGTCACAAAAAAAGTACCATACATATTGTTTCAAGCTAGAAAGAACATTATAAAAGCCTTTTTGAATGCCTATCTAGAGGGGGACGGATATGTGAAAAGCAACATTATATCTTCTAACACGGTCTCCAAACAATTGGCTTTGGGTATATATTTCCTATTTCTTAGGCTTGGTATCATACCCAGTTTCTACGAAGTAAGGCAGAAAAAATTTAAGACAATAGAAGGGAGAATTGTAAAGCAAAGTCCAAGTTTGTATTACGTGAAGCTTTCCTCAAAAGGTATGATAAAAAAGTTTACTAGTGGAGACTGTTCACTTCCTCGATTAATTAAAGAAACTAAAAATTTCTATCTGGTGCCTGTGAAGGATATAATGAAGATAAAGTACAAAGGGTATGTGTATAATCTTGAAGTTAAGGAAAAACATTCTTATTTAGCTAATTTTATCGGTGTTGGAAATTGCCAAAATTGGACTATCTCTCAAGTAAGACCAGAAGATACTTTAAATTTTGATCTCCCTCCAGAAGCTGTTGTAAGAGAAGCTAAAAAGTGGAAGTGCGAAAGTATCGCTTATACTTATTCAGAACCAGTAGCATTTTACGAATATATGTTTGATACAGCAAAACTAGCAAAACAGAATGGAATAAAAAACTTGTGGATAACTAATGGCTATATAAATGAAAAACCATTGAGAGAACTGTGCAAATACATAGATGCGGCAAACGTTGATTTAAAAAATTTCAAGGAAGAAATTTATGAAAGATTGAACGGAGGTTCTTTAAAACCAGTTTTAAGAACTTTAAAAATTTTAAAAGAGGAAGGTGTTTGGTTTGAGGTAACTAATCTTGTTATACCAAATTGGACAGATGATTTAGAGATGATAAGAGAGATGTGCAAATGGTTAGTTAAGAATATAGGCAGAGATTATCCACTTCATTTCTCTAGATTCTTTCCGCATTATAAACTAAAACACTTACCACCAACCCCCATAAAGACCTTAGAAGAAGCGAGAAAGATTGCATTGGAAGAAGGTTTAAAATTTGTTTATATAGGAAACGTACCCTTACACCCTGCGCAAAATACTTATTGTCCCAATTGTGGAAGACTTTTGATCGAAAGAAAAGGATATAAAGTTACTCAATTCAACATTGTAAATGACTCTTGCAAGTTCTGCGGCGAAAAAATAGCTGGAGTTTGGAAATTATGAAAAAGCTGCTTCTCATACCAATTTGCCTCTTAATTTTCTTCTTTTTATTCAGGTTTACAGGCTTTTTTGTAAAAAAGGAAGTTAAAATAATTAGAGAGCCAGTTGCTGCTGGCAAATTCTATCCTGAAGAAAAAGAAGTTTTAGAAGATCTTATTAGAAATTATCTTTCAAAAGCTGAATACGTTAATTTCGGAAAGCTAAGAGGATTAGTGGTTCCTCATGCTGGCTACATTTTTTCAGGAATTGTTGCAGCAAAAGGTTTTAAGCAAATACCTAAAGACATAAAAACAGTTATAGTAATAGGACCTAGTCATCATTTTTATTTTAAAGGTGCTTCCCTACCTTCTTATACACATTTCAAAACTCCTTTAGGCGAAGTTAAGATTAGTAAAAAAGTTGATAGCTTGAGGAAAAATAAAATTTTCGTTAACGTAAGCGATAAGCTAGAGCATTCCATCGAAGTTGAAATCCCATTTTTGCAAGTTTTGTTAGGCAATGATTTCGAATTAATACCGATAATGACAGGAAACGTAGATCCAGAAAAGCTAGCTGATGTTTTACTCCCTCTAATAGATAAAGAAACTTTGGTAATAGCAAGCAGCGACCTATCACATTACTATCCTTATGAAATAGCTTACAAGATAGATAAGAATTGTCTAGAAGCAATCCCTTCATTAAATTTTTCTAAGATGAGATATTGTGAGGCATGCGGAAAAATTCCTATATTAACGCTAATGCACTTGGCTAAAAAACTAGGATGGTACGGTTATCTATTAGATTATAGGACTTCAGGAGATACAGCTGGTAATAAACAAAGCGTTGTAGGTTATGCTTCTATAGGATTTTTCGAGGGAATAAATCCGAAAGAACAAAAGATACTGCTCAAAATAGCAAGAGAAACTTTAGAGTTTTACCTAAAAAATAAAACTTTGCCAATAATTAGGGAAGAATTTTTACCTGAGAGATTAATAGAGAAAAAAGGTTGCTTTGTAACGCTTTATAAAAAAGGAAAGTTAAGGGGTTGCATAGGAACTCTTCTACCTCTAGAACCTCTTTATAGATGTGTAATCAGAAACTCTATAAACGCTGCTTTACATGATATAAGATTTAAGCCAGTAAGTTTTAACGAGCTAAAGGATATAAAAATAGAAATTTCTGTCCTAACAGAGGCAAAGGAAGTTAAATTTAAAAATTGGAAAGAGCTTTTAGAAAAAATAACAAGAAAAGATGGCATAATTTTGATTAAAGAAGGTAGAAGCGCTACTTATTTACCACAAGTCTGGGAACAACTACCAGAAAAGGAACTATTTCTTTCAAACCTATGTATAAAAGCTGGCTTATTGCCCGATTGCTGGAAAGAAGAAGGCGTAAGGATTAAAAAATACCAGGCTCAAGTTTTTAAAGAATAGTTTTTATGCTTTTAACTAATTCGCTTAAAATGAGAACTCCTAAGTTTGTATAAATTTCACTTAAAAACACTGAAACCTCTAACTCTAATCCAAATTTTCTTTTCCTTAGAAACATTTTACTGCCATAAGCAAGACTTCCATCAAAATTCAACTTATAAGTAATTCTTAATGGAACTCTTTTTACAACTTCTCTAACAACTTTCAGATAATTCTCCAGCGAGAACTTTAATTCTAACTCTCTTCGTAAAGGAGCAAAACCTAAGTATTCAAGTCTCTTCATCGTTTTCATATAAATTTCTTTTAAATCACCTCTAAACAGTCCCTTTTTAAAGTGTCTCGCTTTTTGCAGGACAAAAGACCTAAACAAATGTTTTTCATTAAAAAGAAGGCATTCTAAAAAATCTTTTTTTATTTCTTTAAAAATCCTGGAAAATCTCCTGTTTAAATTTTCGATTAAATCTTTTACCTTCTCCTCAGCAAAACCTTTTAGAGGAATTACATCCACTAAGCTCGGATAATTCCTAAGAGAAAGGTCTTGAACGTGTATAAATAGGATAAGCGAATCCCTATTCGAAAACTTCTCAACGCAATTCCAAAAATTCCTGTAAATAGATTCTTTTTGCCTATGTTCATTTTCATTCCTAGCTATCCATGAATATCTCTTCTTAAATTTGAAAAATTCTTCCTCAATCCCATCTTTATAATACTTATAGCCTCTAAAAGCGATCCTCCTGCTTGGTGCTAATCTATTAAAATCCAACCCCCATTCCTGATCTCTTGGAATGAAAGAAATTATCGAAGTTCCTCCAAAAACGTTAGCCAAGCGTAAAGAAAGCAAGTCCGCTCCTACATCTCCTCTAGGCAATATTCTTAAAGAAGTTGTAGGATGTAAAGCTACAAAAACTAAATTTTGAGACCCAAAATTGTAAACTGAAAAACCTTTGTAATACTTTGTTTTCATCAGCCTCTAAGCACTCTCCTTCTCCTTTTAATTCTCCTAGTTTTACTTTCTCCCTCTAGTGCCTTTTTAAATTCTTTTACAGCTTCTCCCAAGGCCCTAGCTAATTCGGGCAATTTTTTTGGGCCGAGAAGAAGCAAAAGTATGAACAAAATTAGTAGTATTTCGGGTAGACCTATCATAAGTATAGATTTGAAGTTAAACATAAAAGTTTCCTTTAAACAAGGATAAAGCCCGAGTAGTGGGGCCGGTGGGATTTGAACCCACGACAACCCGGTCTTCAGCTTCGCCTAGGGCAGTAATTACCCTAACGGGCGCTCTCCCGGGCTGAGCTACGGCCCCACCTAAATTTAATTCCTTGTCTTATTATAAAAATCAAAACTCCCAAAACTATTCTAATACCTTCTAAGCCTCTCTTCCTTTTGTAATGAACTTCAACAGGAACTTGTTTTATCCTCAATCCTTCTCTTAAACAAGCAATAAGCATAGAATTTTCTAATATATAGCCGCCATATATTCTCTTTTTAATTATCCTTGCAGCTCTTCTATTCATAGCTACGAAACCACAATTAGTATCTCTAAACTTTGTTCCAAACAGAAAATTGAAAGTAGATCTCCAAACTAAATTACCAAGCCTATGTCTATAAGGAACTTCTTTCCAGTTCCTACAACCCATAACAAAATCTGCTTCCCCTTTCAAAATTGGCTTTATAAGATTTGATACTTTATTTAATCTGTATTGACCATCTGCATCGGCTAAAACAAAAATCTTTATCCCTTTTTTTAACAAAAAATTTAAACCGGTCTTTATCGCTTCTGCTTTTCCTCTATTTACCTTATGCCTAATTACCTTTACCCCACATTTTTTAGCTATTTCGTAAGTTCTGTCTGTAGAACCATCATCAACTACTAGAATGAAAGAATTTGGTAAATATTTTTTAGCATCTTCTATTACGCCTTTTATATTTTTTTCCTCGTTATAAGCAGGAAAGATTATGCCAATCATAAAATTCAATTAAAGCTTTATTCTTATAACTAAGTATGATTCCAGAAGAAGTAAGAAAATTGCTAGAGAAGCAGCAATACAGAATTATAGGAAATCATTCAGCCGTAAAGATATGCCATTGGACTAAACAAAGCTTAGTAAGGAATAGGGTTTGTTATAAACAAAAATGGTATGGTATTCAATCTCATAGATGCATGGAATTTACACCAAGCGTAATATGGTGCACACAGCATTGCTTGTTTTGTTGGAGAATCCAGTCAGGAGATAGAGGATTAAAATGGAAAGAATATCCATTTCCTTTTAAAGGAGATGATCCTAGAGAAATTTTGGAGAAAGCTATTGAAGCAAGGAAGCAACTTTTATCTGGTTTTAAGGGAAACAAAAATGTTACTCTGAAGAAATGGGAAGAAGCTATTAAACCAACTAATGTTGCAATAAGTCTTTCTGGAGAACCTACTTTATATCCTAGGTTAAGTGAATTAATAGAAGTGGCCCACGAAATGGGTTTGAAAACTTTTTTAGTTTCTAACGGAACTTTACCAGAAGCAATAGAAAAATTAGAAAACTTGCCTTGGCAATTTTATATAACTGTAGCAGCCCCTGATAAGGAAACTTACTTAAAAACTTGCAGACCTTTATTAAAGGATGGTTGGGAAAGGTTAAACAAAAGTTTAGAAATCTTTTCAAATCTTGATTGTAGAAGGGTTATTAGGTTAACCTTAGTAAAAGGATTAAACTTAAAAGATCCAGAAAAATATGCTGAATTAATCCTTAAAGCAAATCCAAATTTTGTCGAAGCTAAAGGTTTTATGCATGTAGGTGAAGCTCAAAAGAGACTTCCAAGAGAGGCCATGCCTAGGTTTGAAGATATAAAAGAATTTGCTGAAAAGCTAGCTGAATATAGCGGTTATAAAATAGCTGGTATGGATTTAGATAGCGTAGTTGTCTTGTTAAAAAAATGAAAAAGGAAAAATTTTGTCCTATTTGTGGTAAGATTACAGAAGAGTTAATTGAAGGGCTTTGTGAAAAATGTTTTGCTTTAAAATTTTTAGGCAAACTTCCTTCTAAAATTGTTATAAAGGTATGCAGTAAATGTGGTAGGATCAGATTTGGAGGAAAACTTGTTAGCTTAGAAAAAGTTTTAGAAAAAAAGTTAGGCAAATTTGCCTTACCTGAAAATTTTAGGTTAACTTATAGGATCGTTAATTCAAAAGTTGTCCTTACAATTTATAGGAGAAAGAAAGAAATAGGAAGAAAAGAAATTGAACTGAAAGCTGAAAAGATAATTTGCAAGACTTGCAAGCTTAAACTGCAGGGATATTTCGAAAGCAAATTGCAGCTCAGAGGAGATTTTTCTGAGGAAGCAAAAGAAGTAATAGAAGGATTCATTAAAGGTATTGGGAAAGATGAATTCTTCATTTCAAAGGTTGAAAAGTTAAAAGAAGGATATGACATTTATCTTTCATCAAAAAAACTTGCAAAAATTGTTTTAAAATTCCTTAAGAAACAATATAATTTTGAAACAAAAGTATCGAGAAGTTTATGGGGAATTAAGGAAGGAAAAAGATTTTATAAAGATACTGTCTTGGTGAGAATTTATGGAAGAAGAGTTTGAGAGGGTTAGGATACCGAAAGAAAATGAAGTTTTGGGTATAGTTGAGCAGATGTTAGGAGGAGATAGAATGCTTGTAATCTGCGACGATGGTAAAGAAAGAATCTGCAGAATACCCGGGAAATTGAGGAAAAGGGTTTGGATAAAACCAGGAGATTTAATTCTAGTTAAACCATGGAAGATCCAAGGAGATAAAAGGGGGGATGTTGTTTATAGATACACACCTACAGAAGCTAATTGGCTAAAAAGACTTGGCTATGTAAAAACTTTAGAGGTTTAGGATGGAAATAGATTTTTTTGAGAGAAGGAAAATAAGGATTGAAGAGCTTAAGGACTTTAAAATAGAAGCAAAGGTTTTCGATGAAAGAACTTTATTTTGTATTTACAAGCTTATGAAAAGGGGTTTGATAAAAAGTGTTGAGTCTAAAATAAAGGAAGGAAAAGAGAGCGTTATCTTATCTGGCTTAGGAAAAGAGGGGTGGATAGCTATTAAGGTTTATAGAACTTACCATTGCGATTTTAGAAACATGTGGAAATATTTGATAGCCGACCCAAGATTTTTTAACGTGAAGAAGAGAAGAAGGCAAGTTGTTATAAATTGGGTTAGAAGGGAATTTAAAAACTTAAAAATCGCCTTTGAAGCCGGAATAAATTGCCCAAAACCTTTTGGGATTTATGAAAACGTTTTGGTTATGAGCTTTATAGGAAAAGATGGAAAAGCTGCTCCTAGGATGGTAGACTTGGAAGATGCAAATTGGAATAAGCTTTACGAATTAACAGTTAACGAAATGAAAAAGCTTACGAGAGCAAAATTGGTTCATGCAGACCTATCAGCTTTTAATATTTTGGTTTTGAACGAAACCCCTTATTTAATAGATTTTAGCCAAGCAGTAACTTTTGATCATCCTTTAGCTTTCGAATTCTTGAAAAGAGATGTAGAAAATATCAACAAGTTTTTTAAAAAGAAAGGCGTTAAAGTTAATGAATTGCTGTTTGAAGATTTAACAAAATGAGAGCGAGCATTGTAATGCCAAAGGACAGAATTGAGATTTTAAAAAGGAAAAAAGAATGGGTTAGAAAAATAGAGGAATTGGGCAATGTAAAATTAAAGATAAATGAATTAGTAGAGGTTGAAGGAGAACCTTTGGATGTTTATAGAGCTCAGAATGTTTTAAAAGCTTTAGCAAGAGGTTTCCATATAGATGATGCATTATTTTTATTAGACGAACAATATAGGCTTGAGATAATAAATGTCAAACAATATGCAAAGACAAGGGAAAGAATGGTCGAATTAAAGGGAAGGGTCATAGGAACTAAAGGTAAATTTAAAAGAATAATAGAAGAATTTACTGGAACTAAAATTGCTGTTCACGGGAAAACTATTAGCATAATAGGAAGATGGGAAGATGTTGAGCTTGCAAGACAAGCTATAGATATGATTTTAAGAGGAGCTCAGCACCAAACTGTTTATAGATTTTTAGAATTGCATAGGACACACTAACATGCTAGGAAAAATATCAGCTATTAAGATTGACAACTGGGAACTTTATTATAAAAAAGGAAATTGCTGAACGTAAAAGAGCTATTTTTGCTGTCAACAATAAATTGTTCAAATACAAAAATAGTTTTGCAACATGGAGTTTTTAGCAGCAGAAGAAATTGGAAAGAAAATTAAGGAAATAAGCGTAGCGGAATTTTTTGAAAAAAACAGACATTTATTAGGATACGAAAACCCAACAAGAAGTTTGTTAACCGTAGTTAAAGAGAGCGTAGACAATTCCCTCGATGCCTGCATCGAAGCAAGAATTTTACCAACCATAAAAGTCTTAGTTAAACCTGTAGGTTCGAATAGGTTTAGAGTTAGAGTAGAAGATAATGGTCCAGGTTTGCCGCCTAAAAAAATTCCTATCGCTTTTGGAAAATTCTTAGTAGGAAGTAAATTTCATAAATTAAAACAAAGTGTAGGAACTTTAGGGGTTGGCGTAAAAGGTGCTATTCTTTATGCCCAACTTACTACAGGAAAACCAGCAAAAATCCAAACCTATTATAAGGGTGAAAAACATTATTTTGAACTTTTTATAGATGTTTTAAAAAATACACCAAAAATAGTTTCTCATAAAGTAGAAAAGGTAAGTAAAAATTTGCATGGTTTAAGTATTGAGTTAATAGTAGAAGGTAGATACGTAAAAGGGCAGCAGTCAATACCAACTTATCTCAAGTACATCTCGATAGCAAATCCTTATGTTGAAATTATTTTTGACTCACCAGATGGGAGGATTACTTTCAAAAGAGTTACTAAAGAATTGCCGCCGCCTCCAAAAGAAATAAAGCCACATCCTTATGGAGTTGAGTTGGGGAAATTTAAAAGGATGCTAAGATTAACTAGACAAAAAACTATAGCTGCTTTCTTAAAGAATGAATTTTGCAGAATTTCTATGGAAAAAGCGATAAAAATTTGTAAACTAGCAAGATTAAAACCTACAAGAAGTCCTAGGAAACTTGGTGAGGATGAAATAGAAAAATTGTACAGAGCTACTCAGATGGTTAAATTGAGAGGTCCTCCAACCAAATGTTTGTCTCCGCTAAACGAAAAAATGTTAATAGAAGCTTTAAAGAGAGAGTTTCCAGGAGAATTCTTTGCTGCAGTAGTTAGAAAACCAAGCGTTTATCGAGGCTTTCCATTCCAAGTTCAAGCAGCTTTAGCATATGGAGAAAATTTGAACCTAAATGGCTGCCTTTTGATAAGGCTTGCAAACCATACTCCTTTACTTTATAATGCTGGAGAATGCGCAATAACCAAAGCTGCTCAGCAGATTAATTGGAGGAATTATGGATTAAGCCAAAGTGAAGGATGTTTACCGAATGCGCCTTTAGTTTTACTAGTTGATTTCATCTCTGTTTGGATTCCTTATACTAGCGAAGGTAAACAAGCGATCGCTCAATATCCTGAAATTATGAAAGAAATAAAGCTGGCTTTGCAAGAAATTGGAAGAAAACTCTCTGTTTATTTAAGCAGGAAAAGGAAGATTATTAGATTAAAAACAAAAAGGAATATTTTTGAAAGTTATGCAAAAGTTTTTTCAGAATTTCTTTCTACCTTAACTGGAAAGAAAGAGGATTATATTAGGAAAAAAATAGATGAGTTAATTAAGAAAGGTGTAGAGGTTGAGAAAATAGAGAAAAAGCTGAAGGAAAAAACTGAAATTATCGAATTATGAAATTGTATATTAAACCTAAAAAGAAGGAAGAAATTTTATCCACTTTAAATTCTTTAGGAAAAAAACTGCTTAAAGAAATAGAAAGCGGGAAAAATCCTTATTTAGAAGTTCCTGTGAGGACTTTAAGAAACATAAGGTTTGATCCTAAGGAAAAGAAGCTTTATTTGGGAGAGTTGGTTTCAAAAAGATATTTTTTACATTTAGCGCAGATAAGAAAGTTTACTCAAACTATTGGAGTAGCGGCTCTAGCGAAAGAGCTAATTAGGATGAATAAGCATGTTAGTCTAAGAGAGGCTTTTTATATATTGAAAAGAACTATCCCTGGAACTAAGATTAACATAGTTGATGAGCAAACTGAATCTAACAAAGCTGTCGAAGATATGGAACTTATAATAAACGCTTTAAGAGAGCAGTTGCATATAAATGCAAACAAATTAGGAGCTGTAGCTGGTAATGTTGTAATAAGAGATAGAGGAGATTTAATAGATTGGTCTAAGTTAGGATCTGGCGGTTGGTCTGTTCCGAGTAATGTCGAAGATATAGAATTCGTTAAAGTTAAGGCAAAATTTGTTTTGTACGTAGAAAAAGCTGCTGTTTGGGAAAGGTTACATGAAGATAAAGTTTGGAAAAAATTAAATTGTGTAATAATAGCTTCTCAGGGGCAAGCCACTAGAGGTATAAGAAGGTTATTGCAAAGGTTGCATTATGAATTTAATTTACCAGTTTATGTCTTAACGGATTTTGACCCTTGGGGAATTTATATTTATTCGGTTATAAAATTTGGGTCTATGGCACTAGCTCATATAAGCGATAGGTTAGCCGTTCCAGATGCAAAATTTTTAGGATTAACTGCTGATGATATAGAAGAATATGGCTTAAAGAAGCATTTGATTAAACTTAAGGAGATAGATCTGAGAAGGTTAGAGCAGATCAGGAATTATGAATGGTTTAAGAATAATAAACAATGGCAGAGGCAGTTTAAACTGATGAAGAAATTAAAAGCAAAAGCTGAATTAGAAGCTTTAGCTTCTAAAGGAATTACTTTCATAAGCGAAAAATACATACCTAGAAAAATTAGAAAAAAAGAATTTTTGGATTAGAAACGCGGAACCCCTGAAGCATAGGCTGCATATCTTTGTAATCTTCTTAAATAATGCTCAAATTTGTCTTTAAGCTGGCTGCTGATAGCTTCTATCTGCCTTTTAGCTGTATCGTCATTTATAACACCCCTTACCCAATCATCTATTGTATCTCTCAATAGTCTTTGGTTGTCCCCGCTGAGCGATGAAAAGATCCTTCTTACGTCACTATCTCTCCAAAAATCGTCTGCAATCATCTTTCTACCATAAGCTTGCACACTAGGTGCCATCGTCATAGCGGCCCAATAGAACCTTCTTGCTACACCAAAACCCTTAAAGAACAAGCCTATTATAAACATTGCCACGAAAATAGCAACCGAATACGCACCCATAAAAGCAAAAAGCACCCAAACCATCTTTATAAACCATCCAATTGGAATAGTCAAAAAAGTTATTATAAAAGCGAGCGTTCTTGCTATTTTATAATTTTCTGGTAAGTTAAAAATACCTAATTCTAAAATAAAGGCCCAAACTAGAGTATAAATAGCGGCAAAAGGTAAAATAAAGAGATAAATAAATCCTGGTAAATAAAGCCACTCATCTGGTATCCCGAGGAATGAAAATAATTTTGAAATAAAAGGTGGTAATCTATAAATTTTAAAACTTTCTGGTATTTCCATAAATTGAGGATATGGAACAAAATTAGGAATTACAAAAAGTGCTACTAGAATTATAAGAAATATTATTTTTCCTAGATAACGACTCGCACCTGTAGGCAACCTTATAACCCCTCCTATCGACAGGAGAATTAAAATAAAAACTAAAATAAATAATCCTGCTGTAATTTCTTCCCACGGGGTTATACCTAGGAAAGGTTGTTGTGCTATAGTTAATATTGGTAAAAGTAGAAAAGACAGCAAGAAAAAGCACATTTTCTTCATAAGTAAATTTTTACTTTCTAAGTTTTTGAAAATAATTCAAAGCCTTATCCCACGACTTCTTGCCTCTTCCTCTATCTCCTTTAGTATGTTGGGGTGCTCAGCTGGGTCTTCTCTAAGTCGATTTGCCCATTGTTCCAATTTATGTCTAAAATCTTCCGACATAAGTATACTTTCACTTCTCAAGTAACTGTTAATTGTCCTCCGCAACGGCCCAGAACCTCCCCTTGCATCCCACAGTGCCTTAAGAATTTCGTTCTCAGAAGCCAAAACATCTCGTTCGAGCTTTCCTACCTCTCTTACCCTTAATATTATTCTTTCCAATTTTTCGATTCCTAGAAATCCTTTCAAAAACCTAAGGCCGACTCCTATCAAAATAAAATCAATTACCAAAAGTGCAATCCCCCAAGCTCCTAAAGAAAGAAACTCCACAAAACCAGATACCAAAAAACCTCTATAAGCAAATATAGCTAAACAAAATGCTATAATTCTCTCAGCCCAATTGCTATACGTGACCCATCCCTTAAACATTCCACTAACGCCAAGATAAAAAATGCTGTAAAGCAAAGCCAAAGGTACTATGAAAAGCATACAAACAAAGGTTGCCAATGACAATCCTCCCCATTTACCTAATGTATAACCTGTCATTGCACATAAAACCCAATCGACATATGTTAATTCTTGCAGATTCTCGCAACTAGTATAATCGAACAAAGGCTGCCTTGTTAAGAGGGGTACTATAAATGCATACTCGCATGCAAAGATAGCTATAGCAAAAGATAATACACTAGCGCCAAAGAAAGTTTTTGCTCCTAACGGTTTCTTTAACTTAACAAAGAGCCAAGAAATAGCAATAAAAGAAAAACCAAGCAAAACAAAAAGGTACCAAAGCCCTGTTATGAAACGTATAAAAGCAACCCCACGAAGCCAGGATGGTAGCTGTGGTTGGCTAATTAAATAATCAGGTGGTTGAGCTAAAACTGACGAAGAAAATATAAAAAAACAAAATACTACTGCAACGAGAGATTCCTTCATTTAATTAATAATTCTTTGGGCAAAAATAAATTTGTTGTGCTTACTAACTTTTAGGGAGGTAATATTAACCACTGATGAGTTTCTATATAGTCATAATCTACTCTTACAAAAATTGGGTAAGATTTGAAAATACCGTCTCTTCCAACTTTTACTGTACAATTAACTAAATTAGAAAGTACTTTGTTAAACCGAACTTGGTCTTCGGTAATGTTTTTATCACAAACTTCTTCGTTAAAACAAAACTCAGACCCAGAATAACCAAGCACACATTTTTCGAACTTTCCATTAATTATCCTTAAGTTTATTCTTTTAACCCAAACATGTTTAGTGGGATCTTTATTTTCTAAGTTTATGTAGATCGTTGCTTTTCCATCAGTAAGTGTTAAAGGCAAAACTTGCATTTTTATGTCGACAGGTCCTGCACCCATTTCTGCTCTAGGATGATTAAAATATCTAGCTGCAGTAAGTGTGCTTCCTCCAAAAAATTCATCAGCAAATCCTTTATTTACTCTGACTATTTCATCCTTATAATTTGCTGAATAAGAATAAGCCAAAAATAAATTTACATAAGCCTTTCCCGAAATTTTTCTCGTATCAACTTCTATAGGCAAATCGATTTCTTGACCTGGATAAATGCTACATTTATCATCATAAGAACATTTCTCAATATCTAACGGAATAAAAGTTTCTCCTGTACTTATCGAA
>Ga0190367_1000366_pt1 | contig 33656 bp, 32 predicted proteins | sample 4872181011_MG_FD_171838 | JGI IMG/M metagenome (GOLD analysis project Ga0190367, IMG submission 171838) | Hydrothermal vent microbial mat bacterial communities from Southern Trench, Guaymas Basin, Mexico - 4872-18-10-11_MG | ecosystem: Environmental > Aquatic > Marine > Hydrothermal vents >...
GGTTAGAGATGGAAAAGCGTTCATCATAGGAGAGCACGGTGACAGCATGTTCGTTGCAAAGAGCATTGCCAGTACTAGCGTTGACTGGGATGATGCACTTCAGGAAACGAGGAAGATTGCTGCGGAGGTTATAAGGAGAAAGGGAGCAACGATATTTGGGCCAGCGGTCTGCATTTACAGGATGATCAGGGCTATTATCGAGGATACAAAGGAAGAAGTTCCGGCAAGCGTTGTTTTGCAGGGCGAGTACGGTATAAGCGATGTGTCGGTGGGCGTTCCAGTAATTCTCGGCAAAAATGGTGTTGAGAGAATCGTTGAATACTCACTTTCTGAAGAAGAGCTTGAAGCACTGCGAAATTCGGCAAAAATTTTGAGGGAAAGGCTTGCTGAGCTTGGATATTGATCTATCTCTTTTTAATCTATTTTACACATTTTCCATTTTCTAATCTCCGAAAGACCTTTAAACAATTGAAGAAAAGAGGGAGAAAGCCCCGGTGGGGTAGCGGATATCCTTGGGGGCTGCGGACTCCCAGACCCGGGTTCAATTCCCGGCCGGGGCATTTTTGTTTTGTATTTTGTTTGAAATTTGATTTTTATGGTAACTACTCTTCAGCAAAACGTTAACCGCAACAACGAGTCTATGTTTCTAGATACTGCAATGACGGCTTCTTTAACCTTTTTACATCTCAAGTATGTCACTTCGAAGTGCGACTTGACATTAAACTTGGTTGCTGTATCTGTTCTTGATTGCTCTTTCTCTTCCTCCTACTGTCTCTCCACTTCTTCCATCTGCATGACTTTTACAGCCGCGTTGAGCATATCTGAAAAGTGGATAATATGACCTTAACCGTAACTATCTTAAATCAAGTGGTTTAGGGATACTTCCTGTGTTTATGGACGAACCTCCCTTCGTTTGAGAGAATCAGATGCCAGACTTCAATAATCTTCCCATCTAAATCCCTCTTCTCGTAAATCATGCCTATTCCGTCTTCCATAAAGTTGTAAATGGCGATCCTTATCCTGTGAATGTACTTATCATCTTTAAATTTAAATCTCATCAGTACCCAATATTGGATTTCGTTTATTTATACTTTTCTCCGTAAAAGATTTATATACGATATCCAATATAGGTTAATGTAGTTGGCGGTTTATCCAATTAAACCGCAGGGTGATGAAGATGGGAAATGTTACACGGGCTATAAAGAAGCGGCTCAGCATGGGGATTATCAGGAGAAATGAGATAATCAGGCTTATCGAGCGCGGTACCAACACGGCTTACTCTATAGCCAAGGCTATGGACTTGGATCCGGGAACTGTGAAGCACCACTTGGACTGGCTCGAAGAGAAGGGGTTCATCGAATCAACAACGATGGTCGAAGGGGGAAGAGCAAAGAGAGTCTTTAAGTTAACGTTTCCAGCCAAAGTTTTGGAAAGGGTCACAGAAATTCTTGACATGGTGGATGTAGATATTGGAGAGGCTGAGAGGAGGATTGCAGAACTCGCTCTTGAAGTGGCTGATGCTCTGGAGAAAGGAGAAATGACATTCGATGAGGCTGATAGGATTTTCACCGCTTTGCTCGCTCTGAAGACCGTCGAGCTGAGTGATGACATTGAAGAACTCTTAACGCTTGCAAACGAATTGCACGATGGACGTTGGGAGGTTCTAGGAGTTATGAAGGCCGTTGCAAAAGAGTGTGTTTCTGGCGGCTTATCCAATTAAACTGCAAAACTTCATAGTCCCTTCAGCATTTTTGGATCTTCTCTGGATATACCTTGTTTATCAGAAGCATCGTCAGCACTTCCTCAATTGCCTCGACTTATCCACGTCGTAGCGCTCCCTTGCATCAAGCGGCAGACCGCAGCGAACACAGGTTTTAGTAGCTGGTGGGTTGATTTCATCCATCTCGGACATCTAACTCTTTTTCATTTTCACCCCTGACAGGTCTCCCCTGTGCCTTGTCTTCGGGATAAATCCAAAGCTCCAAAATCGTCAAACTTCACCTACTTTGTCGTGAGCGTTCCGATTCCTCCAATTCTCGGCTCCACTCCTCGGCAACGGCAGGGAAGTCATCCTAATATTTTCTGCAGATTCTCTTAAAGCCCTAAGTACCCAAGCAGGAATATCTTCCGGCTTTACAGATTCTCCAGAACAGCACCAGTTAAAAATAGAGTGTATTGCGAAAGTGATGAGACGAACTAAGATAGGGCCCGGACCGGGATTCGAACCCGGCTCCTGGGATCCACAGTCCCAGAGGATAACCTCTACCCCATCCGGGCCATCGGCTAAGCAACTTTCACTCTGGGTTTAAATTTTTTGCTGAGAGTTATGTAGAGAGTTAGCGTTAAAGAGGTAAAGTATATCTAGAGGTGGCTTTTTGAACAGCCCTCTTTCTTTCGGCCATCGAATATAGTGCTTCAAGCCCCCTGACAACGCTTTCTGGCATCTCGTAGGTGTAATCGTTGACGTACATAAGGCAAATTTTTTTGCGAGTTTCTTTTTTGAGCTTGAGTACTTCATCGCGCACTCTATAGCCTCATCTGCGTTCCTCAGCGCGTAATCGATGCTGGCTCGCATAGCCTTCAAAAACGCTCGCTGCTGCTCCACTGGTATGTCCCTTCTTATGGCGTTCAAGCCCAATGGGAGCGGGAGAGAGGTTTTATCGTACCACCACTCCCATAAATCGAGTATCTTAACCAATCCATGCGTTTCGTAGGTTATCCGACCTTCATGGATGAGCAAGCCAGCATCGACATCTCCCCTCTTAACGGCGGGAATTATTTCGTCAAACTTCATCTCGACAGGCTCGAAATCACCACGCCAAGCCAAGCAATAGGCTGGCGGTAGTGTACTTTCCTGGAATTGCTATCTTTTTCCCTTGAAACTCGATCTTCTTATTTGCCACAACTATCGGGCCGTATCCATCACCAACGCTTGCCAAGCAGAAAGAATCCTGTACTTTTCGTGGAGGTATGTGTATGCATGGCTGATATGGCTGTAACGTCGAGTTTAGCTTCAAAGGCCATTTTGTTGAGGATTTCTATATCCTTCGATGATCCAGTTCAAACGGCAGCGTGATCTTTCCGGAGCTCATGGCGTAGAACATGAACGCGTCATCCGCATCTGGTGTATGGGCAATTGTTAAAGCCATGCAGCAAGCGAAGCTAAGCAGTTAGATAACTTTTGCGAGAAGATATAAAGCACTGCGAAAAGTAAACTGTATGCGGGTGCTTTGCTTAGTAAACACCTACGATAAGCTGAAGCAGCACGAAATACATCTCAGGAGCATAGCAAGGGCCGCTCCGCTCTGCTACGCGTTCGATTTGCATCTTGCTCTCTTTGACTTTCCTTTCTGGAAGAATAGAAGCGAAGTCGTTGAAGCTGTTAGGAATTACACGACGATAGGGGAACATGGCAGGTATCTCGAAGAGCTCAATGCTAGTGGAAAATTTCATCTAATTGAGAGCATTCCGGCCCATTTTGGTGTGCTTATTGCAACGACATCGAAGCCAGAAGAGAGAAAGGAAGTTGGGTTAGAACAAGTGCTGTCCTTCCCATCCGCAACATTTTTAATGGGGCTTGGAAGGAAGGGTTTGCCTAAGGAGCTTATGAAAAAAGCAAAATACCACTGGGATGTAACCGGAAGGAGAATCAGTTTGGAAACCTGCACAGCGATGGGGGTCATCGCTGCCCTTGTGGGGTGTAAAACATGGAAGACATAAGAATCTGCCCTACTCACGGATTTTACAGAGGAGAAGAGTGCAAATGCGGCTATAGAGGAGAGTTAATACTGGATAAAGAAAGGGTCGAGAAACTTGGCAGACTCGTTTCTGGGATTTTAAGACACTTTCCCGAAAAGTTCAACCTTAAAATGGATGAAAATGGTTGGGTTGATTTTGAATCTTTAGTTAGGGCTGTGAGCAGGAAGTACAGATGGGCAAATCAATGGCTCATAAAGGCCATGGTTTACAGCGATGAAAAGAAAAGGTATGAGATGAGAGATAACAAGATAAGGGCAAGGTACGGTCATAGCGTCAAGGTTGCTTTGAACGACTATCCAATTGCAGAAGAGGACATCCTCTACTATGGTACGGGAGAAGAGGAAGCCCATAGACTTCTCGAAATAGGGATAAAGCCGGTAAATCAGACGTACGTTCATCTTTCGACGACCATAGAAAAAAGCGAAGAGGTGGCGAGGCTTCGCACTGATGAGCCAATAATTCTTGAAATAGATGCTAGAGCAGCGAGGAACGATGGGATTAGAATAATAAAAGCAAATAATTATATCGCTCTCGCTGAGGAAATCCCGCCAAAATACATTAGAAGAGTTATAAGACTTTGAGAATCGATTTGGAGATTCAAAAAATCAGCTTAACTTAATAACTTAATCAATGCAAAAGTAGAGCTGTGGAATTTCATCAGTAGTGCCTAAATCAACTTCTGAGCCTATTTTGAGCGTAACGTTTAGAGGTTTGGACAGCTTAACTCCATCGAACCGCAAACATTCGTCACTCTTCTCAACAGGGAAGAAAAACTCAGCATGATTGAAGTCTATCTTTTCTACGACGTAATCATCTGTCACGAAGAGTTCTCTAACGTCATCTTCTATACAACCGGCTCCAAATAGAAATACCTTGATTGCGGAAATCGCATCAAGCGTGTAAAACACCTCAACCCTTATACTGCCGTTACAGTAGCTCACCTCTACACTATTGAAGTCTAAGGCTAAAGCGGGTTGTGCAATTAGCGAGATTAAGAGCGCAAGTATTACTAGGCGGACGCGCATTGAAGCAGCTAACCCTTCAAAAATATAAGATTTTCGAACTTAAAAAAGAATAATAAAAAGTCTGGATTTGAAGTACTAACTTTTACTTAGGTTTCGTGTACCCCCATTTTTCTATGGCCCTTGCAAGCTCTGCATGCTTTTTAGCGTACTCATCGAGGGACTCATCCTCTATCACAGCATCTATCGCCTGCCTGAGTGCTTTTGCTCCTGCATACGTTCCATCTGGGTGACCGTGCACACCACCTCCAGCCTGAATTATGACGTCTTTTCCGAAAAGTTCAATCACATCTGGAACCAATCCGGGATGTAATCCGCCAGAAGAAACTGGAAATACCGGTTTTACGAACCATTCTTGCCTGCACAGCTCGGCAAACCTCTTAACCTCCTCTTTGCTTCCCTCCATCTTGCCGACTCCCGTGCCTACATGGAAGTTATCAACCCCGGCAAGCCTCGAAACCTTCACTAAAACATCGAGGGATATACCGTGCTTGGGGTTCCTCGTAAAGGCTGCGTGCATAGCTCTATGAGCATGAATTCCGAGGCCAAGTTCTTCGCATTCGCTCCTCAGCATCTGAACTGCTGAAAACCCTGCAGTTAGAATGTCGACCATGACGTACTCGTTTCCATGTTCTGCAACGAGCTTTGCCCTTCTGAGCATTTCCTTTCCCTCTGCCGTTACATTCACGAGGTAAACCTTCTTCTCGCCAGTCTCTTTTTCGGCCCTCTCCCTTGCTTTCATCACCTTCTCAAGCCTCTTCTCAAACCGTATGAACGGCTGGTCGGTTAGGTTCTCATCATCCTTCACGAAGTCTATTCCTCCAGACCACGCCTGAAAAGCAACTTCTGCGTATTCGGTGGCATCGAATCCGACCTTTGGTTTTGGAACGGTTGCTGTTAAGGGTCTGTCGTAAACTTTAAACAGCTTCCTCACTCCTTCTATTCCAAGCAATGGGCCGGGAAAGTGCTTGCAGTACTCTGCCGGAAACGTTATGTCCTCAAGCCTTAGATTCTTAATTGCCCTCATTCCGAAGATGTTTCCTGCAACGCTGCTCAGCAGCTGTGGTATGCTTCCCTCCTCAAACAGCTCGAGGGGATATGCTACCTTTATGATATCTCCTTCCATTTCGAAGACCTTTGCCATGAGCCGCTTGATTCTATCAGGAAGCTTTGCGAGCGTTGTCCACGTTCCTACAGAACTCTCCGAAGCAACTCTGCCGGCAGCCTCAACCATCGAAATTCCATCCGGTTCGACGCGAAAAACGCAAACGACTTCATTCTCCTCTGGCTTGTAGTTCAAGTCGACAAACTCGGTATACCATTCAAAACCCATGTGCTCTTGTTAACTTAAAAGCTTATTAGCCTTCCGCAGTTTTTAATACTTTTAATATTAATCAAGAAAAACTAAATTTTACTAGAATATCTACAAGTTCAAAATCAGGCTGCGGCGACGGCTTCAGCTTTTTCTGGCAACTCCAGCTTCGGCTCCTTGAGAAGCTCAATCCTTCTAATCTCAACTCTTCTGAGTGGATATATCTTCTTAGCCCTCTTGTATATCTCTGCCGGGATTTTGCCTAGAACGCATTCCTGGAGGAACTGGATAAAGTTCTCCTGCGTTCCGAGCTGCAAGACAGTTTCCCTCATTATTGCCCTTATTGCCCTCTTTTGCGAAGTTTTGCATCGCTTAATCGTAAACGCAACGGGTTTAACTCTAAGCGTATAGCCATCTGCCGTACTTACATCTATTACATCCTCTATCTTGCTCGTTCTCCTCTTTACGAGGCTGTTTAGATAATCTCTTGTAAGCTCAAAGCGGTGGAACTTTGTGTAGGCGTTCTCTCCCGCAACCCTGTAAACCTTAAAAACTAGCTTCTTGTACGGGTTCTGGTTGGAGTAGTCGTTTATCAGTTCTGCCAGCGTTATTTCTACCGTTCTATCGATTACCTTGTTTGGATCGTCAGCTGGCGTTTCTCCAACCTCTGCCATTCCAAAATATTCAGGAGCAATGAGCGTGTACCATTTTTTGAGAGTCCATTTATCCTTTACTCTGGCCTGCCTCTTCTTTCTCGCCATGGTGAATCACGCATCTCTGCTTGCCAATCAATTAATAAACTTTTTGCCCTCCAATATTATGTTCCTAATAGCACTTCTCAACGACCTTGAAGTAAAATGCAAACAAACCTCGCACGTCTTCAAAACTTTTAAGAAAGAATAAGCTGTTAAAGCCTTACAGGGTAACCTTCAAATATCTTATTCCTTTCTACGTCCAAAGCTACGAATAGATAGCATTTCTTCTACCTCAAAACTGTTTCATCAGCAATTCGAATTACAAGCTTTTTTACTTCTTTTCTTTCAGACTCAAGTCCTTAAACCTCTCTACCAATGAGCAGTCGATTTTCCAACGTTTAAGCAGTGCTATCTAAAAGCTTGAAGAAAGCAAGTACATCGCTACTGCTATAGCTGATCTCTAGGATGTCTTATTCCCTTCCGCTATATCTGCTGTTACCATAGAAGATGATAGATTGATGTCAATTATTTATATTGTTCTATCTTATTCGGCACACCCGATAAAACAAAAAAATTATATACATCACTAAAGTAGAAACAGCATGAGAAGGGTAACTAAATCTGGAATGGTGATGTTAATCCTAATATCCCTTGCTATTCTGATCATGCCGGTCGCTGCTAATTGGCATGGAGGGAAGGCGCTGGTTCTGTATAAGAAGGGCGGCGACGGCTGGGTGGAGTGGAATTATAAGGAAAGCGACACTTGGAAAAAATTCAGAAACGAATTTGCAGAACAGGGCTGGACTGTCGAATTTGCGAAACATGTGAATGATTCGCTGCTGAGTAATTACGATGCGCTTTTCGTGCTGACGCCTGTCAAGGACATTCCCGATGACGAGGCGCAAGCCATTATAGACTGGGTGAAGAGCGGCGGTCAACTCGTTATTACGCAGAATGGCACCGGGACATATGCTAATGAGATAACCGCGGAGTTTGGAATAGAGTTCGACGGTTGTAGACCTATGGAAATCAACAAGTTTGCAAGCCATCCTGTGACGACGACACCTAACCTATTGAATAAAGTGGACGGGGCAACCGCCCGTAAAATAAAAGTTTTCGGCTCTTCAAAAAAGATAGGTTGGTATGAGGGTAAAAAGGTTAAATACTGTCTGTTAGCTGTCAACGACACCGCCGGAAAAGGTGTGGTAGTGGCGATAGGCGACGAGTGGATGTGGAGCTATACATGGCCCTCCTACCGCTTTGACAAAGACGACAACAAAGAGCTTCTGGACAACATCCTCGCATATTTCCGGCAGACGTGCTCAATTCCCGAGTATCCTTCACCGCTGCTCCCGCTATTGCTGATCTTTGGAGCAGTATTTCTGCTGCTTAGAAGGAATTCCTAATTTTCCCCTATTTGCGTGAAAGCTCAGTTATCTTTGCAGTAAAACTAATAATGTTTGAAGCTGATAATTTAGTCAAGTAACGACTTGTTTGATACGCAGAAAGGACTACGATTATGCTATGAAACCCGCAAGTTATGCTGCGGTTGATTTAATCTGGAGATGTTTAACATTGTCCTCTGCAGTGAATTATAGCTTGAAAAAGATGTTGAGGATTAAAGCACTCTCAAACGAATGGCAGATTGAGAGATTCTTTGGTGAAGTTGAGAGAAGTAGGGAAGTTCGATTGAGTTGTAAGGCATAATGAGGTTAAAATCTCACGGGAGGTTTGGTAAGGATGTGGGATGAAGAAGTATACCATAGTTTGGGAACAATATTAGGAGAAAAATAGAATCAGAGCGGGATGTTTCCGTGCTTTCTTCTCTTCTGCTTTCTCTCGAGCACTCTTAAAGCTGAAGCTATGCGCATTCTCGTGTACTGCGGGTCTATAACGTCATCAACGTAGCCTCTTGCAGCAGCCCTCACAGGATTTGCGAACTTACGCCTGTACTCTTCGATCTTTTCGAGCCTGGTTTCCTCAGGATTGCCGGACGATTCGATCTCCTTCTTGAATATTATTTCCGCAGCTCCCTCGGGGCCCATTACGGCTATTTCCGCAGTTGGAAACGCATAGACAATGTCGGCTCCGAGATGTTTGCTCCCCATCGCTATGTAAGCCCCTCCGTATGCTTTCCTGACGATAATTGTTATAAGTGGTACGCTCGCCTCGCTGTAAGCGTATAATACCTTGGCTCCGTGCCTTATCACGCCTCTGTGTTCTTGCTCAACTCCCGGCAAGTAGCCTGGAACATCGACGAAGGTTATAATCGGAATGTTGAAGCAGTCGCAGAACCTTATAAAGCGCGCTATCTTATCGCTTGCATCCACATCGAGGCAGCCAGCATAGAACCACGGGTTGTTTGCGACAATTCCTACTGTTTTTCCATCAATCCTTGCAAACCCAACAGTTGCGTTTGGAGCAAAGCTTGGCTGGATTTCGAGAAATTCGCGGTTGTCAACTATGACCTTTACAAGCTCTCTTGCATCATACGGTTTCTTCTGATCTTCCGGCACTACCTCGTAGATTTCCGGAGTTTTTCTCAATGGGTCATCGCCAGTATTCACAACAGGCGGGCACTCGTTGCTGCTCAGTGGGAGATAGCTGAGGAGCTTTTTTACGAGCTCCAAAGCTTTGATGTCGTTATCCGCAACGAGGTGGCAGTTTCCACTCTTCATCGCGTGAACTTCCCATCCGCCAAGCTCCGCTGGGCTAACCTTTTCGCCCGTTACAGCCTCTATCACCTTTGGCCCCGTTATGAACATGTGGCAGCCCTTGTTCTTCGTCATAATCACGAAGTCTCCTAGAGCAGGACTGTAAACAGCTCCTCCAGCGCACGGCCCCATTATTACGTTGATCTGGGGGATTTTACCACTAGCTTCAACATTTCTCCGGAATATCTCTCCATAGCTTTTTAGGGAGTCGACACCTTCATGGATCCTTGCCCCTCCGCTGTCGCAAAGGCCTATTACTGGAATTCCTGCTTCAAGCGCAAAATCGAAAAGACGGGCAATCTTCATGCCATGCATCTCTCCAAGGCTTCCACCAAGAACAGTGAAATCTTGGGCATAGACACATACAGGTCTGCCGTCAATTGTTCCGTATCCGGTTATAACGCCATCAGCTGGCAGAGATTTAAGCCCGAAGTCTGTATTTCTGCTTTCAACGAATGGGAGGAGTTCAACAAAGCTATTTTCGTCAAGTAAACATTCTATTCTCTCTCTTGCTGTGAGTTTTCCACTCCTCCTCAATTTTTCGATTTTTTCATGGCCACCCATTTCGAGGATTGTCTTTCTTTTTCTCTCAACCTCTTTAAGAGCGTTAATCATGAAATCACCCCCGTAGAAAATGTGATATACTTATAGGAGAAGAATAAGGCATGCGTGATAAGTGGACAGCCATCCTCATTGTTTGCGTTATCGCTCTTCTTGCCTTCATTGCCTTCTTCTTCTCTCCGCTTCTTGATGGCATAGTAATGGGCATAGTCTTCGCATACGTTGCCAAACCCATCAAAAAGAGAATAGAAGGGAAAACAGGAAAGCTTGCAGCAGCTCTTCTTGCAACTCTTCTCATAATTGTTCCAATTTTTATCCTGATGTTCTACGGAGTATTTCAGGGGATAAATCAGGTGATTTATCTTTTCAGCCATCAGCATGAGGTTGAAGAAAGCCTTGTAAACGCACTCAGGGATGCGGGCATCGATGAAAAATACATCGAAGAGATCAGAGCTTGGATACCCAACGTAATATCCATCATTCAGAGCAAGGTTAAGCTGTCTGCAATTGATGTAACAATAAGAGCCATCATGTTCTTCATGAACTTCATAATCTCTGCTATCGTCTGCTTCTACGTCCTTCTCGATGCTGACGATTTCGTTGCAAGAGCGATAAAGATAATTCCAGAAGAGAAGAGGGAAGAGGTAGCAAGGTTTATTGCAGAACTTGACGAAACCCTTCTGGCTCTGTGGTTTGGAAACTTTGCATTTGCCGTGATAATAGGAATAGCGAGCATACCCTTCTTCATAGCCTTTGGTATTCCTTACGCTCCGCTCCTCAGCGGACTCATGTTTCTTGCAGCCCTCATTCCCGTTTTTGCGGAATGGATGGTTCTCGCTCCTGTAGCGCTCTTTCTCGCCCTCAAAAATCTTAACACGGCAATATTGTTCACTTTTATAGGATTTACCTTCCTCTACTTCGTCCCCGAAGTCGTTCTCCGCCCACACTTTGTCGGTTATGCATCGCGCATTCATCCTCTTGCTCTCCTTCTGGCCTTCGTTGGTGGAGCAATAGCTGGAGGAGCTGCTGGATTCTTCATAGCGCCAATGCTTGTGGCCATTATAACGGCCGTTTACAACTACTACACCCGCTAGTATTCCATTAGGTTTATTCCCCATGCTAGTCCACCACCAAAGCCGATCAGGGCGACGATGTCTCCCCTCTTGATCTTCCCCTTCTCTATGGCATCGTCCAAAGTAATGGGAATTGATGCGCTTGCGGTGTTGCCGTAATCCTCAATCGTCGTGTGTGTTTTTTCCTCTGGAATTCCCAGTTTCTTCATAATCTCCCTGATTATCCGCAGATTTGCTTGGTGGAAAATGAAGAAGTCGCAGTCCTCAACGCCAAGCTTTGCCCTATCGAACGCCTTTTTTATCTCTTTCGGGACTCTTTTCGTTGCGAAGTCCCATACGCCTCTCCCATCCATCTTGAACGTGTGCATGCCAGTGTTTACAGTTTCAATGCTCGCTGGGTACGTTGCTCCGCCAGCGGGAATCTGGATTACGTTCCAGCCGTTACCATCGCTTTTAAGATAGTTAAAGAAAATGCCTCGCCTTCCGTTTTCTTTAAGAAAGACGGCTCCAGCTCCATCTCCAAATATGACACACGTACGTCTGTCTGAGAAGTCGAGAAATCTTGAATAAGCTTCCGCTCCTATAACGAGAGCATTACCAACTTCATTTCCAACTAATCGGGAAGCAACAGCTAAAGCGTAGTTAAAGCCGGAGCAAAAGTTCATAACATCAAAAGCACCAGCATTAATTGCTCCAATCTTCATTTGAGTTATGCATGCCGTCGATGGAGCGATCATGTCGGGAGTTGTTGTTGCAAGAACGATCAGTTCAACCTCTTCAGACTTCACCCCAGCCTTGTTTAAGGCATCCTTTGCAGCCAAAGCTGCGAGATCGGAAGTTGTTTGATCAGCACGCATGAATCTCCTCTTTCTTATTCCAAGCTTCTCTCTTATCCATTCGTCGGTAGTATCGAGCCTTTCCTCGAAGTAGGAATTTGGTACGACGTTCTCTGGAAGGTAAGAGCCTGTAGTGGTCACTGAAGCCATGAAGTGGAATAAATTTGTTAAAATATTTAAAATTAACTAATCGACGAATAACTTACTCGACATTAGACGATTTAGCAGCTAAAACTCTATTGAGAATCGCATACGTTATAAAATCGTCTTTTCCGACCGGTTCACAAAGGATGATCTTCTTTCCGTCAAATTCTCCCTCTATAACGCCTTCTTTGAATTCAAAACCGAGTATTTCTGGCAGTTCCTCTGTTGTGTGCACTCCGTAGGCCATGAAAAAAGGTACGAGGTATATAACACTGGATTTCATATTTCTAATTACCTCGTCAACTGCTGGTTTTCTTTCATGGGCAGCGAAGGCTATTTCAACTTCGTCGAATATTTCCATCAGCTTTATTCTCTCTTTGTGATATTCCATGACTTCTCTGTAGTAGGGGAGCTTGCTCCCATGCCCAACGATTACTAGGCCTTTCAACTAGCCACCTCCGCATGTTTATTGTTTTAAAATTCATGCAGCATCGTATTGATGTAAAGCTTCAAATCTGCAAAAATATGAACTTTTCCGTGATGGTGTTTAGCTTTCTCTTGCAATGACATTCGATAATTGTGGAGCTCTACGACTACTGTAGTTGCAACTGCAATGAATTCTATGCTAAGCAACATGTGATGATTTTTATTACATCAATTTATCCGTTTTGGAAAAGTTTATACTGAAACGTAGCAAGGTTCACTGGTGGGTAGGATGAAGAAAACATAATCGGCTGGTTATCTTTGCCCTATTGACTCCACTAGCTGCAGCTAAGGCAACAGAGGACATGAGTAGGGTAATTGTCGTTTTTAAGGACAAGCCGAAGGCAGAAGACTTTGCCTTCATCGAGAAATGCGGGGGCAAGGTAAAACGACACCTGAAGCTGATAAACGCAGGAGTAATTGAGAACTGGAGTAAATCTTTACCTTAAAAAGCGTAAGGTGAAAACCAATAACTGTTGAAATTACTTAACTTTCGCACCACTCCAAACATTTTTAGGATTTCGGAACTAAGGTTGAAACATGCCGGAAGTCTATCTCACAAAGGATGAGTTTCCCTTCTTGATCAAACTCCTCGAAAGCTTTGAGCCTGAAGACGGAAGGAAGAAAGCCATCAGGGATAAGCTGCTAGAAAAGCTCAGGAGGAAGACGGAAATACCGCCAAGGGTTCGATATGTAGTTGAGGCGATCGAACACACTAGAATAAATTTTTGATAAGGCACGCTGGATTTAAAACCGTAGTGCAAGAATAGCTGGAGGTGGCATGAACAAACTTATATGATTTAAATTTTTGATGTTGCATAGAAATAGTATTTGTTTCCTTCAGAAAGTTCTTCCATCACGAATCTGGAGGTTATATTTTGCGATGTGATCTGGATGGTATTTTCGACACCTCAATTGGAAAACTATTCAAACGATATTTCAAGTGTTGCGGTAATTTTTTAAGGTTCGTATAAAATATATGCCCGTAGAATTGAAGAATTTCTTTTTTTAAACTCAAATGGCAGCTGTTTTTCCAGAACTCCTTTCTCTCCGGGAGCGCGGGAATAGATTTTGCAGGACGTTTTCTACTTCAATGTCGTACTTCAATGTCGTGAGGAGTGTTGGTTATTCGGACATTCAAATGAGAAAATTAAAAAATTCATGCATGGAAGTCCCAGCGTGGAAAGACTGCTAAACGAGTTTGAATCAAAAAAGCTTCTTAAAAAGTACGGGATAAACGTTGTAGATACGTACGTTGCTAATTCCGAAAGCGAAGCTGTAGAAATTGGCAGAAAGATAGGCTATCCCGTGGTTCTCAAGGTACTATCGCATGAAGTAATCCACAAGACCGAGCACGGAGGTGTTATTTTAGACATTCGCAACGATAAGGAACTGATAGAGGCTTACAGGCGGATATCCAAAATCTCCAAAACTGTAACCGTTCAGAGGATGGTCGATGGATTCGAATTTTTCGTTGGCGTAAGCAGTGATCAAGCGTTTGGCAAGACTATAGCGTTTGGGTCCGGAGGAGTATTGGTAAGTCTACTAAAAGATTTTACACTGAGGATTATCCCCATTGATAGGCGAGATGCCGAAGAGATGGTCGAAGAACTGAAGATTTCCAAAATCTTCCACGGTTACAGAAACTTTAAGGCAAACAGGGAGAGCGTTATAGAGTTATTACTGAAGGTATCTGAACTTGCCGAAAAAGAGCCGATTAAAGAGATGGACCTGAATCCGGTTTTTGTAAACGAGAGCGGAAGCATAGTTGCCGATGCGAGAATAGTTTTTGGAGAGGAACTTAGAAGAGAAACGAGAGAAGTGGAGGACATAAGCTTTCTTTTCTATCCAAAAGCGGTTGCAGTAATTGGAGCATCGCGCAAAGAAGGAAAACCTGGAAATACAATACTAAAGAACTTGATAAATTTGGGTTTTAGAGGAAAGGTATTTCCGGTAAACCCGAACGCTGATGAAATACTTGGCATGAAAGTCTTTCCGTCTATTCTCGATGTCCCGGCTGATGTAGATGTTGCCATAATTGCAGTTCCTTCAAAGTACGTGGTTGATATTGTAAGGCAGTGTGCCGAGAAGGGTGTTAAAGGGCTGATAATCATAACCTCTGGATTTTCCGAGGGATGGGATAAAGGAAAGGAAATCGAGGATGAAGTTGTTAAAATATGCAGAAATGCCGGAATAAGGATCGTTGGACCAAACACGACCGGCATTTTTAACAGTGAAAACGGATTTACGTCATCCTTTGCATTCATCCCCGAGCTAAGAAGGGGAAACGTTGGTATTATAGCCCAGACCGGTCTTTTTGTAGGCATTCTGCTTGAACACATACTGTCTGCCCATGGGTTCGGTATAAGCAAGGTTGTTGGCTTAGGAAACAAGTGCGATGTCGATGAATGCGAGGCTTTAGCCTTCCTGCTTTCAGACAAGGATACAAAGGTAATAGGAATGTACTTAGAGGGGATAAAAGACGGAGTGACTTTTTTGAACATTTTAAAGAAAGCCAACAAGCCGATCGTTGTACTTAAATCCGGTAAAACCGAGGCGGGAGCTGAAAGTGCAATTTCACATACAGCTTCGCTAGCAGTTAGCGACGAGGTATTTAATGCTTTAGTCAAGCAGACCAAGATCGTCAGGGTTGGAGATTTTGAGGAGTTCATAGACACCTTAAAGGCTCTGTCTTTTCTAAACCCACCGAAAGGAAAGAGGGTTGGAGTAATACACTACACAGGAGCCGGATGTGTTACAGCTGCCGATGCTGTGGAAGAGAACGGCTTAATCATTTCAAAATTTGAAGGGAGAACCCTGAATAAATTAAAGAAGATATTTCCCGAATGGCATACAGTCAGCAACCCCGTTGATTTATATCCGGCAATTGAAGAGGTTGGTGTTGATGCCGCCTACAACAAGGCTCTGGAGGTACTTCTTGAGGATTCAAATGTGGACAGTATAATTGTTGCAATGTGGGCGAGCAAGCACTTCAGCATTCCTAAGATCGACTTTGAGCCGTTAAAAGAATTTAAAAAGCCGGTTCTTTTCTGCTTAGAGGGAGATATAGACGTGTCTCGCAGGGTTTCAGTCGAGATTGAGAGGGAAGGTTTTCCTGTTTACAGCTCCGCTACAAGAGCCGCCAAAATTTTAAGCAACATGCTAAAAGCTAAAGGCAAAGTTAAGTAAGCGTTTCTTAGTAGAAAGATGTTTCAGCGTAGATTGAGAGAATCCAAGTCCCTTAAAGTCATTGCCCAAATATAAGGCCAAGCGTGCATAGCAATTGTAGTACCTATTCGTATACCTTTTTCGGAAGTAGAGCGACCTCATGCTATATTGAAAGCCGAAGGCGTAAAAACTAAATTTCTGACGCCGGGGGTGGGATTCGAACCCACGCGGGCGAAGCCCATCGGTTTAGCAGACCGACGCCTTACCACTCGGCAACCCCGGCTCTATTAATTTCTCTCCTAGCAATGGCTTTTAAAGGTTTTGCCCAAGCATTCGGGATATTTAGATCACGATTTATTTATTTTCCCTCATCTTCTTGGCCTCTTTGATCTTCTCAACGGCTGTAATTCTTCAACGGTTGTGATGTCGCCTGCATCCTGCCTTCTCGATAGCAAGTAGAATCCTGCGCATTATTTTTCCACTTCTCGTTTTTGGAAGCTATTCAACGAAGTACGCCTCCTCAGGCACGTACAACAAAGCTACTGGGTCTCCTTTGATTTCGTGGGCTTACCAACGACGCTGCCTCGCTTACCTCGTGAGATATGAGCGCACTTTCGATTTCAACACTTCCAAGCCTGTGACCGCTGACTTTCAGAACTTCACTCTTCCTACTATTCAGTAGTACACGTCTTTATCTTTCCTTGCTCTGTCCCTGTATAGTAAATTAAGCCATTTGGGCACTGACCGCCAGTACTGTTTGGCAAACCTTTCTGGTTCTCTGAACATTGCTGGCCACGGGTTCGTTATCACGAGTTCTCCGCTACCTGCTGGCTTCCCTTTCTCATTATGTCTGCTGCTACTCCTGGGAAAGGCAGAATTGCCGAGCTTGGCTTTATCTTTGTTACGCCTAGCAAAGATTATCAGAATCATGCCAGTCTCTGTCTGCCACCATGTGTCTGGCTGGAAGTAGCCTGGAGCACACCTTCATACATTAAAATGGTCGCAACTGAAAGAGGGTTCAAACACTCAACATCGCTCTTTACTACCTCATCCCAAAAAGTAAGGTAATCTTGTGCCATCTCGTAGATTTTCATTGTTAACCCATGCAAGCTTTCCTGTTTCTTTCTGATGGCTCATATAACTCAAAAACTCAAAAGTATTCAAGGAATTATGAAACTCGGAATTTTGAAAGCTCGGGATATTTTGTAAAAGGCTTGGAAAAGTAAATTCATAAGATAACTCGTCAAGTGAGCTCAACCGAAAGCTACAAGCCAACCAAAAATTAAAAATATTGCAACTCTATACACTAATATTGAATTCTCATGCCCGGGTAGCTCAGCTCGGGAGAGCGTGCGGCTGAAGACCGCATGGTCGCCGGTTCAAATCCGGCTCCGGGCACTTTTCTTCACTTCTACGTCCTTCTATGAAATTAGAGAAAGCTAAATTTCCTCCAGAATTTCCCTGACTCTCTCATAAAGTTCCACGCTCATCCTGAAGCCTGTTGCATCAAGCTGCTTGAGTATTTTTAAAGCCTCATCCTTCGTTATTTTTCCTGTTTTTACTGAATGGATTAATATTCCAAGTGTTCCCGTTACTTTCCCACCTAAAGCTCTGCAAACGTTTCTGAGCCTCTTGTCGTCGGTTGCGACTGCACAGCCTAGATCGAGTAAAGCTGCAACAACGTCTGAATCTCCTGTCTCTTCTTCATCACCCAGTATTTCCAGTGCTATCTTTCTAGACTTGTCTGATGGGGTGAAAATTCTGAACTTTCTGAGAGCACTTTTTGCAGGCTCTTTGGTAACTTCCTCCAAAACTCTCTCAGGAACTATACATTCTGGAAGCAAGTCCAGCCTTCCTACATTTCCTAGAGCGATCAGAACTGTTGAATCAGCAATGATCATTCTAAAGCCTTTAACTCATCCTCGATTTCATCAGGCTTAATTTGAACGGGCAATCCTTTTTCTCTTGCAACCTCAAACCATTCAGCAAGGCTCAGACCAGCAATTCTTGCAGCCTGCTTGACACTTGCTTTGCCAGAAGCGTAAAGTTCTATGGCCTTCTTTAACCTCAGTTCTTTTATTCCCTCCTCAAGTGCTTTTTTAAATGCCTCATCTTTGCTTATCCCAAGGAGTTCTGCGAGTTTTGCAATTTCTTTTTCTGCTATCACAGCCAATCTTTTATTTTCAAAAGATATTAACTTTGTGTTTGACGTTCTCTATTGCCGTTTTGCAATGAAACCACAGCAGGAGAGAAGAAAAGGGATGTTGAAATGTCCGTTCGGATCGAGAGAACGTGCGGCTGAAGGCTGCCAGTTCAAATCCGGCTCCGGGCACTTTTCTTCTGTTCAAATCCACTTTATGACACTTTTTGATCGTATAGTAGTTTAGGGTGATTCTGATGCTTGTTATTGATTTAAATATTGTTGGCATACGGCTCGACTCCACCAAATTCGCAAGCGATGTGTGTAAAACGTTGTTCGAAATGTTTAAGAAATTTAGAAAACTATCTATAAAATGAAGACGAGATCATCTTAATTACGGTGGCTCTACTTTTAGTAGTATTGTTAGCAGGTTGTGTAACAGAAAAGCAACCCAAAGAAAAACAAACCTTTTGAGGGACCTTCTCCTGAAAAAACGCCTACACGTGAACCGAAACAGTCCTCACAGATAGAAAAAGCACTGGCACCGAAGTAAAAACCCTTTTTCTGAAATCGATGACTTTTATCGTCAATTAGAAAAGGAAAGGCGGGAATTCCAAAGGAGTATAGAGCGAGATATGAAAAAAGTTGAGAGAAGTATCAGAGATATGCAGTCTGCATTTTTTAGACGAAAAGAAACACAAAAAAAGAGAAGTAGGAAACAACCAAGATCTCAGAAGACAAAAGGGAGAAAGGTCCCCAGAGCTAAGAGATCCAGTAAAACAAGACACTCAAATGAGTTCGATTTTGATGGATTGGATATGGGTTTAGAAGATATTCTAAGCGAACTCTCTCCTTTGCAGAGATTACTTCTCTTTTTGATAATTGCAGTGGGGGTTGATCTATGCATTTTGGAACACTCCAGCAGTCCAGAAAGCCGTACAGACGCTAGTTATGGTTGGCATAGTTACAATCGTGGCTTTACTTGTTGGCGGAGTGGGATATCTCATCTATTCAAGAAAAAAGGAGAAAGAAATGGTTGAGAAAGGATACGTGAAATACGTCAACGCAGACGGAAAAGAGGTCTGGGGTACGCCTGAAGAGGCAGAAAGAATGAGCTACTATAACCAAGTTGTAGAGGCGATTAGAGAGTTTAAGCCAGCCAGAGGTTATCAGAATGAACGCTACTATCAGTATGAGCTCTATCAATGGCTTAAGGCTAAATTTAAAGATGTAAGACTCGAAGAGCAAAGAGGGTCTTCGAGACCAGACATAGTAGTGGGTGATATTGCTATAGAGGTCAAAGGACCAACAGGATATCAGGACCTTCAGAGTATAGCTGATAAGCTAGTTAGATATCCTGAACACTTCAGTCATGTAATAGTCGTTCTATTCGACGTAACTGCAAATCCTGCAAGGTATGATGATTGGAAGAGAGGCTTAAAAAAGAGGTTTCCTGAAGTTTCTGTTATAAGAAAAGATTCAATAGAGAGGTGATTTGTTAAATACTATTACTTAAGACTCAAAACCACAAGGCATCCATCTATAACCCCCAAAGTACTCAATAGATTCTCAGCATACTTTTTTACTACGTACTCGCGTCAAACCCTTCAACTAGTTTTCAATACTTCCCCGTCCACTTCCCCTCTTCATCTTAGTTCAATGATTTAGCATAACACATTCCAGATCGAGTCAAAACATGGTCGCAGAACTAATGGAGTATCTCTATCGACGTGCGACTCGTAATCCGGCAGAATAGTTTGTCGTGGGCCATGTATCCCTTAACCCCGAGTAGGGAAATAAAGACGAATATTGGCGGTCTGACATTTAATGCATTTAGAACGGTGTTGTCTGAACATCAATCCGTCAACGGCTTCAACAACTCCATTCCTGAAAAACTGAACGTAGGAGTGGTATCTTCTTTCTGTCTGTGCAGTGGGTCAAGAAACCATCGAAAATAAATTTCTGTTTCCTTTCGGGGCAATTCATCTTTTTATGAGAAAGCCCCTCTAACCTGGGATATATCAAAATCTGACTGGAGCTAGTGGAGTCTATCGGTATTAGATGGAGAACAACCCTGGCACCATTCTATCCTCTCTAAATTTTTTCTGGCATTGTCTATTTCCTTGTAAATCATAAAATGTCTTGTTATTTTTCTAAATGGCTTTTTCCGTAGCAGTTGTTTTCTCAGCATTTTTAGATTAAAATCGACGTAATCGCAGAATCAACGCGCTCTTTTCGCAATTTTGGTTAAATATGGCCAGCAGCCACTGAAAATAAAAGAGAAGGGGCAACCACTTAAGAGCAAAACAGGCATTCGATTGAACTTTATTATTTATAATCGAAAATATAAGCACACAAAGAATAAATATAATGAAAATAAGCTTAAAAGATGGTAGATCGAATCAAAGTAGTGACGGTAAATAGAAAAATAGCACTGTTTCTGATCGTACCAATTGCACTTTTGATCTCTTTAAGCATCGCTTTGCATCTTTACACAGAGTACCTCTGGTTTAAGTCCCTAAATCTCGAATCCGTTTTTATGGCCATACTGTGTTACAAACTCATCTTGTTTACAGCCTCTTTTGTTACTGCTTTTGTTCTGCTCAGCCTCAACCGTTTTGCCCTTCAAAGAGCGAGCTATGAGTTTGCCGAACCCCTCAAATTACCGTTCTGGATGGATTTATCACTGGCCTTAGTTGTAGCCCTCCTTTTTTCCCGCACATGGCTGCAGTACGTTTACTTCACAAATGCAGTAGACTTCGACCTCAAAGATCCGATTTTTGGGCTCGATGCTTCTTTCTACGTTTTCAAACTCCCCTTCATTCAGACAATACTCTACTTTTTCCTCGCACTGCTCATACTTGCCATCACAATCTCGGCAGCGTACTACGCTTACGTATTCAGGTGGGTGAAAAGCTTCGATGAACTCAAGGATTCATTCCCCCAAACAGCCTATATTCATGTTTCTCTGCTTATAGCTGGTATTTTCATCTTCATAGCAGCCTACTTCTACCTTGCAAGGTTCGATCTGCTGACCTCTCCGCATGGGGCTGTAATGGGCGCTGGCTATACAGACGTACACGTAAGACTTCCTGCAATGGGATTAATCGCAGCATTATCGCTTCTTTTTGCTGGAATATGTGTTTACCTTGGCTATAAACGAAACGTGGATGCAATGCCTTTGCTTTTCATCGCTCTGGTAGCTGTGATACTTATTTCAATCGTTGCGGTGCCCGCTGTGGTTCAGAAGCTTAAAGTTGAGCCGAATGAACTCGCTAAAGAGGAGGAGTACATACGGTACGGCATAGACTTTACGAGGTTTGCCTACGGCCTGAACGTTAAGAAGATGTACTATTCTGCTGAGGACAACCTCAGCGTCGATACAATTGAAAGAAACCGTGGTACCATAGATAACATCAGAATCTGGGATCATCGTCCACTGCTCAGCGTTTACAGGCAGATGCAGCAGATAAGAACTTACTACTTTATAAATGACGTCGATGTGGATCGTTACTACATTGATGGCAGGTACACACAGCTTATGATCACTGCAAGGGAGCTTTCAACCGAGCTGCTCTCGCCAAGAGCACAAACGTGGCTTAACAAACATCTGATATTCACCCACGGCTACGGTGTTGTTGCCTCGCCTGTTAATTCCGTAACCAAGGAAGGATTGCCGGATCTGATAGTAGAGGACATCCCTCCAAAGGGGAAGATAGCTATTGAACGCCCCGAGATATACTATGGTGAGCTGACAACCAATAACGTGATAGTTAAAACCAAGCAGAAGGAGTTTGACTATCCGCTGGGTGAGGGTAACGTTCTAACAACTTACAATGGCTCTGGAGGGGTTAAGCTCGATTCGTACTTTAAAAAGCTCATTTTCTCGATTAAATTTGGCGATGTCAAGTTTCTGCTGAGCGATTACGTCACAGCAGAGAGCAGTTTGATGTTTCACAGAAATATAATAGACAGGGTATCCACGATAGCACCCTTCCTCGTGTACGACAGGGATCCATATATAGCTGTAATAGATGGGAGGCAGTACTGGATAATCGATTCGTACACAACCCTCGACAAGTTCCCGTACTCTGCAAAATATCCGACATTCAACTACGTTCGAAATCCGGTTAAGGTTTTTGTCGACACGTACAACGGAACTCCCAAGTTCTACGTTATTCAGGAAGAACCCGTTATTAAGGTTTTGATGAAAGCGTTTCCTGATCTTTTTATTTCGGCAGATAAAATGGGTAGGGAAGAGAAGGCCCATATAAGGTATCCAGTTGACCTGTTTGAAGTTCAGGCACACATTTACGCAACCTTCCACATGGACGATGCTAAGACGTTCTACAATCGCGAAGATGTATGGGAAATCCCGCAGGAGATTTTAGAGGATGAAAGAGTAGAAATGGAGCCCTACTACGTTATACTAACTCTGCCCGGAAACGACAAACCAGAGTTTCTGTTAATGCTTCCGTTCACCCCCAAGGGAAGGGATAACATCATCGCTTGGCTAGCAGCAAGGTGTGATGAAGAATACGGGGAGCTAAGGCTGTATGAATTTCCGAAAGGTCAGCTGATATATGGCCCCATGCAGATAGAGGCGAGGATCGATCAGGATCCCGATATTTCTAAGCTGTTTACCCTCTGGGGGCAGGTTGGATCGAAGGTCATCAGGGGTAACTTGCTTGTTATCCCAATAGAGAACTCCATACTGTACATTGAGCCCATTTATCTGAGGGCTGTAAATGCCCAGATTCCAGAGCTGAGGGGAGTTATAGTCGTTTACAAAGACGTGCTTGCAATGAGACCAACACTTGACGAGGCTCTGATAGCTGTATTTGGTGAGGAAGCTAAACCCGAAGTCGTTGAGGAGGAAAGCGTGCAGGATCTCGTGAGGCTATCTGTCGATCTTTACAACAGGGCGATGGAGGAAGCGAAGGCTGGTAACTGGAGCGGGTTTGGTGAAGCTATTGAAAAGCTTGGAGATGTGCTCAGCAAGCTAAACCAGACTGCGGGGCATTAATCGAGAGTTTAAGTTTAACTGGAATTACATCCATTTTTGAGATTTGTAAAACACATTTTCTTTTGCACTCGACAACACATACTACTGTACCCCTAAATTCACCTACGAACTTCTTTATCTGCAAAACGCTGTCCGAAATTGGCGACGAAATAAATATAATTCAAAGGTGAGATAAAATAATCTCAAGGGATGAAGAGATGAGCGGGTGTTTAACTTGGAAAGTTGCTGTAATTTTGATTGTACTGGTTATCTCTATTTCCGGGTGTGCTACGTCCAATAAGTTAGAAAATGAACCTAAGATGCCTATAACTCAAAAACATGAAGAGTTAACCAGCAACATTCAACCAGGCTCTGGACCGGCGGAGAATGCTCCAGAGGGGGATGGCCCCTGGAATCATCGAATAATGCTGGCTAAGTCAATGGATGGGCTGAACTGGGTTAAGACTGGGATAATTCTGGCTGATCAAGCTTCCGTTCCGGAAATTATTGTGGATCATGATGGAAACCTTCGCGTCTACTATGTGGACTGGTTTAACGGCGGACTCTCCGTGGCGATTTCATCTGACGGTGAAAACTGGGTTTACCGGAGGGTTGAGGGCCTGACACCAGAGTGGGTTGACCCCGACGTGGTTCTCCTCCCTGATGGACGTTACAGGCTTTACGCCTCCTACATGCCCTTGGATGGAGACCAAGACCGAATAGTTTCAGCTATTTCTGAAGATGGCATAGTATTCACGGTTGAGGAGGGATACCGGTATCGGGAACCTGGAAGCATGCTGACGGATCCAGACGTTTTCCAGTTCAAAGGCAGGTGGTACATGATTGTTGGGCCCGAGCTGACTCTCCTTGAATCCGATGATGGTTTAACATTCACCAAGGTTGGAAAGCTGCCCTTAAAAGGCTCCGTCTCCTGCACCATACCCTACAATGGAGGCCTCAGAATCTACTTCCACCGCCACGCTGGAGCTTTCCACCAAATCTACTCAGCCTACACAACAAACCTGGAAAATTGGACAGAGCCAGTCCTAGTGCTATCCTACGGAGAGCCTGGCTCACCAGACCAGTACGGGGTTGGAGATCCATCCGTGGTGAAATTCCAAGGCGGATACGTGATGGTTTACAAGACTTGGATTAACCCGCCGCCATGGGCTGCGAACTCGAACAGTTTCGGGCAGTAGTGTGATAGACTTGTACATTCTTTCAGACAACGTATTTTTACCCTGAACGCATGGTAATCTTATGGAATTCAGCCCTATCTGGTTCGATTCACTTGGAGCAAAGTCCTCCTGTGTTCTGGTCAAAACAGACTTGAACATTTTAATAGATCCGGGAGTGGCTATGATGCATCCAAGTTTTCCTGCAGCCAAAGCTCAAAAAATAAGCTGGTATGAGGAGGCGAGGAGCAAGATAAAATCGGCAGCTAAGGAAGCGGACGTGATAGTAATCTCCCATTATCACTACGACCACTTCACGGACTTCGATGAAGGAATCTACACAGGAAAGCTAATTCTTGCTAAAAACCCGAATGAGTACATCAACGATTCCCAGCGAAGCAGGGCTGAAGAGTTCTTTGGAAAAATCTGCGAGACTTTTGGAGGAAAGAATTTGGAAGATGTGCTTGAGAAACCGAAATCGAAGGAGTTCAGGGACCCAATGGAAGAGCTGGACATAGCAGCCAAAAAGGATTTTGGAGATTATCAGAGAAGGAGAATCGAATTGCTCGAAAAAGGAAGGAAGTGGTTCTTTAACAGGGCTAAAAAGTGGTGCGAATACAGGATAATTCCCGAAATGAAGTTTAAAGACGTTGAGGTAAGGTTTATCGATAGCAGAGAGTTCAAACTTGGGAAAACAAAGCTGAGGTTTACAAAGCCACTATTCCATGGAATAGAATTCTCCAGAGTTGGATGGGTTTGCTCGACGGTAATCGAGTTTGAAGGAGAAAAGTTCATCCATAGCTCGGATCTCAACGGCCCAATAATAGAAGATTACGCGGAATGGATTATCGATGAGAATCCGCGGGTTTTAGTTTTGGATGGTCCCATGACCTACATGCTTGGTTACACTTTGAATTTGATAAATTTCAGGAGAACGATCGAGAACGCTTGCAGAATATTGAAAGAATCGGAAGTAGAGTTGATAATCTATGACCACCATCTGCCGAGAGAACCAAAATTTAAGGAAAGAACGAAGGAAGTTTGGGATACTGCTAAAGAGCTGAAAAGAAAAGTACTTACGTGTGCAGAGTTTCTCGGGAAAGAGCCAGCAGTGCTCATGTCTTCACCATAACGCAAAGCTTACCAAACGAGCCGATCAGGTGGAAAAATCCGTTCTCAACTTTCCATCTGTAAAATCTTTGATTCATATTTCCAAGTTGGCCATAAAAAAGCCTTATTCCTTCTGAGACTGCATAAAACTGAAGATATTTGAAAAGCTCAGGCAGGGCATTGTTATAAATTCTTACTTGCTCAAAAGCCTCCTCTTCTGCCTCATAAACTGTTGGACTCTTTAGCTGAAAAATCACAAATAGGTATGCCGTTTATGAATAGAACAATATCCGTTCTCCTTTTCTCTCTATCCTCAAACCAGAACTCTTTCGTAAAGGCGAAATGATTGTTTTTTGGGATTTTTTAAAATCTATCAGTTTAAAATTCCTTCTCTCCTTCCTTTCTCAACATAGACAGTCTTCTTACCTCTCAAATATTCCAGAAATTCTTGATTTCCTGTGAGCGTGGAAGGTATAACATCCTGAACGTTCTCATCAGTTATTATTCCTTACAAATGCCCTTTTCAGATTTTCATCCTTTAAGAAATCCTCAAATTTCAAGTCTTTTGAACCGCTTTCGAGATACTCGCATTCTTCAAGAATATGCATCAAATAAGGTTTAAACGCTTTCATAGATAACCTCCCTCTCTATGTATGGCTTTATATATGGGCTTATGCTTTCTGGAGTAAGCAAGTCAACCTTTCTACCTAAAAGCTCTTCAAGGAAAAAGGCGAGATTTATGAAGTTGTCAAAGTTTTTCTTTCCTTCTTCAAGCTCAACGATGATGTCAATATCGCTTCCCTCTTTTTCCTCACCTCTTACAAACGAGCCAAAAATCCCTATTCTCTTGACCCCAAAACTTCTTATCTTATCTCTGTTTTCTCTTATCCTATTGAGGATTTCTTTCTTCATACCTATGTCCCTTGCTTTGCACTCCAAAAAAGAATGCGCGGGCCGGGATTTGAACCCGGGCTAACGCCTCGGAAGGGCGTTGTCCTACCACTAGACTACCCGCGCCTCAAAAGATTGGCAAGGAGTCTATGTATTTATTGTTTTTGGAGAGTCAAGAACTTCGAAAAATTATTTTGTTGGTGCCGGTTTTGCACGTCACATGAAGGTGGCTTGGGATGCAAGCCACGGTGAGTTCACAATAGAAGATTACTACTACTTCTCAAAGCTTAAGAAGTTCGCTCAAGATGATGGTGTAGAGATTGAAGAAGTAAAGAACTTCTCTAAGCTTGCAGAATACGATATCATTGTGTTCAATTACCCTGAAATAAGGTTCAGGAGGTGGGAGATCAGCAGAATAAGGTTGTGGCTTAGGAAAGGGAAGCGAATCATCTTAACAGCCTACTACGCAAACATTGATGGTGTCGCTGAGAACGTCAACAGAATTCTTAGAAGTGTCAGCAGCATGAAGGTAAACTACGACGTCATAAAGGACGAGTTTAACAACTATGGCGATGAGATGTTCCCTCTTGCCTACCATAACGGACTCAACCTTGTAATGCCGTGTTCAGCTTCGGTAAGCGGTGGCAACCCTATTGTTACGGGCAAAGGCGTCTTTGGAGCAAAGGAGAACAGCTTGATTTGTCTTGGCACATGTGTTTTTTGGGATAACTACTCGATAGAGCTTGCAGATAATAGAGATTTTTCGCTGAGTCTGCTTAGAGGAGAAGTTTGATCTTTTTTAAAGTTTTAGAGAATTATGTTCTGCTTGTATCCGCAGTTCGGACACCTATCGCTATCGAGCTCATTTTTCACGATGTAAAAGCCCTCTCTGTCTATCAGCTTGGTTCCGCAGTTGGGGCAATACGTATCCTCGTACTCGTGCCCCCAGACATTACCGATGTAAACGTACTCCAGTCCAACCTCTTTTGCCACCCTTACGGCCATCTCCAATGTATACAGGGGCGTTGGTGGCTTGTCGGTCATTTGAAAGTCTGGATGAAATCGCGAGAAGTGCACTGGTATTCTTTTGTCTAGATCTCTGACCCACTCGGCAAAGCTTTTTATCTCCTCCTCGCTATCGTTCTCGCCTGGAATTATCAAGTAGGTTATTTCGATAAAGATCCCCTTCTTGTACATGTATTTAACAGTCTCGAGGACTCTTTCAAGCTTCGCCTTGCATATCTTCTTGTAAAACCCTTCACTAAACGCCTTGACGTCAACGTTTGCAGCATCGATATTCAGCTGATCTATGGCTTCCTTACTTACATAGCCGTTCGTTACGTAAACGACGTAGTAATCTCCGCGCTTTTTCACCTCCCTGCTGGCATCAAGTGCAAACTCATGCCAGATGCTTGGTTCATTGTACGTCCACGCAACCCCATCTGCGTTTCTCTCTTCAACCATGTCCGCAACTTCCTTGGGAGTAAGCTCTCTCAAGTAAGGATACGTTAGATCGGCAAAGGATATCGAGTAATTCTGGCAGTGGAGACAGCGGAAGTTGCAGCTGATACCTCCAAAAGAGAGAACACTTGTTCCCGGCTTAAAGTTGTGGAAGGGTTTCTTCTCGATAGGGTCGAGGGCAATGGATGATACCATGCCATAATTATACACCATCAGCTTTCCGTTTTCGTTTTTTCTAACCCTACAAATCCCCCATTTGTCTTGTTTAAGCTTGCAGTAATGGTTGCAGGTTTTGCATTGTACGTTTCCGTTAAGCTTTTCGTAGAGGTAGGATTCAACTATCATCCTTGTTGTTTTGTCCTTCACAAGATTTAACAGTTCTCCTTACGTCATTCTGTAAGGTAAAACTAATTCCTCAACAGCTCGTACACCTTGGCCATAACTTGGCTGTGAAAGCTTGCATCCCTTTTGAATCCCTTCACGATATCGGTATGGTAAAGCCCCATCTCTACGCAGACGGCAAGAATTGAAGCCATGTTGGCTATAATCCCGGAAAAGAACACGTTTTCTGCAATGCTGTCGAGAAAGTGACCGTAGCTCCTACCAACTTCAATGGCATTTGCACACTTCAGGGAGCAGGGGTAGAAGTTCGTTGCAAAGAGTGAGTAGCTCTCTTCAGGTAGCCCGTTGGGGCTGAGTTTGCCTTTAATGACATCTACAGTAATTTTTGCAAGCCCACATTCGATAAACTCCTCCGCGATAACTTTTTCAGGAGAAGGAACGTTCTTCCCCTCTGCTCTCTCTTTTTTCAGCTTTACAAAAGAGGAAACGCAGCACTCTGGGTATCCGAGGAGCAACCCTTCGATCTCGTTTACCTTAGAAATCTTCCTCGCGTCTGCTTTTTTTATTGCTGACAGTTCTGCATTTCTCATCTTTTGTAGCATTTTCAAAACGGCTTTTTCCCTCTCTTGCCTAACGATGTAAAACTGCATTTCAGGAGCGAAAATCAAACTTTGCGAACTTATAATTCTGTTTAAGAGGAAGCAGAAAGGTATGGCCGTTAGTTCAACTAATGTGTTGAGTTGCTTTGGTGTTCTAAATTTCACTTCTTCGCGAGCCCACCTCTCCAATCTTTCTACGTAGCCGTAGAGCTCTTTTAGGCTGTAGTGTCCATTCAAATAACCTGAAACGAGCCTTGATAGAGGAAATTGCACACCAGCGGATATCTCCGGAAATGGGTTGTACATAACGCAATCTGTAAGATTTGCAGCTATTCTTCCGGCCTCAAAAATTAAGGGAATAGTTAAAGCTTTCATCACTTTACTTGTTCGGGAGCTAGCTCGATAAGTATCCTGTGGACAGTTATAACTCCTACAGGCTTGCTAGAATCTGTAACCACGAGAATTCTGACTCCTTGATCCCTCATTATCCGTAGAGCCTCTCTTATTTTGGTGGTTTTCTCAACAAAGACAACTTTAGGAAGCATGACATCCCTTACCGGCTTATCAAGCATATCGTTTGCCAGCGCCTTAGCTAGTTGTACGAGGCCGAAAAGACCAATGTACTTACCGTTTTCAACGACCGGAGCGCTGTGAATGTTGTACTTTGCAAGAACTTTTGCAGCGTCTCTAACTTTATCGTCAGCGCCTACAGTTATGATCGGCGAGGACATGTGCTCTCCCACTTTGTCCTTAGGAAGAGCAAATATCTTTTCGATCTCCATTACTATTGAGTTGGTCGTGTCATCCCTTCCCGTTACCCTCCCCCAAACCATCAATTCGTTTACAGGCGTAGGCCCAATTATCACCCTATCTCCGGGATTAATCTTTCTTATATCTCCAAGAACTCTAACTCTCGCGCCACAAACTGTAGGGTGGCTGAGGGAGGGAAGAGAGATTTCTTCTGCGCTTGCATCTATCGCTTCCCCATTTACGACTATAGGAACCCTGACTGCTTCCTCCGGTTTGGTTATTGCGAGGAGCTCGTAAGCCCTTGCCGTAGGCCTGTAACCCCCCTTTGGCCCGGGAACACCCTCAACAAGCCCTAACGCTCTTAAAGCCTGCATTTGGTTTCTTACTGTTCCGGGATTTCTGTTTATCAATTCGGCAATTTCCTCACCTTTTATCGACGAACCGCTCTTCCTCTTGTAGAGTGTGACCAAAGCGTAAAGTATATCCTTCTGAATTTGAGTGAGCTCGAGCATACTTATCCTCCTTTTAGGAAAATCCTAAATTGAGCAACTATAAATATTTTCCCATCCTATCTCAATGGTTAAAGATTCTCTTAAATCAATTTAAGCTTTTGTTTAAATTCCAGCAAACTTTTTTATAGATGCCGTCCCTTGCCCTTTGATGGAATTTGAACCACGAAAGCTGCCAACTGTATTAACAGCAGATGAACTCCTCGATAAAGCATTTGGAAGGGCTTCAAAGGTAACGGGAAGGAGTAGAAGGGAGAAAACTCTTAATAAGCTCGCAACAGTTTCGAACGTACTATCCGACTACTTTAAAAAGATTATCTCAGCTCATCCAAGCTATTCCACTCTTCCCGACTTTTACAGGGAGATGGTGGACATAGTAGTTGGTCTGGCAACCCTCAGAAAGAGCCTCGCTGCATTGAAGTGGGCCGATGGAATGATACAAAAAATAATTAGCAAGAGTGTTAGGGAAGTTAAGGGTGGAAAAGAGCCTGATAAAGTTTTAAAAGCTGCTTACGGAAGAATAGCATCTGTTGTAAAGCAGATAGACGACGAACTTCGCTTTTTGAACGAAGCTAAGCGGAAAATGCAAACAATCCCCATTTTTGGCGACGAACCCGTGGTTGTTGTAGCTGGCTATCCTAACGTCGGCAAGTCGAGCTTCGTTGCAAGGATTTCAACGGTTAAACCAGAAATAGCAACGTATCCCTTCACAACCAGGGAGGTATACGTCGGGATTGCTGAATTGGACGGGAGGGTGCAGGTTGTTGATACTCCTGGCCTCCTCGATAGGCCAATTCACAAGCGAAATCCGATAGAGCGGAGAGCGATACTCTGCCTTAAACATCTTGCGGACTGCATTCTCTTCATAATAGATCCAACGGAAACTTGTGGCTATACACTCGAAAGCCAGCTATCGCTGCTCGAAGAAGTAAAAATCCTCGGAAAACCAGTGATTGCTGCATACAGCAAGGCTGACATGCACTCTAAGCGAGACCTGCCTGCTTTTTCGAGTGTTACTGGAGAGGGCATCGATGACGTGCTGGAACTAATTAAAGAAGTTATTTCAAAGAAGCTGGGAGATGAAGTAGGCGGCAATCGTGGGGATGTTAAGGAAAGGCAAACCAGCGTGCGGCCTTCCCACCATCCTGAGAAGAACAGCAAGGCCAAAAAGACCGCCGAAGAGGCTCATTAGGGCTGAGAGCTTTATGAAGCCTATGTAAGGCGAGGCTGAGAAGCACTGAGCTGACACGACAAGTATGTTGGGTACGACGATATCTCCCACGCCGATGTAAACTGCCTTTTTCTCTCCCTTCTCCCCCTCAATCCCCTCAAAGCTGAAGTCCTTGGTTAGAGGTATGACGAACAGCATGGGCAGCTTTAGCTTCGTAACAGATTCTGCGAGGCTTATCATGTGTTTAGTTTTGTAAACAGAAACGGCATCGTATGCAGCGAGTATGGCAAGAAGGACGATAGCTGGAGTAGGTTCTAAGCTTATCCCAAATATTGAGATTATTCCAATAGAAAGGAGGAGTGCCGAGATATCGATTATTATCCAGTTTGGCTTTTTTATCAGAAGAGCAAGTATAAATACGGCGGGAATTGCAGAAAAAACTCCGGCAAAGGGGTAAAAAACGTAGTAGATGGATACGAATATTAAAATATACATTATCAACTTGAGTACGGATTTGAACCTCGAAAGGATGAGTATAACGGCTGTAAACGCCAGAATAGCTGAAAAGTAAAGAATAGAGTTGGATACATCTTCGGGGTTCTCGAACGCCTGCATGCCCGCAGCCTTGTATTCGGGTGTGACTGCTATTCCTGCAATTGCAGCGATGAAATAAATTACCAGTATTACGTATTTAGCCTTCATGCTAGTATTCGATGTATATTTTATCTCTTTTCATTAGGGCGAACCTTATTGCTTTGCCCGCTTCTCTATCTTTTCTGACCTTTATTACTCCCTTGCTGCCTACTGAAGCGGTAAAGAGGTACTCATCTCCAGCGTAAACTCTGACTTTCCTTCCTTCAAGACCTTCGGCATGGAGGATCCAGTGCTTGTTCGCTTCCTCTACATCCACCTCTTTTCTTTCGATTAATGGCTGGACATCGATCTTCATTCCGAGTAAGTCCTCTATCTTTTTGATAGTCTTTCCCCTCCTGCCAACTATAGACGGTATCTCGTCTGGAGATACTTTCACAATTGCCCTTCTCTCGCTCAGCACTTCAACGCTAAAGTGTGAAACGTAGTTTCTTATCACACCTTCAACTCTTGCTTTGACAGCTTCGAGGGCAGCACTCCCAATCTTTACGGGCATTACAACTACCTGTTCGCCATACGTGTAAATTTCATACTCTACTTCTTTCGTCTCGAAGTCTATTACCTCTATAACGGGCCTCGCAAGATCAGCTTCAAACATTCCGTGCGGGACTTTTACTGTGAAATTGAGCTCATAAACTTTTGTTATTCTGCCCGCATCGATGAATATTACCGTATCAACCACCTGAGGTATCACGCCCAGTTCAACTCTTCCTATCATCCTCTGTATTGCATCTATTGCCCTCGTAGCATGTGTTACGCCTATCATGCCCACTCCAGCAAGCCTCATGTCGGCAAAAACCTGAAAGTCCTCGGACTTTCTAACCTCGTCGTATATCGTGTAATCCGGCCTAACCAAGAGGAGTATGTCTGCTGTAAGACGCATTTCTCCTTCGAGCGGAGCGTATTGAGTTACCTCGTCCCTAACCATTAAGTCTCTCGGACTCTCCATTGTCTTAACCAAGTATCCGTGGTCCATGAGGAAGTTCGCTACGCTTGCAGCAAACGTCGACTTGCCCGCACCAGGCGGCCCAGCAATCAGAACTCCACGCTGCTTTTCTATAAATCTCTTCTTCAATTCTTCGCTAACCCCATAGTCTTCGATGGATAGCTTTGCAACAGGCCTAACAGCAGTTATCTCCATTCTGTCAGCAAATGGCCTTTCGGCTATGGCTATTCTTAAATCGCGCAGTTGTACAATTGTAGCTCCGCGCCTTTCTATTTCAACGCTGCTGTCCTCATCCTGCCTTGCAGCCTCTATTACTTCCTGAGCAATCCGCTGAAGTTCTTCTATGCTCATTGGCTCATCCCTAAGCACAACGAGTTTAAGCCTTCCAATTTCTCCTCTCTTTGCAAACGGCTTGACACCTTCGCGTAAATGTACGCTCGACGTGTCTGGAGTGAAGAACTTCATGATTGTTGTGTCTTCTGGCCTTATGCGCTCCTGCCTGAGGTATATCGCTTCGATTCCTCTTGCAACGGCAACGTAGTACTGAACCCTATCACTCGTTATGAGCACGGCATTCTCCTCTTCAGCAACCTTTCTTATGAGATTGTCAATCTCTCCGCCTTTTGCTAGCTTTACGTGCTCGATAGTTGGCCTTATACCCTTAAACTCCACCTTTATGCCAAGCTTTGAAGACAGTTCTCTTATCCTTTTAATCTCTTCAAGCCCCTGAAAACCGCTGATCTTTCCGAAATTTGCTTGAGCTTCAAGTTCTGCCATTACAGCCTCGGGAATTATTATATCCCCCTTAATTTCACCTTTTTCAAGTAGCTGGGAGATCCTTCCGTCAATTAATACGCTCGTGTCAACAACGTATTTCATCTTCAAGCCTCCTAAAAAAGCATGAATAGTTTCCTGTGTGGCAGGCCACACCTTTTTGTCTGACAATATACAGTATCGCATCGCAATCACAGTCAACGCGAATCTCAACAACTTCCTGAACGTTTCCCGACGTTTCTCCCTTCATCCAAAGTTTCTTTCTACTCCTACTCCAGTAGTGCGCAAAGCCCGTTTCAAGGGTTTTATTTATGGCCTCCTTGTTGGCATAGGCTAGCATAAGGACTTCCTTCGTTTCAGCATCC
>Ga0190367_1000367_pt1 | contig 33645 bp, 38 predicted proteins | sample 4872181011_MG_FD_171838 | JGI IMG/M metagenome (GOLD analysis project Ga0190367, IMG submission 171838) | Hydrothermal vent microbial mat bacterial communities from Southern Trench, Guaymas Basin, Mexico - 4872-18-10-11_MG | ecosystem: Environmental > Aquatic > Marine > Hydrothermal vents >...
TCTTTATAAGTTCACTTTAAGAGTTAAATATTAGTTTAAGAAAACTGAAATTACAATGTAGATATGTTGAATCTAAAATAAATTCTTTCCTAGCCAAATCAAATATAATATTTCGAGTGTTATATGCTTGGAGGAGCCCAATGATAACTTCTTCTCGTTTTGCGCTTTTTATCAAGTACATCTCTAAGTTCATCAGCGAAGCACCAAAGTCCTCTACCTTCATCTATAGTCCAAATTCCAAGAGGTTTGATTGCTGCGTCGCTAATTAGTACTTTTGGAAAATTTGGAACTATATATGCGTGAGCTGTTATTTCAGGTTCATTTCTATCTTCCTCGATAACTTGAGCTATGACTGTATTTTTAACAAACCAACCATAGGCTGGCCCACATACAGATATTCTTTCCACAGACTCCCAACTGGGATCCGGCGGGTATAGTCCGAGCTCTTCGGCTACACTTTTTGTTAACAGTAGCTCGGGATTGCCTGGTCCAAGTAAAGCCGGGTAGTGACTATTAACACCAGCAATTACCTCAACTATGCTTCCAGGCTTAGAACCCTTCAAGACTTTAATTTAAGTTTAACGGAGACTACCACGTTTATCACTACTCTCAAGTAATGTTGGTAAAAGTCCTCCCTTCCTTAAACGAATTACCCTACCACCCTCCAATAATGAACCTATCGGCTCCATTTCCCCCTTCACTTTAAGAGATTTCATCGACATCCCCGTCCCACTCAATCCTCCAATTATGCCATTAATATTCTTTGCCACTTTAAAGATGATATTTAGAACTTCAATTTCTCACAGCAATAAGCAATCTTAATTAATTGACTATTTTTGGTCTGTGATATGTTTTGGTTGCTTTTAGTAACCATACATCTCTTCTCTTTGCTTCCTCAATTAGCTCTGGTAATGGTAGTGCTACGTAAATAAATGGTACTATTTTCTTCCTCAAAAGATTTGGATATTTTTGCTTCAACACCTCAATTTTACTCATTAAATCATCAATTACTCTAATTCCACCTCTTATCGCTGCTTCCCCTATAATGCACATGTCACTTGTTGCTCCATAAATGTTTACTTCCAGTTCTGGTAGGGTTAGTGAAGTTAATTCCATATCTATTCCAAGCTTCTTAAGCTCATATTTTATTATTGATCTTGCTTCCTCCTCAATATCTACCGTTAGCTTCTCTAACGTCCTCTCTACTCTACTTAATCTTTGATTGAATGTTTTGTACATTTTATTGAAGTCTTCTCGAAGCTTCACTAATTCCTCTCTAAACCTTATCTGCTCTTTTCTAAGTCTCATCTGCTCCTCACTCAATTTCACTAGTTCTTCTCTAAGCTTTACTTGCTCCTCACTCAACTTATCTAGTCTATTTAACACTTCAAGTATTCCTAAGTACCCTGCAACCGTATATCTAAACTCCTTATCCTTCTCCAATAACTCTAGGAATTCTCGCTTCAATGACGTCATTAAATGCACCACTATGATTAGGGCGGTCTTCAATATATAAATCCAATCTTGACACTATATTTAATTAAATCCTTCAATTTCACTTGAAGTACAGTTTCATTGAGACATTGCATTAACATTAATCTATACTATGAAATTAGGTTATCTCTTTAGTGAGGAACTTCATGTAGGAAAGCATTATGCTAATTACTGTAACCATGCATAGAACTGCTATGCTTGGCCAAACAGTACTCATGGTTTCTGCAAAGCTGAGTGGTTTGAGGGGGATGCTCCATGGAGCAGTTAGTAGTAGTCTATATGCTGCTCTCGGATTTAATAGGCAAACTGAAGTTGCTTCGTAATGCTGATTTATTGAAAACATGAGGATCCATGCAGATGTAACTTTAAATCCCTCCAAACTCTCCGGTGAAATTATTGATGCAATAGTCCAAGCAATGCTCGGAACTATATAGGTGTTGAAAACCCAGAACATCATTGATAGGAGGAGTGAAATAGATGCACTATCAACGATAACTGAGAATAGAAGGCTAACAGCATAGTAGCTTAAAACATAGGTGAATGATAGAATGGAGAAAACCGCTATTCTCAATAATTCTTCTTGAGATGGAACTATTCCAGTTAAAGCCATAATATTTCCACATGCAAGTGCAATTGCAAGTGAAATTGTAATTCCAATTGAAATAGCTCCCGAAATAAACTTGCCAGTTAAAAGTGTATCGCGATAAATTGGACATGATAAAATCAATATTAATGTTCTATCCCTCTTCTCCCTATTCACTGCATCAAAACCAAGAGCAATACCCAAAATGGAAGCTATGTAGCTCATGATAGTTATTACTGTAGGTCTACCGCGAACCAGTAGTTCGAGGAAAGATATTCTCGATTCACCAAGCCCCCTAACAGTTGAATATGTAGATAATCCAATTAGCAATGTTACCGTCAATAGAACCACTAAGTACCTAATACTACTGAAATAATCAATTAACTCCTTCCTAGCAATAATGAAGGTTTTACTCATGAAACCCCACCCGTAAGCGATAAAAATAGTTCTTCAAGTGTAGGTTTAATTAACTTGAGAGTTCTGATCATTCTACCATAATTAAAGGCTATTCTCGAAATTTCAAGCCTAACATCATCATTAGCAGCTAGGAGAACTGCATTCCCCCTAACACCCAAAACCTCAACACCACGTAGAGACTCAATTTCAGAAACCAGGTTTTCATCAAGCGAATCAAATTCGGCCAGTATTTTAAGCTTAATGCTCTTCAATAAATCATCCACATTACCAATCTTCACCAGTCGACCCCTATTCATGAAGCCAACCCTACTACATATGCGCTTAACTTCATGAAGTAAGTGGCTTGAAACCAATATGGTAACCTTAAATTCCCTATTAATACGCTTAATAAGCTCTCTAAACATTCTACTAGCTCTAGGATCGAGGCCGGTTGTCGGCTCATCCATAAATATGATTTTAGGTTGCTTAACTAGTACTTGAGCTAAAACAAGCCTCTGAACCATACCTCTGGAAAAAGTTTTCACTGGCATATTTCTCCATTTAGATAAGCCAACAAATTCCAAAGCCCAATCTATGCGTTTAAGTAGTACATTTCTAGGAATATCAGATAGCTCAGCAAAGTACTTCAAATTTTGAAATGCAGATAAATCCCAGTAAAAACCAGCTCTCTCAGGTATGAGTCCAGTATATCTGCGAATTTCCCTAGACTGCCTCTTAACATCATAGCCGAGCACATGGGCTTCACCCCCAGTAATCGTCGTCAAACCCAGTAGCATATGAATAGTAGTAGTTTTACCTGCACCATTAGGTCCTAGTAAACCGAAAATTTCACCTTCATCAACAACTAAATTTAAATCTTGAACTGCATGTATTGCTCTACCCTTAGAATAATATGTTTTACTCAAATTCCTAGTAACAATAACTTTTTCACTCAAATCTATCTCCTCCCCCTAATCTTAAAGAATATGAAGAGGAAAAATGCCGCAATAATGACAATCACAATAATATAGTAGCCCCACTCAGTAGGCTTAGTAATGGTTACTCTTAAGCTTAAAGTATTTGATGAAACCTCCCTAGAATAGGCAGTTATATCAATCATGTAGTCTCCAGGAACAATTACGGGTGAGGGAGTAATGGTCAAAGTGAAATTAAACTTTCCACCAGGCCTAAGAAGCTCAATTCTATCAGGATCAATAGTATAGCGCCACTCAATACTTGGAACCTCAATATCCAAGTAAATATCGCTTGCATTTGAAGTACCAATATTGCTCACTTCAACAGTTAACTTAATAGGTTCACCGGCAACTGCAGTTAAACTTAAAGCTGGAGTTTCAAGCAACCTAATTCTAATCTTAGGCTTACCAATAACATGAACAGTTAGGTTAAGTATGCGGCTCCAAAAACCATCTTCAGATGCAACCTTAATTATGAAATTATAAACTCCAATACCAACACTAATTTGAGGTGAAGCTTTAATGGTAACCCTCCTCTCAAAGCCAGGCTCAATACTTAAACCCCAAATAGGCTTACCATTAGCAATAAACTCAATGCTCCAATCACCAGGGCAATTCAAAACTTTAAAGTAGAGGGTTTCAGATACCGAACCTCTATTCCTTAAAATAAGATTGAAGTAAGCAGCATCACCTACATCAACACTAATAGACGGGTAATCTATTATGGCATCGAAGCTCCTCAGAATAGGTTTAGGCTTAACAATTAAAGTTAATGGAACACTATAATTTAAGTCAGAGGATGAAAATCTAACCTCAAAGAAGTATTTGCCGAGAGAGGCATTCAATGGAACATGAACAGCCAAATTCAAAATACAACTAAACTCGCCCTCAACAAACATGGACTCAACAGCCTCACCACCAACCTCAAATGAGTAAGTAAAGCTAGAAGGCAGACCCGTGCAAAGCAAATTGAACAATCTACCAGGACCACTATAATAAACATGAAGATCATAATTAACAGAGCCACCACACTCAACAACTCTACATGGAAAATTAGAGTAAACCCTCAAACTAGGACTCCTCAATTCAACATGCAATTCAAGCTTCAATCTAGACTCATAGGGAGGATAATCATATGAAGCAACAACATAAAAAACATAAGAACCAACCCCAGCATCACCAGGAACCTCAATAACAAGCCTAACCCCAATCCTACTCATATTATAAATATTCAAACCATAAACCCTAGAACCACCATAATCAAAATAATAAACCCAACCCTCAGGCAAACCCTCAACACTCAAATCAACATACAAATAATCCCTAAAACCAACATAGCTAACATCAAAATCATAATAAACAACATCACCAACATAGGAAATCTTAGAAGAAGCAATACAACTCAAAGAAACATCAACAACACCAACACCACTAACAGCAAAAACAATGGTATGTACTAAAATAAGTGAAAAAAGAAGGATATTGACTATTTTCTTGAAAGCATTTACCATCACAATTCACTTACATGCTAAATTCATATAAGTATAGCGCCATCATAGATTACTCTTTCACCACTTCCATCAACATAAACTACTAGCATCCACTCGCACATATGCCCTGAAGGAACATTTAAGTAAAAAATGTCGTCACCATGGTACGGTGAATCATGATAATCTATTAACTCATATTTATCAGCTGTTTCATTGTAGTCGTAGAAAGCAAAGCTCAAATATTCTGCTGGAAAATACTCAACATTAACAACATATCCTCCAGTTCCAAGTGCTGGAACAATATTATGCCAGTCTTTGTCACCTATATAGTCTAGTTCACCAGCAAAGTCATAAAGTACAGTGAAATTCGGCCTCACCAATGCCACTGCAATAATTGATAAGTTGCTTAAAGCTGCAATAATTGTTAGCATTATTATCATAAATCTGCTTATTTTATAATTTTTCATTATCATTCACCTCATATTAGACAATTGTTAAAATAATATATATATTTCGGTTCAAAAATTTATATGTGATGAGGGTGAGCAAGAAAAATATTATAAATAAAGTTTTATTGATAACTACTTTAATTGCCTTCCTAATTAACTCCCTATATCATCAAGTTTATGGCATAAGACCTCAAGAATACATGGCCATTGTTGTTAAAGATAATGGTGATGTAGGCATAACTATCTACTGCATTGTTCCAGCTAAAGCTTATCCCAGTGAACTCATTGATATCAACTTTCTCTCTGCAAGTATTAGAAGAAATGAAATAGGTTTTGAGTATCTTTTACCTGATGGTGTTAGTATTGAGGATATAAAAGTTAAAATTAATAAGTGGATCAAGTTCTTTGAGAAATACATTGAAATTAGGAATATAAAATTATTGTCGGAGAAAATTATTAAGAGAACTCATCCAATTACTCGTAAAATGGTTAACTCTTATTGTGCTGATTTTAAGGTTGATTTAAAGTTTGACGATTTAGTTGAATTCTTCTTCTATTTAAAACCTGACGATGGATTTCTAAGAATGGTTAATAGAAAAATACTGGAAAGAGCCAATATTACTAGCATAAAGATATCTTATTGGGGTACTTATTGGCTTGATGAGTGGAATATATTTCATGGTAAGGATGAAGTATATGTTGAGCTCGGTATCACTTTAAAATTTGAGAATTACTTTGATTATGAATATGGTAGGATTTATGTTCTAGATGTTAATGAACTATTAAACTTTAGTGAACCCATAAGAACATATAGTAGGTCTTCGGGAACAATTATTGAGATTCTACTGGAGCTCCTCCCTGGATTTAGTGATTTTGAATTTATTGAAGTTATTAAACCTAAAGAATTAAGATTGGGTCGACGTAAAATGAATGGGCAAGTCATTGGCTATGATCTTAGCAATTTATTTCCTTGGAGCGCGTTTCCTGGCGGTTATCTAATTGATAAGATTCGCATTAAGTACAAGGTTGTTCAGGCTGGTCTCGTTATTAAATTGTCTGAAGCTCAAATTTACGGATTAGTTCTTTCTGTTTCAGTTATTGCAGCCTTATGTGTATTTGTATTTCTAGCTTTGAGAAAGGGTAGAATTAAGTTATAGCATCCTGTCAACTATTGCTGTTATATTCTCGTTATATTGATTAATAGAGAATTTAAGTTGACAGTTCTTAGCCATCAATTATTCCTTATTTTACATTGAGTAATTAATTGATGACTGCTTTTTGCAGCTGAAATTAAGGGGAACAAGATTTTCATATCATATACTTTGCTTGAAGACATTGAAATCGAGGATGCGAAAACTAAGATTAATGGCTGGATCGAATTTTCAGGAGGTATTTGGAAATTAGAGAACTTTTAAGCGGATCTATGAATTTGCCATATGGAGGTTTTATGTTAGCTTCGAGGAGCGTAGATTGAAGTTTTAATTCAAGGTAACGATATGATTAAATACAAGTTTTATAATGTTAATATAAAATATATTTCGGTTTAGCTAGTGGATATTGAAAAATTGCTGTTAATGATGATGGGGAGAAAAATGGCTTTCATGGAAGAACTCTTAATATTTAGATTCATTCGATTTTTGAAAATGGTTTTGGTTGGAGGCATATTTATTTGTTTATCACATTTAATTAACGGATTGTTCTCTCTTTTTATACGTGAAACATTTCTATTTCCAGCTACATTTGCATGTGCAGCTGCTTATGGTTGGTGGAGTAGGAATCGTGGTTTAAGTTTTCTAGTTGGATTCCTCTCCATACCATATATGATTCCATTTCCAATGTACTGTAGATTTGGAGCTTTAACAGCTTTGATAACAAACCTACTTGGGTTAACTAAGTTTAACTTCATAGAGCTAATGCTATTTTACCTCTTTGGCTGCTTGAGTGGACTTATAGGGTGTGGATTTGCAAATTTAAGTAGGCTTGCATTGGAAAGGTAGTGGAGACTCTTCACTACTCTAAAGTGAAGACTTCACTATAATTGTATGCTTGATTGTTATAGCGTGTGTTTTAGAAGGAAGAAGTCAAGAATTTAATTGAATATAATTTTATGAGTTTTGAGTTCCCACCCAGTTATGCAAGTGAGGAAATCTAGTATGTTTAAGGGGAACTTCGTGTTCTCCTAATGGTGCTGAAATGGTTTAAGTAGTTATGGGATGAAATACACCTTTACACCTAGCTTACTAGCTATGTTAGCTTGACTCTTATCACTTGTGAGAAGTTCACCATGCTTTTTCGCCTGTACAATGTAGAGTGAATCATAAATTGTTATGCCATGCTTCAACGATAGTTTTAGTGCTTCCTCTAAGTATTTACTTTCATTCTCTAAAATTATCACTTTAGTTTCAAACAATTTCAGTAAGCTTGAATACAGTTTTCCGCCTTCTCCACATCTATGACTTTCATTAGATGCGAATGTTTCCATATTGCATTTCCAGCTTCCTTGGCTATGAGGCTTATTGAGTATAGTGGCTTTCTACTCCTAATAAATGACCCTACATCTCTCCAATTTTCCTCGTGTAGAATGAATTTTATTAATGAAGATGCATCAATGACTATCACGATCCTCCCTCACATACTTGACAGCTATGCCTCTAGGTGAAACTGGTAAGCTTTCCACTAATTTTTCAAGTTCATTTAAAGCCTTGACTTGTTCAATTTCCATAATTCTCCTTTCAATAAACCTTCTAATCTCTTCACTCCAATTTATGGTGCCTCGTAGTTCATCCATCTTCTTCTTTACCTCTCTAGGTATTCTGAATGAAACTGTAACGCTCAACTATGGTCACCAAGTAACACACTTATGTACTACATATAAGTTTTCCTTCAACCTACCTTAATTTTAAATGGAGCTGTAGTACCAGGAGAGTATGAGGTGGATTTCAGCTTTGAGTTTAGGGAGAATTGGCGGCGGGGGAGCGTGTTCAACGCGCGGTGAATCCCTCCAACCTTCATCCTGGGCCTTTACGGCCCTGTCTGGCGGACTCCCGGGAGAAAAGTTTGTGTGAGTGGAAATAAATTCTTCGCATTTCCACCAGTTGAACGTTAAGTTAAGGCTTTAATTTTAAAGTCAACATAATTGTTAAGGGATTTCTTTATGGAGCGGTTTAAATTCAGTCTTTATTACTTAATGAACTTTTCACTTACTGTTATTCAGCTTACCGCATTGCTACTTCCTTGGATTGGAGTGTATAGTTTGGTTAAGTTGAGTGTTGTTAAGGTTGATTCACTTAACATAATTGATTCGCTGAAACTTATTTCCTGTAAGCTTAGTGGCTACTACTTTATTGCTTTAATTTCAATTTCAACTTACGCTTCATCAATTGCACTTTCACTTCTAGTAAAATGCAGATTATGTGGTTACTTAAGTGAAGTTTTAGCTTTAATAACACTCCTATTATGGACTGCTGCTACCTGTAGCGTTATTTGCGTTGTTAAGGATTTGGTTCCACCTGGTACACCACCATTTAAACCTATAGTTTTCAATCCATATCAGCCGGATATTGGAGCTTACATTACAGGTTTGTGTGGTTTCATTAGATTGATCATAGTTAAGCTTCAACAGCAAACTTCTAAGGGGAGTTTTCCTACCTGAAGATTATTAGGGAGAGGCTTAGCTTGAAACTTCACGTGAAGGTTGTTCATAGGATAGAGGGGAGGTTGATGGAGGAATCTATACCTTCTTTGGAGGAGGTTTTGAGAGGACTCCTCAAGTTGAAATATCTCTTGAGGAGTTCCATAAATTTAGGAGAGAGCTTTCGAGAATGATTGAATTGCGAAGTTAATCTTTTCAATGTAATTTTGGTTTGTTAAGGTGGGGGAGTGTATTATTAGGATCATCAATTTAATTGATTTGCCTAAACCTTATAGTTCAGCTTTGAAGCAGGCTATGGAGAGGCTTGAACCATTTAAAAATGAAATTGTTTGTATTGGTATAGCTGGTTCAGTTTCGAGAGGAGATGATTTCATTCCCGGTTATAGTGATATTGATTTAGTTGTAATAACTAGGGATGAGCATGTTATTGAGGATATTAAGAAGGTTATTGATGAAATTAATAGAGCTTATTATGAAGTGTTGAGGGGTATGTCTCCAATTGAAGTTAGAAAGGATGTTATAAGTCTTTGGATTGATAGCATAGATAAAGTCTTTAGTTGGCTTGGTAGGGGATGTGAGTACTATAATTTAATGAAGAATTTCATCGTTATTTATGGTATTGATGTTAGAAGTAAGTTGAGAAAACCATCTGAAGCAGAATTGATACTTTCAGCATTAATAGTTCTAAGACAGATTGAAAGGAAGATGCATGGGATTAAAAGTGTTGATCTTAAATCCCTAAATACTATTTCCATTGGTTCACTGATATTTCCTCTCTTAAGATTTTACTTATGCATTAAGGGTTTCCATACAGCTTCAAGGAGGGAAATGATTAGGATTTTGAGGGAGAATAAAATGTTTAGTGAAGATGAAATTGAAGCTCTCGAATTAGTCTTTAAAGATATGAAATCATTAAAGTTGAGAGTGGATCCTGAAGTTAACTTGAAGCTATATTCTTTAGCGATGAAGATTGTGAGGGAAATGGAGAGTTTTAAGTTGAAATTGAAGTTGATATTCTACTTGCTTAAATCTCCTAGAACACTAATTGAATTCTTAAGAAGATTATTAGGTAAATGATGATTCACCATATTAGAGCTATTGATGAGTTGTAATGGCTATTAAGTTTCCCTTAAAACTTTAAGGATTCAGGATACAGTACTATTTTAGCTATGAGTACTCGTGTTATTGGTAGAGGTAAATGTCCTAGATGTGGTAGGATTGGTAGTCTTGTTTTTAAGGAGATTTCAGGTAACATTTATGTTTACTTTAAGCATGGACGTGAATGGTGCTATATTGGGCCAGCGAGTAGGGTTGATTTAAGTAGTTTGATTAGTGGTATTGAGCTTTACCACACCTTTACCACTAAATTTAGAGAGTTACTTGAGGTTCATTTGGGTGGTTTAAGGTTGAAGCTTATGGTTACATTTATGATTGGAGTAATTTTACTGATATCGGCTTACTGTATTAGCTTCATTAATCTGGATGGTTACTATTCAAGTGTATCGTTGATGTTGACTTCAATATCAAGTTTAACATTCATGCTTTCAATTGCACTTTACGAGAAGAGTATTACTAATGGTAAGTACGTTTTCCAAGTTAGAGTTTTGAAGAGAAGCTTAATTGCATACGTGATTTTAACTGCATTTGCAATTTTAATTGTAACTATATTAGCGTTGCCTTTGAAGTCTCCAGTTAACATGTGGTTTAAATATAAGATGGTTATTGGAAGTGCACCTATTAAGCCTCATAGTCATCATGTTGGAGGAAATGTTACTGCTACTAGTATTGGTAAAGCTTTTACTTATAGGGCTATTCATTTGAGAGTTCCATTAGCATCGATAATTGTTGCTTCAACAATTTTAACTTACATGCTTAGGCCACTAAGTTTAATGCAGCTAGTATTGTGCTTAATAGTTTCACCATTCATAGCCTACCTAATACTATTCACCTTATCAATGATACCACTACTAATTTTGGGTTTAAAATTCATGGAAGCATTATCCTTCATAGTCTACTCTTCAATTAACCTGTCAATACCAGTAGTATTGTTGTCGATAGCATTAATGCTTCTAGTGAATGTGTTACTGAAAATTTACTCGATAAAGTAGTTGACTTAGTAAATTCTTATTAGCTGGGAGTATGCAAGCTTTAAGCGATGAAGCTTAGATACCCATTGATCAGCCTACTAACCACACTACTAATTTTAACAATGTTTACAGTGAACTGCATTGGTTATCCAGCAATTTACTTCGTTGATGAACTTGAAGTTGCAATTTACCCCAACGGTTTAATTCACATTTCAATCTACTTCAAGCCGATTGGGAACTTCGTGAATATTAGTCGCGTTAATGGATTAGTTAAACTTGTGCTTGCAGCTAACACTATTAGTTGTAGTGCAGAGCTCACAGTATTCTTTGATGCAAGCAAAGTTACTTCAATAGATGCACTGAGTAAATCTAGGATGATAGCTGATAAGTTCGCATCTATTTTAAGTGCTAAAGCTAAATTCCATGAGAATAGGATAGTCGAATATGGAGATAGGGCTTCACAGAATTTCATTTACATTTGAAAATATTAATCGTACAGGTTTAATTGGTAGAGTTATGGATGTGAAGCCTAAAATTGGATTTAACACTCTCATTAGTAGAGAGCACTTATTGAAGGGAGTAATAGTCACCTACTACATGGAGTATAGAAATTCGGAAATCTTCAATTTCATGCTGATCGAGTGTAGGGTTAAATCGGGAACTGTACTTGATGAAGGCGAGTATGAAATTGACTTGTTTAAGTTGATGGGTAGAGTTGAACCAGTAATTTTGTCTAGTGAAGTTTCACCATCAGTCCTACACTTAGAAATTCATCCACCAACTGGATCCATAGTTAAGATTACGGACATCGACATACCATTAACCTACAAGTACTCGAAGAGCACTTACGTTGAAGGTGGAGTTTGCAAGTACACTTTAATAGTTGATGCAAGTAGAGTTGGTAGACAGGAATTAAGTTACATCAAATTTAAGTTTAAAGTTGAAAGGTTAACTATTAGCTGGCTATTAACGTACATTGCAACTGCAGTAATTGCAGTTGCAATTTCCATTTTACTGGTAAAGAGGATTTTTAGGAGAACACCTTTAACTCCAAAACGTGCAGTTAACTAAAAATTAAAGCTCTAATTATTTATCCGCAAAGTACTCTTAGCGTATTTAACATTGACATTTCTCTACGTGAATTTTAATGTGCCTTTAAAATTCTAATTAATTTCCTTATGGGTATGAATCTATCAGGTACCTTCTCCACATACTTAGCATACTTATCTCCAAACTTCTTCAACATCAAATTCTCCTCCCTAATAGCTTGAATGTAGTGTAGAACTGCAAGTATGAAAGCTATGATTGTAGCAGGTATACTTCCGAAAGCTACAGCTACTCCAAAGAAAGCTAGTATGAGACCTAAGTATCCTGGATGTCTAATCCATGAGTAAATACCTTCCGTAGCTACGTAATCTATTGCATTAATACTTCTATGAGCTTTTGGATGAACCCTATGACTTAAATAATGAATATACATACCTAGCATGAATAGTATCCATCCAGTAATGCAGTATAGAGCATTAATTGAATTTAAGTTGAAGATGAAGCCTATGAGTAGTCCAAGAATGAGAAAACACCATGTCGAAATCTTTTTCACGTAAAGTTGCACTCTCACATTCATCAACATAACTATCTGCAATGAAAAATCTTAAAATTTAGGGGGGTAAAGCTCTAAACAGTACTTTCATTGCTAGCTCTTAAACTTGCAATTCATAAGTCGATTACGTGTAATTGAGATGGAGCATAACTGTTAACATGGAGATTCGAAATACTGTTTAGTGGAGGAGTGTGATTATTTGAAGAATATTGGAATTATAGGTGGATTAAGTCCTGAATCAACAATTCTATACTATAAAGTTATTGTTGATGACTATAGGAGGAGGTTTCAAAGTGAAAATTACCCGAACATTATAATTTACAGTGTAAATTTTGGGGAGTTCACGAAGTTGATTAGTGAGGGTAGGAATGAGGATGCAGCGAAAATATTGGTTGAAGCTGCGAAGGCATTGGAGAGAGCGGGTGCAGATTTCATAGTTATAGCGGCGAATACACCACACATGCTCCTCAACTACATAGAGCCGGAAATTAAGGTGCCAATACTGAGCATCATAGATGCGTTAGCTGAGGAATTGAAGAAGGATAGAGTTGAAGTTGTAGGGTTACTGGGAACAAAATTTACATTGACAAAGCCATTTTACGTTGAAGGTTTGAAGAAGCACGGTGTAAAGGCGTTAATTCCGGAGTCAAAAGACATAGACCTCGTAAACAAGATAATTTACCAAGAACTAGTTAAGGGGATAATTAGAGATGAATCGAGAAGGCAGTTAATTGAAGTTATCAGGAGACTAATAAATAGAGGAGCAAGAGGAGTAGCATTAGCATGCACAGAACTACCACTACTAGTGTCAGGGAAAGTAGATAACGTTAAACTCTATGATACAGCAAAAATCCACGCAATAAAAGCACTAGAATATGCAACACAATAAATTAAATCTTAAAGTGAAATTCATTGAGAATTTAAAGCAAAGTTAATTGTTGAAACTGCATGTAATCCTTTTTATTTAGCTATAGAGTTAAATTCTTAAATCTTTAATGTGTATGGCTTTAATCAGCTCTCTTGATTTTTTCAACTGCTTTTCATCAGCTGTTATTAATGGGATGTTTAGTTCTTCAGCTAATTGGACGTAAGCTGCATCATAGAAGGACATATCTTTAATTCTAGCTATTTCCATTATCCTCTCAACAGATTGAGGTGTGGGTTCTACGAGTTCGATGCCTAGCTCCATTAAAGCTACAATTGCTTCACACGCATCTTTAATGGTTAACTGCCTATTTTTCCACAATGAATTTCCTACTTCATATATTAAATGTATTGGTGCACAGAGTTCTACTTCACCTCTTACGAAAGCATCCTTAAGTTTCACAGCTTTATCAGTGTATTCCTCAATATTAAACCATTTAGCTATAATACTTGCGTCAACAACTATTTTCTTCAATTTCTGTCACGGTCCTCTCTAATAGCCTCGGCAGCATTAAAAACTCCCATTCTCGTTTTACTCCTTATCTCATCTATTTTTCGAGAAGCCATTTCCCTCTTTACCTGTCTAATTTTATCTTCAATTACTTTCCTAAGATACTCTGACCAATTTATCTTTATCTTCTTCATCTCCTCCTTCATTTCCTTAGGTACTCTAATAGTAACTATACTCAAATTATCACCAAATAGCATTTAACTCATAATTATATAAAGATTATCATTACTTTAATGCATTACATTAATGTATTATTATCTAAAGAGCTAGGAAAATTTCCGTATCCTCTCACATTGCTGATTATGGAGATATGGAAGCTGAAATACTTGTAATTGAAAGTAGAGAAGTATTTCTCTTATTGAAGAAGTTGAGATGAAGTAGATATGAGAGAGTAACTTCGTAATTAATGTGTTAATGCTTAGTAACTTAATGGAGAAGTGCTAAAGTCGCCGATGGTGATTAGTGTGCTTAATGGAGGAGATGAAGCAATTTAGTGTCGAGTTGATGGGAGAAATTTTAACTGTAGTATTTTATGTGAATTACATTATCAGGAAATTTCTCTATTAACTCCTTATCTGCAGTGTAGAGTTTCGTTTTTAATTTTTGAGTTAAAGCTATGTAGCTAGCATCATATATTGTAATGTTATTTTCAACTGCAATTTTAATTGCTTTAATTTTAAGTTCACCCTTCAAATTATAGGTGTCGAAGCCATACTTATTCAGTGATACACCTATCTCCTCTAACTCATCAATCGAATAAACACCACTATATTTAAGGGCATTGAGAACTTCATATTCAAGTATTGATGGAACTGCAATCCTTACAATTCTCCTAACATAATCATCTCTAATCCTTAATGCTTTACTACTATACGGTTCATCTAGAAACCACTTAACAATAACACTTGCATCAACAACAATTACCTTACTCTTCTCCAACGCTTAATGACCTCCGTTGAATCCCAACCCTCAGGAGCCTTCCTCCTCAACCTCTCATTTATGAGAAGAGCTTCAGCAAGATTCCGCTCCTCTTCTTCACGAAGCTTCTTAATAATAGCTCTCCTAACAACCTCACTCCAATTAATATAACTGAACTTCCTCATTCTCCTCTTAATTTCAGGATCAATCCTAACAGTAATAGTAGACAAACCATCCACCATATAATAACACGTTAATACAATATAAATACGTTACTACAAATGAAAATCTAAAATTCTAGAGCACATTCTACAAGGGTTTATGTATTGGGTGTGGAAAGAGGTTCATTAATTGATGAAACCTATTCCACTCCCCGCAAGAAATTTAATGGTAAACTATATGAGAAGAGAACCACATATTATAAAGCGAACATCACACGCTTAAATAGGGGTATATAAGCTTTAAGAATCTCATAAAAAGAGAATTGAAAGCGGCTTTGGGGAGCCCATTATTTATTGACAAATGTTTAAGAATCTCATAAAAAGAGAATTGAAAGTTTTTTTCACCTCTATAATTCGTCTGGATGCTTCATTTGAATCTCATAAAAAGAGAATTGAAAGTGTACATGGTGATTTCATAGCATTAATCACTAACCATGAGAATCTCATAAAAAGAGAATTGAAAGGCCACAGCCAAAATCCGCTATTACTGTGAAGCAAATCGAATCTCATAAAAAGAGAATTGAAAGAATGTACATGTAGCACCACCATTCCAAACATTTGTTCCATCATAAAGAATCTCATAAAAAGAGAATTGAAAGAAGTCTTGAAAGACCGATAATTTGCGGTACTTTAGCAAGAATCTCATAAAAAGAGAATTGAAAGATCAAATGCTTGAGGAATTATGAGGTCTAATGGGCAGTTTGAATCTCATAAAAAGAGAATTGAAAGTGAGCATTTTCACGCTGAAATAATGCGTATTTTAGGATAGAATCTCATAAAAAGAGAATTGAAAGATACTTGAATATCTAAATCATTACTACCAATATTCTTTAGAATCTCATAAAAAGAGAATTGAAAGGAATAGCAATTACATAGGTATTGCGGGTGAGATGTGGGCTGAATCTCATAAAAAGAGAATTGAAAGGATTAGCTGTATCCATTATACCAAACATTACTAAACCCCGAATCTCATAAAAAGAGAATTGAAAGATAATAAAGTCATTATTATCGTAAAAGATGGAGACAACAGAATCTCATAAAAAGAGAATTGAAAGGTGAATAATGCTGACCATGTGTTTTGTTATGAAAATGTCGCAGAATCTCATAAAAAGAGAATTGAAAGTCAAAGGTTAAAGAGGAATTCCATAATTTAGAGTTTGAGAGAATCTCATAAAAAGAGAATTGAAAGATATTTTTTAAAAGATACATGCCCCCCTAAGAGAGCATATGAATCTCATAAAAAGAGAATTGAAAGTTAAGCAGTAAAAAATTATAACAAAAAATTTATCTAGAATCTCATAAAAAGAGAATTGAAAGAATGTCCGCAGTTAAATCTAGTTTCACGCTTATTTTGAAGAATCTCATAAAAAGAGAATTGAAAGGCAAACCTAGTATTCGCATTTATTTATGGCAGCTATTTAGAATCTCATAAAAAGAGAATTGAAAGTTCGAGGCATTTATTAACTTTATGACAGAGTTGATTTTCGGAATCTCATAAAAAGAGAATTGAAAGTTTAATGAGGGGCTATGTACCTGATGTAGCATACATGTACGAATCTCATAAAAAGAGAATTGAAAGCTCTCTGTAGTATCTGTAGTAATCATGTTCCTCACTATTGAATCTCATAAAAAGAGAATTGAAAGATTATTCTAATTGCTTCACGCTGAGCACGGAGAGGCAACCTTTTAAACTCCTGGCAAACCACTTTCTAATTAGAATATACCACTTCCAGCCACTTCTCCTAAATGGCTCCTCAATTGGATATGGAAACCTCAGTTAAAACCCATAAGATAGAAAACAGGTAGTGAAAACCTAGTTTTCATCAACTACTACCGTCTTAATTTCTCCGCTCTTAATCTTCCTAATAACTTCTTCTTCATCTTCAATCATCTTCCTAAATTCCTCATCAACAGCTAGAGCAACTTCATCCAAAATGTCGTACTTATCTTCACCACGCTTAGCCCTATCAATAATGTCTTCAATCATGTCGAGGAAAGTCTTTAAGTCAATAGTGAGAATGCCATTCTTAACCTCAAAAACCTTCTTATGACACTTAGAAGTCATAGGAGAACACCAAGAGAAAACTTGAAACCAAGCTAATAAATTATTTTCCTTCCATTCTCCGCGTTATTAGCCAGTCGAAAAGTGCGCTTGAAATCATACGTATCGCGTATATGATGTAGACCAGCACATCCTTTATTTCACCCGTGTATAGATTGCCGAGCATGCAGTACAATCTGTAGATTAGAATATCATTAAAAGAGAATTAAAAGAATGTTAACCCTCCATCTTGATTGAAGTCACGAATAGAACCTTGTTCTCCAGTAGAACTCTACTTAACTCCCTCTTCAGCCTCCTCAGTTGGAGGAGGCAGTTTATCCTTAACCTTCTCATAGTAATTCCTTAAAATAGTAACTAAAAGTTTAGGTTTACTTGACCTGCTCACCTCTCTCCATTAATTTCACGATTAAATCTGTTGCAGCCAATCTACATAAAATTAAGCCCAAGAATCTCGTGAAAGGGGAATTGAAGGATGAAAATGAATTCAACTACCTATGTGAAAGAGCATGAATTTTATTTGAAAAGAAGATATTGAATGTTGTTGAGTATTAAATAGGCTAATGTTCTCAATATGGGTTGTGTTGGGATTGAATTTCCCTCTTTAATTTATATTCCTAGATATGCTTTCTTTATTTCTTCGTCTTTTAGTAGTTCTTCTCCTGTTCCGGTTTTTACTATTCTTCCTGTTTCTATTATGTATGCTCTGTCGCATAGTTTGAGTGCTTGGTGGACGTTTTGTTCGACTAGTAGGACTGTGTATCCTTCATTTCTTAGTTTTGATACGAAGTTGAGGACTTCTATTACTAGTTTTGGTGCTAGGCCGAAGCTTGGCTCATCTAGCATGAGTAGTTTTGGTCTTAAAATTAGTCCTCTAGCTATTGCTAGCATTTGCTGTTCTCCTCCGCTTAATGTTCCTGCTAATTGATTTCTTCTTTCCTTGAGTATTGGGAATAGGTTGTATACTATTTCTAGGGTTTCATGAAATTTCTCCCTCGCCCTCTTGGTGTATGCTGCAACTCTCAAGTTCTCATAGACTGTTAGTCTTGGGAATAACTGTCTCCCCTCTGGTATATGGGCTATTCCCAATTCCACTCTTTTATGCGGCTCTAAACCAGTGATGTCTCTTCCATCAAAGAATATCTTTCCATCCTTCGGCTTTAATAGTCCTGAAATAGTTTTTAGAGTAGTTGTTTTTCCAGCGCCATTGGCTCCCAGTAAAGCTACCACTTCACCATCCCTAACTTCAAGCGATATACCCCATAAAACCTGTACATCACCATAGCATACACTTAAATTGTCAACTTTAAGGAGGGATTTCATAGTTCAACCCTCACCCCCAAATAGGCTTCAATGACTTTGGGATCGTTTGCAACTTCCCTTGGTGTTCCCTCAGCAATTTTCTCTCCATGATGTAGCACTATTATTCTATTTGAAATGCTCATTACAGCCCTCATCACGTGCTCAACAATGAGGAGTGTGCATCCAGACTTATTTATCTCTTTTAGTAGCCTTAAGACTTCATCGACTTCAGTTGGAGTTAATCCAGCTACAACTTCATCTAACAAGAGTAATTGCGGTTCCAGGGCTAGGGCTCTAGATAGCTCTAACCTCTTCTTCTCAGCCACATTGAGTGATCCGGCCTTCATAAACCTCTTCTCATATAACCCGGTGAACTCAAGTATTTCAAGTGCTCTCCTCGTGGCCTCCTCTAAGTCATCGTGGCGTAGAAATGAGCTGACAATAACGTTTTCTAGGACTGTTAAGCCCGATAGGGGCTTGACTATTTGAAATGTTCTTCCAATACCCATTTTAGCTATAACGTATGGAGGCCTACCAGTTATGTCCTCACCTTTAAAGTAAACTCTACCAGCTTCAGGCTTATAGTATCCAGTTATAACATTGAACATTGTTGTTTTGCCCGCTCCATTTGGCCCAATTAAACCGACAATTTCACCATTATTAATTTGGAAGGAGACATTGCTTAGAGCAACTATTCCGCCAAAGCGCTTAGTCACTTTTTCAATTCTAAGTATGGGCTCGCTCATTCACGATCACCTCCACTCTCCAATGCGATTTGACTGATCATGGATCTAAACCTAATAATCCCCCTCCTCTCAAGCCAGCCGACAACTCCCTCAGGCATTAATAGAGTTATTATCAGCAAAATCATGCCGAGAACAAATACGTGCAAACCATAGTATCTTGGAAACCTCACTACAATTTGAGCTCTAACATACTCGGTTATTGGCATGAATATGAATGAACCGATAATTGGACCTATGAAAGTATACATTCCACCGAGAATACCCGCCACTGCAGGATATACTGCAATAGTTATTAGATCGAATACTGAGAATGGGTCTATGAATCTAAATCTAATAGTGTATAGTCCACCACCAATGCCAGTGAAGAAGGCGCTAATAAACATTGCTATCATTTTATACTTGAATGGATTTATCCCCATACTCATTGCAGCATACTCGTCCTCCCTAATTGCTTGAAGATAGAAGCCTATTTTACTATTGATCACCCTATAGAGCACTAGGAGTTCAAGTCCAAGTATTCCAAGGGCAATGTAAACGTATACGTATGGTCCAGCATACTGTATATAGTAAAGTGCCTGTTCAGATGGAACTATTGGCGGCTGTAAACCCGCTGCACCTCCAACCCAAGGCCAGGAAATGAATGTTAACTTAAATATTTCCAGGGCAGCTATGGTTGCAAGTGTAAACCAGTGGCTTCTAAGCCTAAATAATGGAATTCCCAAGGCTAGGCCAGTAGCTGCAGCTATGAAGCCACCAATCCAAATTCCAATCCATGGAGTCACACCATAATATAGCATTAATATCATCGTAGTGTAGGCACCTACTCCAAAGAATATTGCGTGGCCAAGACTTATTTGACCAGCATATCCAGCTAAGAGGTTCCATGCCATAGCCAGGATGGAGTACATTAGGCATAGGAGAAGTGTATTTGCAGGAAATGGTAGATCTGCAAGCTGAAAAACTACAGGTAAAACCAGCAAAATCACCGCTGAAACTAGAATGGCCATGCTAAAGGGACCAGTGAAGATACTTTTAACATCACCTAGTAGCCTTGGAAGCTTGAAGCCCATAATCACAGCCCCAATTTAGCTCCAAATAATCCAGTTGGCTTAATTAAGATCATAGCTATGAAGAGACCAAATGCAACTACATCCTTAAGTGTTGGCGGTATAAACAGTGCACTCACACATTCCGCAACTCCAATGATTATTCCACTAATATATGCCCCAAAAACACTGCCAAATCCGCCAAAGACAACTATGATGAAGGCTATGAGGCAGAAGAAAGCTCCCATTTCAGGGTATATTGGGTAGAATGTTGATAGTAGTGTTCCGCCAATAGCAGCAATACCCACACCCAAACCGAAAGCCAATCTATACATCATCTTAACATCAATTCCAAGTAGCTGTGCAGCCTCCCTATTCTGTGAAACAGCTCTTAAAGCAGTTCCAATATAGGTTCTCGTTAAAAATAGATATAGTGCAATGGTAACTGCGATTGATGCAATAAAAGCTATACCTCTAGTGAGCGGGAATGATATTGGACCGAAATGCACTATTTCACCAGTATAGCTAGTTACAACTCGCCTAGTAAATGGGCCGAAGAAGGCTTCAGCACCATACCTAATTATTAGGAGAAGTGCAAATGTTGCAGTTATTTGACTTACAAGTGGTGCATGAAGTATTTTCTCAATAATGAATTTCTGAGTTAGGAATCCAAGCCCAAAAACCACTATAAATGATATTGGAATGCTAAGCATTGGATCCAAGCCTGCAAGTGCGAGTAGCCAATACGTAGTGAATGCTCCAAGCATCATGAAGTCTCCATGGGCGAAGTTTATGATGTCCATTACACCCCAAATTAAAGCTAGACCCATTGCTATAAGCGAGTAAATGCTTCCAATTAGAACTCCATTAATAACAGCACCTAGCAAATCTATTGGCGTAACCGTCACTTAAACCACCCCAACCATCACGCCCACCATGCTGAGAAAATATGCTTCTTCAATATAAATAAAAATAGTGGAATTTCAGTTGACTTAACCGCCCCTCTCAGCCCAAGTTGGCATTGGAAATATCACTTCTGCAGTAGCCAGCTCTGGTGGATAAACTGTATGGTACTTTCCATCTTCAGGCATCATCTGAACAATTATGCCTCTTCCAAGAATGTTTTGTCCCTTCTCATCGAACTTTATGCCCTCCCATGGCATGATCAGCTTATCGGCTGAAAGCTCAAGTTTAGCTAGAGCATCCCTAATAGCCTTCCTAAATGCCTCTAGCTCAGTTGGCTTAGCAGTTTTAGCTGCCTCCTCAATTGCATAGTATAGAACCCATACTCCAGTATAATCTCTCGCAGAGTTGCCGTTTAAGTCGACGCCATACTTAGCCTTATACCTATCATTAACCTCTTTTAGCTTCGAAATCTTACCGAATAGGTCCCAGTTGAATACCTCCCTCGAGAATATGTAGAAGCCCAGCTCACCAACTTGCTGTACATAGCTTGGATTGATGAAGCCTGCATCCATAGCCAATATGGCCTTTGGATTGAAATCTCTAGCCTTACATGTCTGGACGAAGAGTATTGCATCGGAAACATAGCATGCAGCTAGAACTAAATCCGGATTTGCAGCCTTCAATGCGTCCACTTCACTGTCAAGTGAAGTGACCGTTGCAGCATGGTAGCTTATAACCTTAACTATTTCAAATCCAGCAGCCGAGAACTCCTCCCTCCAAGCTTCAGCGCACTTAGCTCCCCACTCAGTATCCTCATGTATGATTGCAATCCTCTTGATTTGATCTCCGAACTTCTCATTTAACCACTTAACGAACTCAACATGCTGTGCAGCAAACATACCGTCGTGCGGTGTTGTTCTGAAGAACCACTTATAGCCCCTCTCAGTTAATGCTGGAGATGTAGAGTCGGGGTTTAGGCATGGAACATTGTAGCGCTCACAAACTTCACTAACAGTTTTAGTAACAGCACTTTGATATGCACCTAGAATGGCGACAACCTTCTCCTCGGTAATCAATCTCTCAGCTTCAGCTGCTCCAATTTCAGGCTTACCAGCACTATCACCATAAACTACTACTAGCTTAGCTCCACCCAAGTTCTTGATTCCACCAGCAGCATTAATTTCATCAATTGCAAATTCAATTCCCCTCTTTAAATCTGCACCTGTCTCAGCCAATTTACCTGAAAGTGGCAGAATAACTCCTATCTTCACTTCCTTAATTACAACTGGCTTCGGTAAAGTGAGATAGTAGTATGCTACTCCAATAATGACTAGCACTATTATCGCTACTACAGCCAATAAAACTCTCCTATTAACTGCACTCAAGGCCATTAGATACTCCCCATAATAAAGAGGCATTCTATACGTATATAAAAGTAGTTATTTTACTATTAAGTAGTTCGTGACTAAATTGAATTAGTAATAAGAATTAATTTACAAATGTAAATATATAATGAGAAAACGTGCATTTGATGTAATGCTTCGATCGTGGATGTGGACACTAAAATCTTTACTTAACTATAAGTTGAATTTTAATTTTGTATTAGAAAGAATGCTTGCTAACATGAATTTTGAATTAAAGTTTTATTGTAAAGCTTATAATACTCTTTTCACATACTTTATACAACCTATGGTGAAAAGCTATGGTTCTAGGTGGATATATTGGAAGAATTTTGAGGGTTGATTTAACTAGGCAAACGGTGTGGTATGAACCATTACCTGACGACGATGTTTTGAGAGCATTTATTGGTGGTAAGGGGCTTGGTCTATGGTATTTATACTGCATGTTTGAGCCAGGCATATCTCCACTTGAACCGGAAAATCCATTGATTTTCATGACTGGCCCCCTCACCGGCCTAAACGTTCCATGCGGCAATAATACTACGGCTATTTCAATTAATGCTGATACGGGCTATACTATAGGGGCATCACATACCCACGGCTTCTTCGGCCCAAACTTGAAGAAAGCTGGATTTGATGGCATAATAATCGAGGGAGCCTCCGAAAAACCCGTTTACCTATGGATTCATGATGGTAAAGCAGAAATTAGAGATGCATCAAAGTATTGGGGTAAGGACACCCATGAAGCAGAAGACCTAGTGAAAGAGGATTTGGGTGTTAAGGATGCAAGCGTCGCAGCTATCGGTCCTGCTGGAGAAAACATGTGTGCTGGAGCTTTAATAGAGAATGATAAGCATCACTCATTCTCCCATAGCGGTATGGGTGCAGTAATGGGTAGCAAGAAGCTGAAGGCAATAGCAGTTTATGGAACCCATGAAATACCAGTAGTTAATAGAGAGCTCTTAGAGGAAGCTGCGAGGAAATGGCATGAAAATCTATGGAAGAGCGATGTAGTAAATGCACTTGCAAAGGCGGGACTACCTAGAACAGAATACAAGTATACTAAAGAGAACTATCTGCTTTCAGCGAAAAACTTCCTAGATGTCAGTCCCCCTGAATTTGCTGTTGGAATGTCCAAGTTCAAATATACACCCAAAGCATGTTATGCCTGCCCAATAGCATGCTCATATGAAGTTGAAGTTACTGAGGGATCATATAAGGGATTCAAGGCCACACCTGCAGGTGGAGGAGAAAACTTAGAGGGCATATCATCTCTACTGGGAATATATGAGTCTGGAGCAATATTCTACTTAATAGAACTTGCAGATAGGCTCGGCTTTGAAACAAGCACTATAGGATCAACAATAGCACTGCTCATTGAGGCATATGAGAAGGGATTAATATCCAAAGAGGAGCTTGAGGGAATAGAGCTTAGATGGGGCGACCCCAAGCTCATAGAAAAGCTACTACACAAAGCTGCCAAGAAGGAGGGATTCATAGGAAAACTACTTGCAATGGGTCCTAAAAGAGCTGCTGAGGCAATTGGAGCTGAGGAGCTAGCCATACATGTTAAGGGTACCGGAATAAATCTGCATGATTGGAGAGCGACTTGGGGTATACTTCTAGGGCAACTAATTGGAGGAGGATATAGCTGGCCTGCACCAGGAGTAGATGCATGGGCAACGGAGCCAGATATAGGCTATCCAAAATATCAAGACCCATTCGACTGGAGAGCTAAACCCAAAGCAGTTAGAGATACTCAATTAAAGAAGAACTGGGTTGACAGCATAGGCATATGCTGGTTTGCTGATTGGGGTGTTCCAGGAGCATTAGAATTTGAAGCCAAAGCAGTTTCAGCAGCCACAGGCTTCAAAATAACTAAGGAAGATGCACTCACTATTGGTGAAAGAGTAATTAACCTGGAGAGAACCATACACATAAAGTTAGGATTAACACCCGAAGACGACATCAATGATGTTGGGCCAAGATTCCTAGAACCACCACCAAAAGGGCCGGGGAAGAATAGAGATGTGAGAAGACACGTTAAGTGGATGGTTAAGGAATACTATAGGTTAATGGGTTGGGATGAGAGGACTGGCAAGCCACTTAAATCCACTCTCCGAAGACTTGGACTAGACTTCCTAATAAGAGACCTATACCACTAAAACACTCACTCCATTTATTTCAACTAAAATTGAAAGCAGAGTTAATGGAGACACCTACTTAATCGACATCAATCTATAACTATAATACATATTTTATGTTATTTGAATGGACCACTCTTTAATAGCGTACTCGAGAGCTTTTAATGCATGAATTTTAGCTGTATCGTAAAGCTTTACTCCATTAACTTCCCCGGAAACTAGGAGTGGAAACACTGTGCATGCTAAGACTATTCCCTTTACACCCCTCCCTATAAGCCTTCTAATTACCTCAATAACTCTATATTTAGAATCCTCCCTAACTACTCCCTTGACCAATTCTCCATAAATTATCTCATTAATGGTGTTAATATCATCCATTTCGGGGAGAATGACGCTTAAACCATGCTTCCTCAATCCCTCAACATAGAAATGCATTGTTAATGTAAATTTCGTACCCAGCGAACCAACTTTATCTATACTATCCCTCTTCAATTTATCCGTCAATGCATCAATTATGCTTAGCACTGGAATTTTTATTTGAGGAACTATGTAGTCGAGAAACATATGAGGCGTATTGGCTGCTATTACTATGAAATCTGCTCCAGCACTCTCTAGAGAATTAGCCGCATTAATGAGAATATTTGCCGCCTCACTATTTCTACCCTCACTTATCAATCTCGTGAACTCACCAAAATTAGCACTATAAATTATTATGCCGGGATAATCTTCACTTCCAAATCTCCTCCTAAACTCATCAACTATCTTCATTATAATATAGTACCGTTGATTCTGGGCTTAATCCATCAACTATGCCTATCCTCTTCATAAATAGCTCCCAAGAATACTGGATGCTTAGAACATAAATTCATTAATTAAGTCGCATAGCAGAGTTAATTATGTATAGCGAAAATTGGAGCATTCAAAGCTCATTGAAGCTATATGGCAGCTCTCTACGAAATTAATTGGTGAAAATACTTTTGGGTAAAATTAGCCAATTTAACGTGAAGTGAGAGGATGGGTGGAATATTATTTGTTGGAGTTGGGAGTGGTGGAGAACGCATTCTATCAATTGCATATGCAATGTTCAAGAACCTGAGAAAAATGGAAAACACTTTCCTCGCAGTTAATACTAGTAGGAAGGATCATGAAAGAGTAATGGCATACTTTGAAGATAGGAGAATTAAATCGTATTCAAACTTCATTTTCAGGGTTATAGGTGAAGAAGTTCTAAGCGGTTATGGTGCTGGTAAAGACCCTAAGCTTGGACTTGAAGCATATGAAAATGACAGGGACAAAATATTGGAGGAATTGAAGAGTCTTCATCAAAAGCAGAAGTTTAAAATAGCAATTACACTTGCAAGCTTAGGTGGTGGATGTGGATCCCTAGTCTTAAGCGAAATTTCCAGGGATATAAGGGATGAGCTTAAGCTGAGAGTAATACCGCTATGTACAATACCATTTAGACGTGAGGGAGACCTACTCATAGGTAATGCAGTGCTGGGGCTCAAAAGCCTCCTCAACAAGGGTTTAAGCCCACTCATATTCGATAACGAGCTAATGATGCGCTTCAGCCAAACTGTTGGAGAGGGAGTTGAGAGAGCAAATCTAATAATAACTTCAATGATCTCAAGCCTAGTCGACCTAGTTGATTATGGTGGATTCGCCAATCCACCAATAGACATAATTGACCTAACGAGACTAATACTGCCCCAATGCGGCTTCTTCACCTTCGTCTACCTAGACAATTACAGAGACTTCAAAAAGAAGTGGAGAGACTTCTTTGAATACAATAAATCGCTAGTTTCAAAGCCAATCAATGGAACAAATGCATTCGTAATGTTCAAGGCTAGAAGCTTCCCACATGAAATGGCGGAGAAAGTACTTTCCTATTTAAGAGTCAAGTATAGAGCTAAAGAAATAATTCCCACAACCCTAGAGGATAGGTCATTTAGTGGATATACGATTATGTGCATGGTTTGGGGCATGTCAATTGACCGCATGAAACCCAAGCTCAAGACTAAGAGGCCTTTAAGCGAGGAAATACTCAAAGCACTACATTTAGGCTGAGCTAAGCATCATGTAAAGCTCCTGGGCATTAAAGAGCTTAACTGTACTAATATGAATTTAAGGTATAGTAACCTCTATTGGCCAGGGAGTTTTCAAATACTCCTCAACTATTCTACAGGGAACAGATAGCACAAATGCCCATCCAGAAACATTTCTATGCCACATTCCCCTCCTAGTCACTCTTATCACATTAGCCCTCCTCTCCAAGTAGCCTAGGAGCATTCCAATTCTAAGAGCAGCACTATATCCACTACGCTTCATTAAGACATCAAATGGTTCTCCAAATTCCCTCTCAAAATCACTTATCTTAAGCTCTAGAGCACTCAAGCGCTCTACAATCCACCTAACAGCCCTCTCCTCCTTACCTACAGTTCTCCCACCAGCAACTGGTAATCTACCCTTCTCCATAGCCCTAATGTACTCTCTAACTGAACACGTGTTTATGTACTCGTATCCTCCAGTAAAGCTCATTGCCCCACATCCAAAGCCAATAAGAGGACCAACCATTTCCAGCTCAACAGTACTATACTCCCTACTACCCCTACCAAAAGAGTAGTAGCGTAGCGGAGAATAGCCTCCACCAGTTAAAGTGTCAATGGATGAATAGTACATTTGCCTGAAAACCTTCATTCCAGGCTGCTCTGGAACTCTACCAGTCCTCATCAAGCCATACATGCGGGAGTAAGGCGTTATTAAGAGGGGATAGCATGTAATTTGATCAACATCATGCTCTAAAGCCAACTTCAAATCATGAATCCAATCACTGACACTTTGACTCGGAAGCATGTACATCAAGTCTATGTTTATGAGCTTAAAATCAGCATCCCTACAATTCTCGATAGCCTCCAGTGAGTCCTCGACATCATGCCTTCTCCCAAGCAATTTGAGATTCGGCTTAAAGAATGATTGAACACCAATACTTATTTCATCAACCCCCGCCTCCCTCAATAAGAAAGCCCTATCCTCACACAAATCCTCAGGATTAGCTTCAACACCAATAGGGCAATCCCGCTTAAAATTAAAGCTTTCACGCAAAACCTCAATAATCTCAGTCCACTCCCTATCCAATAAGCTGGGAGTCCCCCCACCAACATGAATATTCGCTATCCTCAAATTCAAATCATCAAGTAAGTTACCAATCATCCTTATCTCAGCTTTCAAAGCAGATAGATAGCGCTCCACCCTCCTCTCATTCCAAATCTCCCTCACATATGGGCATGCTGGACACAAGCTCTTACAGAAGGGGAAGTGAATATAAACACCAATATCTCCACTAACAAGCGTATCATGAATGCTTCTCCTCACTGAAGATTCGCTCTCCCTCCTAAAAGTTGCAGTAAATGATTTCTCAATGCGCCTAGCTATTCTACCAAAGCTTGATCGATCAAGTATCATTTAAGCAACCACCAAGCAATAGTGTTACTTTTCATTTAAAAAGTGCTACCAAAATAATATTTAAGGCTATCGAAAATTATTGCGCATTATATTAAACCGAACCTTGGTAGTAATCAAACAACCACTAAGCTGTGACTTGGCCAATCATTCTCCTAATTTTAACGAGCACTTCATCAATTAAATGCCTCTCCCTATTCAAATCAGTTATATTGAATGCTGAAATCACATTGAAACTCCTCTCCTCAAGAATTCTCCTAAACTTCATTGAGTAATTGCGCTTTAAAGATGAAGTGGAAAAACATATTACTGGCACATTAACTTCATCACCATAAATTTCTATGAAAGACCTAACTGGTGGCGCTATGGTTTCAAACCAAATTGGTGATCCAAGAAAGATTAGATCGTAATGCTTTGGATTGAAATCTTCCAATCCAACGATCCTAATCACCTTACCGCTTATTGTTTCATAAATAATTCTTGGATTCAAGTGGAGTAGAAAGCTCATGTATTCTCTAGCTGGCTTTACTTCAAATACATCAACTTTAAAGCCATCTCCAACTAGCCTCCTCTTAATGTAATTTGCTACGCTCCTAGTTCTACCAGTCTTACTATAGTATATTATTGCGATCCTCAAATTCATCAATACTCAATACTGCATATTCAAACACCTTTATATTTTATGGTTAAGACAAATAACTTAAATTTTAATTAAACCTATTTTAATTGGAGAGCTATGCATCCCGTTTACGGTGGCTTATCGCTTAAAGATGTGGCACATGTTGTTATTGAAAACATGAGGAAGAGGAAATTTAGAGTAGCATTAACTACAGCTAATGTTTTCATGGGTGTTGCACTGCTTTCATCAATGATGATGCTCAACAATCTCTATGCTGTTCAGGCAGTGAGGATAGCATTTATACCATTAAATTTAAGTGAATATCAAATTTGGGTCCTAACCATCTCTCTTGTAATCTGCATTACTGCAATTCTAAATTCAATGTTAATAGCAGTTGTTGAGCGGTACAAGGAGATTGGCATCATAAAGTGCCTTGGAGCAAAGAACTCATTCATAATTCTGCTATTCATAATGGAGTCTATTTTCATCGGATTAATTGGTGGTGCACTTGGATTTGCAGCATCACTCATTGCAACTTCAATATTAATGCTAATTCAAGCTGGAACTCTTATCTCGCTTCAAAGCTACTTGAGCATCTTCCTAACGTCAATGCTGACCGCAATTTTAATTAGCTTTATCGCCACAATTCTCCCTGCCTACTATGCATCTAGAATTAACCCCGTTGAAGCCCTGAGATTCGAGGTGTAGTTATGGCATCTAACTTAACTGTTGAAACCATAGATTTAGCCAAGTACTATGTGCTCGGCGAAACAGTGATTAAGGCTCTTGACGGAATAAACTTGAAGGTCTATAGGGGAGAATACCTCTCAATCATGGGACCATCAGGTGCTGGGAAAACAACTCTATTCAACATGATAGGCGGGCTTGATAGGCCTACTAGAGGTAAGGTTTACATAGATAACATTGATATTTCAAAGCTCGATGCATATGAGCTTGCATGGCTTAGATGCAGGAAGATAGGATACATATTTCAAACATACAATTTAATTCCAGTACTAACTGCACTAGAAAACGTATCTCTACCAATGATATTTGCTGGGCTAATTAAGAAGGAGAGAATTGAGAGAGCTACAAAGCTACTTGAAATGGTTGGACTAGGCGATAGGCTCCATCATAAACCCCTTGAGCTCTCAGGTGGGCAGCAACAGAGAGTTGCAATTGCCCGTGCACTAGCAAATAATCCATCCATAATACTTGCTGATGAACCAACTGCAAACCTCGACTTGGAAACAGGTCTCAAAATAATAAGCTTAATTAGAAACATAAATAGGGAGAAAGGCGTAACAGTGTTCTGTGCAACCCATGACTATAAAATTGTAGAGGTAAGCGATAGAATTGTCTGGCTCAGAGATGGTAAAATTGAAAGAGTTGACATGAAGGATTATTGGAGGAGAAATCGCCAGCCAATTAGCTCCACTCCATAGCAATACTCCTAATTAATCTCGCAGTCCTAAGTGCATGCTTCTCAGCACTCGAACCATAACTCTTCACTTGAAGTAAAACCTTGCACTCACCATTCTCAATCCACACCCTCAATATATTCCTACTAGTATTACGGGATGCGGATCCAAAGCCCACATCATATGTGAACTCCAGCTCATATGCTTCCTTATCCTCAAAAACCCTCCTCAAATCCACAACTCTAATCCTCTCATCAACATGCAATGGATATCTCTTTAATTTCGAAGCAATAAACTCAATGAAATCCCTAGCCCGCTCCCATCTAAGCTTAACTGGAACATCATATATCCAAACATCACCTACAGCACTGCTCACCCTCCTCCCCCTAATGCTCCAGAGCTTTGATGGAACAACAATGAGAGTAGACCTTAAAATGAATATGGAACCCAAACATGCACAGAGAGTTGAAATTAAAATCGCCACTAAAACCCATAGAAAAGATACTTTAGGCTTAACACTAATACTGCTCATCTCAGCCATCAACCTATATAGAGATAAGCCCGAAATATAGCCCAAAGTGCCAGCCGAAGTGCCGAGCAGCAGTGATTCAAATAGGAATATTATGAGGAGATCTCTAGGCGAACAACCAATAGATGAAAGCACAGTTGCCTCCCTACGCCTCTCATAAAGTGTTGCCGCAGAAGTCAGTGCAGCATTTAAAACAATTATTATTGCTGGAATAAAGATCTCAAATCCGGTAAACGAGAATATTTGAGATAGAAGCATGTTAATTTGCTTAGATGAAGTGAAAATGCTCACAACCAAACTTCCACCTCCAAGAGCAACGGTTCTCCCAATTGAAATTAACTCATCGTCCCCACACTTCAAATAAGCAAAAATACGTGTAATAAACATCTTCTTCATCTTCCCGGCGAGCTCCCAGGAAATAATGAGCACTTCATCTGGACTGCATACGTAGGCTTCATATATTGATGGATTCCCATCTTCACCCTTAAGCGTTAAAACCATTTTATATGGTAAGAATGGCCTACCACTAAACTCCCTCAACCACTTAATACTCCAATCATCAATTATACCAGAGACAACTAGAATCCTACCCATGAAAAGCACTCTATCTCCAGCATGAACATTCAAGTACTCTGCAGTCCTTCTACTTACAACAACTTCATTCTCCTTAACAGGCATGCTTCCCTCAACCAGGTATTCATTAAGCCTCATATACATTGGGTCATTTGACGTGAAGCTGATCATTCCACTTATATTAGCATATTTATTTGCATCGATTCCAGTTTCAGTAAAGGCGTAGAGCCTTCCATATGGCTTAACCTTAGCTCTAGTTTCAGCTCTATAAGATACATCAAAAACTTTACCAGTGCAATTAAGCATTTCAAGCACCGTCATTGGGAGAGGCAGTCCATAGGGATTGTCTTCTGCTTCGAGATTCGTGAAACATGCCTTCACGAATACTGGTGGAACATTTCTATCAACACTAATACCAGTCAGCTTCAACTCATTACTGGAAACTGAAGTCAATAAGTTAACTTCAATTGAAGTCGATGTTAATGCAATTAGACCCATAGTGAAGAATAGAAATGAAGTGAAGAATATGATTGATCTAATTTTCCTGCGCCTAATATTCCTCTTAGCATATGAAAGTATATCTGATAAGTTGAGAATAGCTGGCAGTAACCCGTACCTATTCATAATAGACATGAAAGCATGGATAGTTAACGTGAGGATTGGGGGTGCAATTATAATTGGGACAGTATTGAAGTTGATTTGAGGGGCTAATGGATAGCTCATAGAGAGCAGGTATAGGAATATTAGGGAGAAGATGAGTGATAATAAGGCTTTTAAAATAAGCTTTTCAGTCAACATGAATGATATGAAAATGGATCCAATCATGAAGAAGATTATTAATAGGTCAATCGACATTCGAGCCTCCTTATACATCCAGTCAACATATGAATCCAAGTCTAAAAGCGAAATATAGGCTTCTCTTAGTAGAGAATGGCTCTCAATGAAGTTACCACTCAAAAATAGGTCTCCAGCCCTATTAATTAGCCTCTCCAATTCACCCAATTTAACTTCAATTGAAGTAGTATAGAAACCAGCTTTACTAGCCTCCTCAACTCTACTTGAAATTAACTGGTAGTATTCCCTCAACAGTTTTAACGAGTATCTAACAGTTGCATTCAAAATCGAGCACTCAAAAACACCACTCTCATTAAATTTAACCCAATCATCATAGAGCAAAACACTGCAAATAGCCCTCCAAATCCTAACGATATGCCTCCTAAACCATAGGACTGGAACCTCAAACCTCTCAACAAATAGACCTGAAATCTCAACATTAACAGGATATCCAACTGGCAGTACAACTAGATTTTCAGGTACACCAATTACTCTAAGCATTTTATCGATGAGTGCTCCACTAACATAGCCATACTCTAAAATTGAGCAATTCTTAAGCGGATATTCATCTCCAACTAAAACTCTAAATGAAACTCTATCCGCAGGCTCACTAAAATTGACATATAGGAATTCATCACGGAAGTATATGCTTACAGCAGGACACAACGTAAAATTCAACAATATATTCCTCTCCATATCAGCTCTAACACTATAATAAACTATGATTGGAGCATAGTCAATTGCATTTAGAGAATTATTCCAGCGATAAATGAGGATCACCAATTCGCGTGGAAGAGATGGTGATGGAAAGGCAATTTTTAAGCTCACATTATAGAAGCCATTCTCATCAGTAATTGCCTCACCAATGAAATCGCAGTAATAATAGTACGTATAGCGCTTAATAAAGAACTTAATGCTACAATTACTCACTGGAGATGAACTGTGGAGATCAAGCACATATCCACTAAACTCGAATTCACACGTAATTGCATTAATGCATAGCGGAGCAGAGCTGAAATAAATAGTAAACACGAAGAGCGCCAATATTCCTAGGGCTAATTGAAGCCTTCCCATTACATCAATTATAAATGAAACATCTTATAAGGTTAGCGCGAAAAAGATTTCACTGTAAACAATATAAAACAAACTCATTACATAGATAAGGAATTATATGGTGCTTTAAGTTTAAATCACTATAAATTTAATTATTGAGCGAGATTTAAATAATAAATTAATTCTCATTAATTTTATATTTTTACATTTATTTGGAAGAGTTAAAGAATGTTCTCAGCAAGTTTTAATTGGTGA
>Ga0190367_1000368_pt1 | contig 33628 bp, 48 predicted proteins | sample 4872181011_MG_FD_171838 | JGI IMG/M metagenome (GOLD analysis project Ga0190367, IMG submission 171838) | Hydrothermal vent microbial mat bacterial communities from Southern Trench, Guaymas Basin, Mexico - 4872-18-10-11_MG | ecosystem: Environmental > Aquatic > Marine > Hydrothermal vents >...
GTGGAGCTATACCCCAAAGCAACGCCGAAATCAATGCTAAAAACTCACCCTTCATAACCCAAATTCACTCATAACTTTAAATTTTAGTGTCCAAGGCAAATGCTTAAAATATTTAAAATTTTTACACGAAGTGGACACATTTGGAGGTTTGTGCAAAAATTTTTTCTTATATTAAAAATTTAATAAAAAATTTAGTTTTTCCTCGTTATCTTTCCCATTTGATTAAGACTTGGAGTATCTACCCATTATCTCTCCATACTGTATCAGATGGTTTTGAATAATCTTCATCAACTCATCCTTGCTGTATTCCCTCCATTCAAGCATCTCATCCAAGACGTAAATCTTGAAATAGTATCTGTGTGTTCCAGATGGTGGGCAGGGACCTCCGTATCCATAAAATCCAAAGTCGTTTTTACCTTGCATAGCCTTGAAAGGTTCATTCACAACCTTACCCTTCGGAATCCCCTCTGGAATATCATTAATAGGTGGTATGTTGTATATTATCCAGTGTGTGAAGGTTCCCATTGGGGCATCTGGGTCCTCAACTACTATCACAATACTCTTCGCATTATCACTGAGATTTTCAAACTTCAGCGGTGGACTCAAATCTTCTCCATCGCAAGTGTATCTCTTTGGAATGAAACCACCTTCCTCAAACACCGATTCAACCTTAAGCTTTGGCTTCTCAACCTTCTCAGCACATCCAAGAATCAATATCGGTATAAGCATGAGCAACCATCTCATAAGTTTAATTAAGCTTGAAGAGATTAATGTTTCGATGTTTGTTGAGAGGAAGGTTAAGGATTTCATAAACATCGATCCACTACAAACTGGTGGAAGGCTCACTGAGGATGCTAGAAGGATGCTGGTTGAGTGGGGAGATGGATACAGTGTCTGTGACTTTTGTCAGGGTAACTTGCATGAGATAAAGAAGCCTCCAATTGCAAGTTTTGTAGAAGATTTATCAGAGTTCTTGAACTGTGATGTTGTCAGAGTTACGGGTGGTGCCAGAGAGGGGAAGTTCATAGTGATGCACAGCTTGGCTAGGAAGGGTGGGGTTGTCGTTGTAGATTCAAACGCACATTACACAACATACATATCGGCAGAGAGGGCTGGTTTGAGGGTTGTTGAGGTTCAGAATAGCGGTTATCCAGAGTATAGGGTTGTTGAGGAGGGTTATGAGAATGCAATAGATGAGGGAGAGAGGATTGGTGAAGTTGTTTTAGCTGTCTTGACTTATCCCGATGGTAACTATGGTAATCTACCCGATGTAAAGTCCGTGGTTGAAATCTGTAAGGATAGAGGAGTTCCAGTTCTGTTAAACTGTGCTTATTCGATTGGTAGGATGGAGATAGATTTTGAGAAACTTGGAGTTGACTTTGTAGTTGGAAGTGGTCACAAGTCTATGGCATCAGCTGGCCCAGTTGGCATCTTGGGTATGTCTGAAGAATTTTCAAGGTTGGTTTTGAGGAGATCTGATAGGTTTAAAGATAAGGAGGTTGAACTCTTGGGTTGTAGTGTTAGGGGTGTTCCGATCATGACACTCATGGCATCCTTCGATCACGTTAGGGAGAGGGTTAAGATGTGGAGTAGGGAGGTTGAGAAGGCTAGATGGTTCTTAAAGGAATTTGAATCTTTGGGATTTGAGCTTCTTGGAGAAAAACCTCACAAACACGACCTTTTACACTTCAAGACAGAACAACTTTACGAGATATCCAAGAGGGTTAAGAAGGGTGGTTACTTCCTATACAACGAGCTTAAGAAGAGGAGGATTCATGGAATAAAGCCAGGTAGAACCAAGAGCATAAAGCTTTCAACTTACCTAGTTCCAAGGGATGATCTGAGAAAGGTTATCGAAGCTTTCAAGGAAATTCTGGAAAAATTTAATGCTAACGATGAGCAATCAAGAAAAGTCTGAACAAAAATTCCTCTTAAAGAATCTCAAGACGTTCTGAAACTCATCATCCTTGTCAAAGTATAAAGTCTTAACTGCAAACAACCTTGGTCTCCTCAACTTCAACCTTATCACCATGTTAACCTCATCGACATCGTAACCTTCAACCTCTTCAAGCTTTGTCTTGAATGGCTTGTAAACGATCTCTCCACCCTCTATGAAGTAGTATCTAACCTTTCCAAGTGTTATTATTGTGTAGAGGAAGACCATGGTCATGTAGAGTGAAAAAATTGCCAAAGATGTTAATACCTTTCCAGTTGTGAGAATTCTAAGAATCGTGTATATCGATCCCAAAGCTGTCAAAAGTATGGCAAGGGAGAACCATCTCCTCCTTGCAACTCTGTTGTTTATTGCCCTGTAACTCCAAATCATAGGAGCCCCAAGGTTTCAAGTTCATCTGCAATCTTTTCAACAGCCTTTCTTGCATCATCTGGAGTCTTTCCACCTGTAACCACCATCTTACCAGAACCAAATATCAAGACTACAACCCTAGGATCCCTAATTCTGTAAACCAATCCTGGAAACTGCTCAGGCTCATATTCAACATTCTCCAATCCCAAACCTACCGCAATTGCATTCAAGTTCAACTCCCTTCCCAAATCTGCCGAAGCTACAATGTTCTGAACTCTAACGTCTGGTTCCTCTATGACTGGAATTCCCAAACTTCCAACAATCCTTACAATTTGTTTTACAGCCCTTCTTGCATCCTCGACAGACTTTGATCCAGTGCAAACAACCTTACCACTTCTAAATATGAGAGCTGCAGCCTTTGGTTCCTTTGTTCTCAAAACTAAACCAGGAAACTGCTTTGGCTTGTAATCCGCATCTGGAATTTCTCTTGCAATTTTATTCAAATCTATGTTTTCCCCAATCTGTGTCGATGCAACAACATTCTCAATCTTAATCCTAAAGTCTCTCCTCATACCCATCCCTCCCCATGTGTTTTTAAACCATATATATACTTTGCCCGAAAGATTGCATGAGTTACCTTAATGAGAGATAGATTGGGGAGATAAGTTTTTAAGGAATTAGATTTTGAATTTAGAACTCTACGTCGTTGCGGTTGATTGAAAGATTGTGGAAGTTGAATATAGAAGTTGATTAAGATGTCGAAGTTTTTGCTTTGTTGAAAATTGGTAACAAACCTTGTTAAGGTATATAAATGACAAACAACTTTTGGTTGATTTACTAATCTAAATTGGATAATTTATCGAATTTTCAACAGAGCATAATGAGTTCATTAAAATAGAGGTATATCAAATTATATCGGAGAGCAATGACAAAAGGCTCGATGTTAAGTTGGTCTTTGAGGCAGACGTTAGTAAGGATAAATCTTTTTGGACGATAAAGATATTATGAAGAAAGGTGGGCACATGAAGAGATACGTTGTTTGTGCTGATATACTTGGATTTAAGGCTTTACCACAGGAGATATGAGAAGCAGTCAAAGATACTCTTGATATTACTCCAGGTAAAATCAGAGAAGAGATAAGAAGAGCTTTTAAGGAGAGAGCTTATAAAGTTAGAGAAGAACTCAAAGCTGAACTGTTTTTTGAGAAGAGAGATGTCGTAGATGAGAAGACTGGGGATGTGGAAGTTTCGAAGTATTGTGGAATTGTTGTTGATAGCATACAGGATGTGTTTAAGGCTATAAACATGCTAACGAGTGTTAAGCTTGAATACAAGTATAAGGATTACAGATACATCCCAGTTGAGGTTGGTGTTGGAATCGTCATTAAAGACAAAACCGAAGGTGTCAGAATATCTCCAATCAGCAGAGATTCCATTTTAAATACAACATAGGACGCATTGCAAAACTCTCAAATCTTTATCGCAGTTGGTATTACAAGCATAATAAGGAGAAGGTGAAGAGGACATACATCATTCTCACAGAGGACATGTATAACGAGCTTAAACCCCTCGATAGGAAATACGTGCGTGTTATTGAGGAAGAGAAAGAAAAGATATATGTAGCAAACATCGACGTAATCCAGCAGAGATCTAGGGTTCTATCTTTTTTGAGGGAGATTGGAGGAGATTTGAGATACTGGAGGATAGATGAGATATATGTGGAACCTTTAGAGTATGAAGAGATAAAGGAAACCCTAAAGAGGGATAGAATTGTCTTCATAACTGGAACTGCGGAGTATGGAAAGACATACACAGCCATAAGACTACTCTGGGAATACTACTGCAATGGATACAAGCCTGTGTGGGTTAGGGGTGGGGAGTTTGAGGAGAGGAGAATTGTCAGATAAAGACTTGAGGGAATTGAAGGCTTGCTTAAGCCAAGACACATTTACTACTTTGAAGATCCATTTGGAAAGGAGAGGTATGAGAAGAGGGAGTCACTTGAGCATGAGATAAGGGTTATTGTGAACAGTGTTAGGAAGGTAAATGATGTTTACGTCATAATAACTTCAAGGGAGGAGGTTTTCAAGGAGTTCAAGAAGGAGAGTTTATCTGCTGAGGAGCTTGAGAGGTTTGAAAGGAGTTTAAACATAAAGAAACCATCCTATGATTACGGGAGAAGGATGGAGATGTTGCTTTTGATGGCTGAGGATGAGGGGTGTGCATGGCTTGAAGATGAAGAACTGAAAAAGTTTGTTCTTGAAGCAATAAGAAGTAAGTGGGTGTTGCCAACACTACTCAGCATGAAGGACTTTGTTAAGGCAACTGTAAACGTTAAAGATTGGGGGAATTTGGAGGAAGAGCTTATGATAAAGTCGGAGAAGACTTCGGAGAGGTTTGCCAAGGAGATAATTGAGATGAGTGATGACAAGGTTCTGTTTTTGTGCTTTGCTTTCATGGAACTTAAGCTGGATGTTGCCAAGGAAACCTACGAAAAGCTTGCTGAGAAAATAGATGGAGCGTGGGAGTTTGATAAGGTTTTAAAGTGGTTTAAAGGGAATAAGGTTGGACTTGACGACCAGGCTTTCATACGATTCTCCCACCCCTCCTACTCAGAGGCTTTCAGGCATGCAGCTTTTAAAATAGACTACAGTGGAAGGGTGAAGAGGATTTTTTGCAATGTTCTGCTTGAGCTTGCAGAGAAAGATGAGGCTGCTTGGAGTGTTGCAGAGGCTGTAGCTGAGAATTTTGATAAATTGCCTGAAGACGTTAGGAATATTTTGTTTAGGCTTGCAGAGAAGGATGAGACCTCCGAGGATGTTGCAAGGGCTATGTATTGGTATTTTGATAAGCTATCTGACGATGTTAGGGATGAGCTACTTTTGAGGCTTGCTGATAAAGAAGAAGCTACTAGAGTTGTAAAGTTTGTAGTTGAGAATTTTGATAAAATGTCTGATGATCTAATTTTAAGACTTGCAGAAAAAGATAAAATTCTGGAGATATTGTATAGGCTATAATTGAAAACTTTGATAAACTATCTAAGAATATTAAGAATATTATTTTGTTTAGGCTTGCAGAAAGAGAAGAAACTGCTAAACACGTTGCACTGGCTATAGCATGGGACATCGATAAGCTACCAGAACATATCACAAAGCTACTCGACAGGTTAAAGCACATTCTTCATAATGTAATCGAAGAGCTTGCTTCAAGCGATTGAGGTAAATTACTTGCAATAAGGCTTATTTCAAAGGTAAGATCGAAGATAGAAAGGAATTTTGCAATCAAAATCCTTGAAAGACTCAGCAAAGATGAGAAAGTTGGAAAAATGGCAAGAAAAATCCTTGAAATCATCTGAAGTATCTCAGATCCTCATCACTCTTATACTGTTGAAGTGCTTGCTCGTGAACTTCTCTAATCTGCTCTATGAACCTCTCCATCTCCTTAGCCCTCTCATCCAAATCCTCGACACTAACCTTGAGATTTAAAATCTTCATTAGAACATCTAAAACAGCCTTTGCACTCTTTGGATCTACCATGTATCCAGAAGTTACACCCATGAGACAAGCAGCCTCAATACCCTCAAGCTCCGAAACACCCAGCAACAATCCAGATGCCCCTATTATTCCTCCACTTGGCTCTCCCCTCTCAAACTTCACACCAACCTTTTTAAGCTCCTCAATTAGCTTTGGTGTGTTTGCAGCTCCTATCACGTAAGGCTCTTCAACCAACCTCCCAACACCGTAACCTCCCAAAGTAAAGATCCTACTGGCTTTGAATCTCTTTGCAATCTCTATGTATGCGTTTACCAGTTCGTAGTGTCCAATTCCATCCATACTCTGAAAGTCTCCAACGAGTATCAATAAATCTGGAGACTCCTCCATAGACTTGTATGCGTATATCTCGTTCTTTGGAAGTCTCACAGTCCCATCCTCATTTACCATGACCTGAGGAGGGAAGTGATGTGAGTATATCTCAACTACTTTAACGGTATTCAGAACCTTTACGAGATGATCTGCTACAAGCTTTCCAACATGCCCAATTCCAGGTAAACCCTCTATGAATACGGGACCATCCAACCCAACCTCCTCAGGCTCCTTCAGATACCTAACATCAACTCTTCTCAGCATACCTCCACCTCCCAATGAAGAATCCAACCTCCTTTCTTAACATCCTCCTATACCTTCCATAAGGATCTTCAGGTGAGAACTTAGGTGGGATTGGCATAAAAGTCTTCTCACCACACTTGGGACAGACATCCTTAAGTGTATATATCCCGCACTTCGCACACTTCCTCATCCTAACCCTCATGTTCAAACTGAACTCCAAACTTTAAAGACTTTTCTTTCGACTGTTATAAACTTTGAATCACAGTCTCAAATCAGTTACGAATCTGAAAAGCAATTAAGATGTTGTTCACAGTTTCAAAATTGCAAATAGCTTTTAAACATCGTTAAGATCGATCTAATTGCATAAACGAGATCTTCAGGACGATACCTGAAGACCTTGAAACCGTAATCTCTAATTACCTTGTTAGAGAGTATCACGATCTACCCCTTGAATATGATGTATGTAAAACTTCCACTCTCAAACTTCTCTGCTATCAATTGTAAAGTTGAATTTAAGTTGTCGAAGCTATACGCTTTGTATGTAAGAATCTCTTCACTTTAGCTTTCTTTCATTCTCAACAAGATGAAAACCTTGTAATCGTGAACTTTCTCATCAGTGACATAGTAGGCTGTTATCTGCTTCTTCTAAACGTCCGAAGTGAATCTTTATCCAGTTCTCCTCCTCTTGTATTTCTCCCTCATCCATTGTTGTGAACATTTATTCTTGGAATCAAAAGCTATAACGATTTCCTTCGAATAGAGTTCGAGAGGTTTGAAATCAAGTTTGGGATCCTTCTGTGAATCGTTGAGTGGTCTGGTGTTGGTATTCCGAGGATTTTAGATAGAATTCTGCAGAATCTCGAGTGTTCTGTAGTTAATGTGACAGTAGTATCAAATTGAAGCTAAAAACTGCATTTATGAATTGGAATACTCGTATGGATGACTCCTATTCTTTTTAATTGAATAGAGTTTTCCAGTTTTATATAAATTCTATGCTGAATAAAATTTCTCCCCTCTTTATAAGCTTTTCATTTTATTCCTTCGAGTTATTTTTGGCATACGTTGGTTATAGATTTTATTGAAATTAGTGTATTATGCTGACTGAGTTTTGTTCGACAAAGCAGGTAAGAGAAAACCAGAAAAGAAATGATTTATTATGTAAAAGTATTTTTAATCATGCAAATTAGTTTTATTATAATAGTAAATGGCGACTTATATTCTTCTTGCTTGATTAGTTGATATTAAATCCACCTAAGATGCAAAAGCTTAAATATGAAAAAATAAAACTTTCATATTTTGGAATAGAAATATTTAAAAATCTAAAATTAAAGGTATCACTAAACTCAGCTGGAGGGGTTTAAGTGAGAAATTTGAACTGGGCTTGAGGTTTGATAACTATCTTTTTGTTATTCTTTATACTCTATGGATTTGCAAAAGCTGATACGATAACAAATTGCACAGAAATTAACTCTCCAGGAGTTTACATCTTGCAGAATGACATAATAAATTCAACAACATCTATATGTATAAGAATAAATTCAAGTAATGTTATATTCAACGGCAATGATCATGTAATAGACGGAGTAGACAATGATGATACCTACGGCATTTTTGTAAACTCCTCTCAACAACTAACAAATGTTACTGTAAGAAACGTTAGGCTTACGGACTGGTACGTTGGCGTATACTACGAAAACGTAACCAACTCAACGATAAAAAAACGTAACAGCGAAATCGAATAGATATGGAATCTATCTCTATAACTCAAACAACAACACCTTAGAAAACAATATAGCAAACGATAACGGCTATGGAATCAATCTCTACTACTCAAACAATAACATCATAGCAAACAACACCGCAAACAACAACAGTAAGGATGGAATCTTCTTTGACAAATCAAACAGCAACACGATAAAAAGCAACAGAATAGAAAACAACACAAATTATGGAATCAAGATAAGAACCTCCCAATCAAACCTAATCTACAACAACTACTTCAACAACACAAATAACACATACTTCTACGACACCTACCCAAATGACTGGAACGTTACAAAGCAGCTTGGAACAAACATAATGGGTGGATCTTACCTTGGAGGAAACTTCTGGGCTAAACCAGATGGAACTGGCTTTAGCCAGACTTGCAGTGATTCAGATGCAGATGGAATATGTGACAATGCCTACATTCTTGCAGTCAATAACACGGACTACTTACCTCTAACCAAATATACTCCGAAAGCTCCTGAAACTGCTAAAGTTCCAGTAGAATCTGGAGTTTCGATAGCTATTTTGATTGTATCACTCATTTTAGTAATAAGAAGAAAATCATCTTAATTTTTAATTTTTACCATAGATTCCATCACTCAATTAGCTGATAGGAGATTAAATCCAAAAGGATCTTAGCGGCATCTTCTCAAAGCCATTATGAATTTATGCAAATGAGAATATTGTTTCGATCTTATTCCTAACTCTGGAATGTAATATTTTGCTTCCTCATCGCTTTATAGCTCTCCTTCCTAACTGCAATGAATACAACACCCCTTCTCTCCATTTCTTGCCTTGCTAAGGTATCCTTTGTCTGTAATAAAGGTTTCTCATTTTAATCTTTCAGCGAAATCATCTTTTTTCTCCTTAAGCATCTAAATTGCTTTCTTGCTGTATAAGTAAACATGAATATTTAACGTAATGCAGGTTATCTTATAACCTCAGTCTTCTTCCCTTATAATTTTATATCCTCTCTTCTTGTGTCTTACTTCCCTTTTCGCTTTTGATGGATAGTATTCATCAACAATTAGTCCCTTTATCTATTATCTCTTCATAATATTTATCTAAAATCCATAACCAGACTATTACTTTTGGTGGGAACTAGGGGTTATTCCTAATAAAAAGGGTTCACAGGACTTTGGATCGATTAGAGGCTAAAAGCTTGGTTGTCACTCAAAAGATTTGCTCTTATCGTTTCGTAAGACTAACAAAACAGGCATTAAAGGTAATACAGAGGCTGTTGATTCAATCTATAAATCTACTTCATCTTCACATCTCTTACAAATGTAAAAGAGATTTAATGATCTCACTAACACAAACACACATGTTTATCACAACGTAATATCTGAGCAGTAAAGTAATGCCTCATAGTTTTGAATAATCTCAACTCTTGTTTCACACTCTACTATCTTCATGTAATAGATTAGACAGATTATTGGGAGTATTGCAACCAAACATAGATTTTGGATTCTCAATAGCCAAAAATATCAAAACAGCTGTAAAACTTCAACGTTCTTTGCAACCTTGGAACATCTGAATACATCATACAAGTGCCTTCTCGACAAGCTCAATAGCCCTATCTATCTCCCTCTTTAAAACCTCTGGCAATCCCTTGACCTCAATATCCATGAACCCCCTGATTATGAGTGATGTTGCCTCATCCCTACTCAAACCCCTCGTCATCAGATAGAATATCTCATCCTCAGCAATCTTCCCTATCGCCGCCTCGTGACTCAAATCAACATTTGGATTTCTCGCCTCAAGCTCTGGAATTGCATGTATAACACCATTACCAATTATCATACCCTTACATTCCAAATGTCCCTTAACGTTCTCAGCGTTACCTATTATGTGTCCCCTCGAAAATACCTTACCTCCCCTACTTATACTTCTAGAAACAATCTCAGCTGAACTTCCTTCACCATTCAAATAAACAACGTTACCAATGTCTATCTCGGAATCCTCAAATCCAACAATTATACTACCAAAGAAAGCTCTTGAATTCCTTTCAAGGTATGCTACTGGACAAGCTTTCACAACCTTAACTGGACTTAGGAGTATGTAGTTGCTTATGAAGACTCCGTTTTCCTCGACCCTTATACCCGTCTTGGGTAGAACTTCATTCCCCCTCTTCCAGTTGTGTATCATCGTGAATGTTACCTTTGCATTCCTCTTTATGTAAAATTCCGACATTCCAAGGTGCAAACCCGATAGTCTTTCAGATGTGCAACCCGTTATTAGGTTTAATTCAGAGTTCTCCTCAGCAATCACTATGTTGTGAACCTTCTGACTCTTGGCCATCTTCAAAAGCAAACAAGCTTCGACCGGAAACTCAACCTTAACGTTCCTTGGAACCCTTATGAAGTATCCATCGTAATCCCCTTCACCCTCAACCAACCTCCAGCTGTAATCCTCCAACCACTCATACCTCTCAATTGCCTCCCTCGTGCTCAATATCTCAACTCCCCTTGAGAATCCCACCTCTGGACTCTCATCAACCATCATGAAGCTTGCAGATCTCTTCGATGGATCCCTCTCTATACCAACCTTCCTCAAATCTACAAAGTCCTCAGACATCTCCTGGCACACTCCTCATATCCATACTTCTCAACTGTCTTCAAAATCTCCCTTGGATCACCTATGCATGCAATCCTACCCTTATACATAACCACACCGTAATCAACATCCACAAACTTCAAAATCTGACCTGTGTGGGTTATGATTATCCCAGACTTCCCATCAAGTAGATCGTTTATAACCTCACCAATCACCGCTATACTCTCCAAATCGACACCACTGTCAGGCTCATCCAACATTAAAAATTCAGGATTCATCAGCAGTAACTGTAATAGTTCAGACTTCTTTGCTTCACCACCAGAAAATCCAACGTTTACATCCCTATCAAGCAAATTCTCCATATTCAGCATCTTAACGTATTCGTAAATCTTGTCTTCGGTTCCGCCAAGCTTTGCACAGTGCTTCAAAATTTCTCTCAGCTTAACTCCAGTTATCTTTGGGGGATGTTGATACATGATACCCAAACCCATCCTAACCCTCTCATCTGTCGCCTTTTCAGTTATGTCAACACCCTTAAACATTATCCTACCATCGTAAATCCTATACTTTGAACTTCCAGCAATTGTCATGAGGAGTGTTGACTTCCCACTACCGTTTGGTCCAAATAACGCAAAGGTTTGACCCTTTTGGATATATAGGTTTACATTCTTAAGAATTATCCTACCATCGACACCTACACAGAGATTTACTATCCTCAGGACATCCTTCATAATCTAGGTAATACCTAAAACATAAAACCTTTACCCGTGCAGTCTTCCAATGCCATAAATGATTAAACTCTTTGAAACTTTACCAGGTCTAAGATAACTGGAATATGTCCAAACTTCGCTTGTTCCTTTACACCTTCTTGAAGAGATTGACACTTAATTTTTTAAATTTATCTTTTATGTTTCCTTTATCACAATTGAAAATCCTCTAGCATTTTACAATCAACCTTTTTTCTCACGTAACTCAAAAGCCTTTGCTGGGCATTTTTCGGCTGGCATATCTGCAGGAACCGTATGTCCAAAGCATTCTCCCTTTGTATCATCTATCGGTCTGTAATACTTGTAGTCTTTGCATGTGTATCTTTCACCCATCCTTATCACCTCCCAACCTTTTAAAGAATTCCTCATCCTCTTGAATCAAAAACATAAGTTCATCCATCTTATCAAGCTTGATAAGCGTTAGACCAGCATTATCTCTCCTCTTAAGAACTAAAAGTTTATCACCAGCTTTGATATTTAAATCCCTCCTTACATCAACGGGAATTGATATCTGCCCCTTCTCACTTACGGTAACTACACCATACACAATCCTTTGCCTTGAACAAACACCCATGGACATTCACCAAATTTGTAAGATTTTTCTTACTTGTTTTACAAAATGGATATTTAAAATTTTCGGGATGTCATCTATGCTAAAGTTAATATTTAATTTCTTTAACAATCTACGATGCGTTTGGCTGGTAGGCGTTCGGTTAAGGCTGGAACTCCCCCAGGAACATTGATATATACTGGGGAGGTGAAGGTTGAGGTTGAGATAACTTTGATAGACTACGATTCAGAGAGTTACAGGGAGTTTAAGGTTGAGGATGTTGAGGAGACATTCCAATTTCGAGATACAAAATCTGTAACTTGGATTGACGTTGTAGGTTTGCACGACGTGGATAAAATTGAGAAGATTGGTTTACACTATGGAATCCATCCCCTAGTCCTTGAAGACGTATTGAACGTTTATCAGAGACCAAAGGTTGAGGATTTTGGAGACTATCTGTTTGTTGTCGCAAGGGTTCTTAAGGAAGGATTGGATTCGAGGCAGGTAAGCTTCATCCTTGGTAGGAACTTTGTCATAACCTTTCAGGAGGAGAGGTTGGAGATATTTGAACAGATTAGGAAGAAGATTCGTGAGGGGGGCAAGATAAGGAAGATGGGAACAGATTACCTACTTCACTCCCTAATTGATGCAATCGTTGACAGCTACTTTGTGATTCTGGAGAAGATTGAGGATGAGATTGCAGAGTTTGAGGATAGGGTAATCTTAAATCCAACCCCAGAGGTTGTCCAATCAATTCACAGACTCAAGAGAAATCTAATTGCATTGAGAAAATCTGTTTGGCCTTTGAGGGATGTTGTTAGTTACCTTTCAAAGTCAGAATCAGATTTGATATCAGATGAGACATCCATATACTTCAGAGACGTTTACGATCACACCATACAGGTTATAGACACAATTGAAACACTTAGGGAACTCATAGCTGGAATGTTAGAAGTTTACTTCTCAAGTGTCAGCAGTAGAACTAATGAGATAATGAAAGTTTTGACGATAATAGCAACTATATTCATGCCTCTAACGTTCATCACTGGGATTTATGGAATGAACTTCAGATACATGCCAGAGCTTGAATGGAGATATGGCTATCCCTTTGCCCTGTTTTTGATGTTGATAGTTTCAGTATTCATGATAGTTTACTTCAGAAGGAAGGGGTGGATCTAAAACTCAACTATATCAACGGATTCATCTTCAACAATTGCAAATGTCCTCTTACCCGTCTGGTATCCACAGACTTCACCAGGATTTATCAATATCTTACCGTTCAACCTCTCAACCTTGGGAACGTGGGTGTGACCAATGATGAGGTATTTGTGAATAGTTTTCTTTAGAATCTCAACAATCCTGATGTCAGTCCCATGGTAAACGACACCATTTGGAAACTCTATTATCTCACCAATCTCCCATCCATTCTTCTCTGCAATGCTCGTTAGTATCTTCTTCTCTCCATCGTTGTTTCCAAATGCAATGTATAACTTTTTTCCAAGCTTTTCAAGAGCTTTCATTGAGAATGGAGCTATCACATCTCCCGCATGGACGACGAAATCGAAAACTTCACCCTTCAAAGCTGAAATCAAATCCTCTATAGCCTTCAGATTGTCGTGTGTATCCGAGATTGCAACAAACCTCATGAGATGACTTAAATCTGTCGGATAATAATAGTGATGTAACATTATGCTTTAAAAATTATCAACAGTGTTAAGTCACCTTTACTGATTTTCTCGTCAATTTCTAAAGTATCATTTAAATGCTCCTAATCTCAAATTTTGAATTTACCTTTAGTCTTCTATTACTGGCAACCAATCAATTCCAAACTTTTTCCTCTTTTCAGGAATTTTAATTTTCAATTCAGTTGTAAATATTTCATCCGTGGGAAGTGGTGTTATAACAAAACTTTATAAACGTGCAAAAAGTTCAAAGTGGAAAGATGAAAAGATATCTACACTGAAGATTGTGCATATACGAAAATTGGAGTGTTGATAAAGTTCATACAATTGTGAAGGAGCTTGGAATTATGAGTTTAGTAGTTAAAATGTAAATAGTTGTTAAGATTAACAGAGATCCGATTGGAGGAATTTGTTAACCTAAGACGTTAGTAGGTAGAATTCGACGATTTCATTGTTATCTTCAGTTCTGACGTAAAGTCTGCTAAAACCAATTGATAACTCTTTTAAGGTTTTGCTATTTCTTTGGACGGTTGCTTTAAAGTTTTCAATTTGTTTAAAGCTAACGGGATTTTCAGCTTTAATGAATGTCTAATTCACGAATCGAAATTTAAAGCATCTTAAGAATTTGTCTTCCCAAGTCGGTTAGAGCGTAAATTCTACCCAACTTTTCGTTTGGAGTTAGACACTTCACCAATCCCTTTTGTTCTAACTCCTTCAAAGCTCTACTCACATGAGGGAGTAGAATACCCGTTTCCCTTGCAATTTGACTGGGGGTCTTCGGTTGGGTGAGGGATAACAATACAAGCTTTCTATTCTTCGATCGGAGGATGAAACTGTAAGCGTTCCAGTCCATTTTTTCATTGGATTTTCGAAAAATATTTATAGCGATATTACCACAAAATTACCTAAATATTACCAAATAGTTACCAAATTGGTTTAAGACATTATAATGGCATGGGGTGATGAATGGGCAAGAAAATCGTCGTAGATGTTACTGAAGTCGGTGTTCCGATTGAGGTAAGAGTTGGTTATCTTTTGATGGGTCTAGTTATATAAATGTCTTTGGAGCGTTTTTATTGTTAGTTTTAAGTATAACCAACATAGATTTTGCAAGTGCCATTCTTGGGTCCCTATTTGCTATAGTTGGTATAATTACATGTGGATTGTGTGCTTGGGAGGGGCTAACGTTTAGTGAGGGCGAGTATAAAAGAGGAAAACATAAAAAGGATTTAGGTTGGGGGATAGGACTTATAATGATCCCCGGTTTAATGTGTTCTGTCAGAATCTTTACTGGAGAATTTAACGTAGGAATTCCCGCAATAGTCGGTCTAATCCTAACCTTAATCGGAGCGTTACTCGTCTATTCGAAGTGAGGTGATAGAATGAGCGACGAAATCCAGCTTAAGTGTCCGATATGCGGTGGAATGACCTTCAGAAAGGAGGAAGGCAAACTCGACAGCAAGTGGGGTTTTACCGCACACAAAGTATTGATCTTCATCTGTAAAGAATGCGGTTACGTCTTGCAGTTCTACAAAGGAAGGACTATATTTGATATGGACTAATTTTTATTTTTACCTCAGTAACTCCTCCTTAATCTCCTTCTTGAAGAGATAAACTCCCCTATCATTCAAATAGTCGATAACTTTAGCCATTTCAGATCGATCGATAAGATTTCTCTCCTTCAAAATCTCATTCATCATTGCCAAAACACTTTTATTTTTCTTTGCCCTATCCTCTTTGTGAATGAGATAGACAAACTCGTTTGGGAGTTCCCATTGTTTGACACCTACGAGAAGAGGGAGAAATTTCTGAAGGTATTGGGACTACTGACATCTCACCAAATAACGCTTAAGAAGGCTTCAGAGCTTTTAGGACTTGATGTAGAAAAGCTAACATTTCTTTTAGATATTCTTGGAGTCGATTATTCTTTCTTAAACAGAGAAGAGGTTAAACTTGAGAAAGAAGCGGTAAAAAAACTCTTGGAGGAGCTTAATGAAAGCAGTCTTTAACACATCTCCGTTAATCTTTTTGGAGAAGTTAAAATACCTCGATCAAGTTTTCAAGGTCTTTGAAGTGATAATACCAAAATCCGTTTGCGATGAGATTATGGCAAAAGACGACGAAACATCAAAGAGAATTACCGAATTAATTAACAAAGATTATATAAAGGTCGTCGAAGTGCAGACGATAGAATACGCTGGCTTGCATAGAGGTGAAGCGGAAGCTATAACTTTAGCAAAGAACATGAGTTGTTGGGTAGTCTTAGACGATTTAAAAGCTCGAAAGGTTGCAAGAAGTGAAGGAGTTAAGGTAATCGGAACGTTGGGTATTTTAAAACTCCTAAAGGAGTTAAATTTAGCTAAATTTGAGCCTGAAACTCTGTTTGAAGAACTAATTCAAATTGGCTTTAGAATTAAGAAAGAACTATTCTTTGAGATTTTTAAAGACTGAATAAACCACTTCATCTAAAACACTTTAGTCTAAACGTTTTTAAGTTTCCGAAGCGATAGAAACAGTAATGGCAACTGAGGATATAATGGATAAGATCAAAAGAAGCTTAGGAGAGATAAAAAAAGTTCGGTGTTAAGAAGATTGGACTGTTCGGCTCTCACGTTAAGGGAGAATTGAACGAGTGATATAGACATAGTTGTGGAGTTTGAGGAAGGAAAAACCACGTATGAGAACTTCTTAAACCTTTTAGAGTATTTGGAAAACTTGCTCGGTAGGAGAATTGATCTCCCTACCAAAGAAGGTTTAAAAAGTATCAGAATAGACCACATTCGAAAAGAAATAGAGGAGAGCATTGTATATGTCTCGTAGGGGCGATAGAGAGTTCTTGCTCGACATACTCGAAGCGTGCAATAGGATTATCTCCTTTACCGAAGTATGTCCTACAACGAGTTTTTGAAAGATATAAAAACGCAAGATGAGATGTTACGAAACATAGAAATCATATGTGAAGCTGTGAAAAATATATCGGATAAACTAAAGAGTAAACACAGCGAAATAGAACGGAAGAAGATTGCTGGGATGAGGGGATAAACTGATACATTGGTGTGAACTTAGACATTGTTTGGGATGTTGTAAGAAACAAAGTTCCCGAATTAAAAGGACAAATTTTAAAGTTGTTGTCTGAGTTAAAGTGTGAAAATCCGAGTATCAGATTGAGGTAAGAATTGGACTGTTGGAGGAGTAATTTGGATTTAGTGGATTGATACAATACCTACAATTAAATAGGTGGGGTTTTACCGCACACAAGGTATTAATCTTCATCTGTAACGAATGTAGTTACGTCTTGCAATTCTACAAAGGAAGAACTATATTCGATATGGACTAATTTTTATTTTATACGTATCTACTTTAGCAACTCCCCTCTAATCTCCCTCTTAAAGAGATAACCATCTTTATCCTTCAAATCATCGATAATTTGAGCTATTTCAGACCGATCAATAAAACCTCTCTCTTTCAAAACTGATAGCAAGACTGGTATGTTGAACACAGCAACTCCCTCCTTTTCAGCAACCTTCTCAGCCTTTCTATCTTCAATAAATGCGATCTTACCCTTAGCGGAAGCTATGACACTTAGCTCTCCCTTACCGAGTTCGGGATACCTATTCCTAAGCTCTGTATAATCTTCGGATTCGATAACATCTACTCGATAGCTTTTCATAGCACCTATTAGCAGTTTTACAAGCTCCTTACACCTACTTAACTCTTCATAAACGTCTAAGGTTATGCAAACTCTATCGACGATTCTAAAAATTAAATCAATGCGATTGATCTTGAGTGGAGAACTCAGAAAGCCAGTATCTACAACAGCCTCTCTAACTCCACCGCCTTCTTTCTCAGTTCTTCCACAGATTCCGATCCCCTCCTTATCTCTACACCCTCTTTGAGTAGCAGTGACTTCATTTCCTCGTAACTTAATTCAGAAATCTCACAGGCTTTTCCGAGACTAATCCTTCCCTCCCGATGCAGTTCCACCGCTATCTTCACCCTCAAATCCTCTTTTACAGCTAAAAAGATCGTTAAAGCTTCTCTTATTATATCCTCCCGCTTGTAACCCAACTTGGTTATCGCATCTAGATGATCTCAAGTTCCGAACTCATTAAATTGCCTATTGTTGTTTAACTATTAAGTTTTTAGTCTATCAAAACACCCACTTATACAAACTTATGCACATGCAGAGGTATGTCTATCCAGTCGATCTGATGGAAGTTAAAGAAGAATTGGAATTCATAGCGAAAAAGCTCAAAGTTTCAAAGGCTAAAGCAATAAGAGAGGCGATAAGATGGTTTGCTGAGGAACTAAAGGGTTTGGAGGTTGTGGAAATTAGAAGTGTTTCAAAAGAGCAGGCTAAGAGGGAGATTTTGGAATACATAAAGGGTAAAGAGAGGGTTACAACAGATGAAATCGCCAATGACTTAAGGTTGGACTTCAGTTTGGTTAACGAAATCCTAATGGAGCTTTGGAGTGAATGTTATGTCGAGCCAGAGAATTGAGGGAGAGAAGATAAGATGTGTGGGTAGAAGAATCTCAAAACCCAGATTAATCCATCAAACTGGAAAGCACAGAGTTATTGAGATTTTTGTAGAGGGTAAACCCGCTAAGGCTGAAGTTGTAAGGGTTTGGAGAGTTTTAAGGTCTACGGATTACTCTTTGAAATTACCAACCATGGTAGTATAACATTGTGATTTGAAGTATCATAAATAGTGTTAAATGTTGGGATAAGGAAAGCAAGATCAAGTAGTTGAAAATGTTCTTACTGGAGTTTGCACATTGTCTTATTTCAAAGGAGCATCTTCAAATACCCCCACATCAAATTCAAAGCTTCCTTCTCCTTCCTCCCACCACACCTCTCAACAATACTTGAATAGTATTTGACCCTTTCTATAAGTCTTGGATTCATACTTAGCCTTGTAGCATGAACCAAAGCCTCTATGATTGCATTGAAACCCCTATTCACAGTTCTAAGATCTCTCCTGACAACTTCACCATCCAAAAGCTCCAGATCTACCAAATCATCCCTCAAGGTAGCCTTGAACTTACACCAAGCCAAAGAACCTTTCAATATCGGTGGATTTAGGCTCTCAAACCAACCCTCATCCAAATCATCAAACGCTGAGATTGTAAATATAACCGCATCCCTGACAACGTTAACGTAAAGGATGCCCCTCTTCAAGTTCTCCTTTGTGTGTGATGGATAAATTTTGAGCTTTGCAAACCTGTCGTCTGGATCTTCAACTATTATCCCCAGTGGAGCTGTGTTTATCCAATCCCCAAACGTAATCCCAATAACCTCGTTTATACCATCTGTAAATCCAAAGTCTGAAAGCTTCAAATTATCCCCTCCTTCAAAGCCAGATAAATTGATGCACAAGTTAAATCAGCTATGCTCCCTGGATTTATTCCCCTATCCAACAGATAAATGTCAAACTCCTTAACCGAATCGATGGAACCAGATTCAAACTCCCTCAAAACATCTTTGGCCTTCAGCATAACATCCCTTGCAACATCGATACCATGCTCAGATATCACTAGAGGATCGAGGTGGCTTGAGAGTAGGTGAAGGTATGTGTAAACTATGGAGTCGTTCAAACATCCATCCTCATAAAAATCCATCAAAATCCTTGAACCCTTTAAACTCCTCCAGTATCCCTCAATCAACTCCCTAGCAACAACGTTCTCCCTTGGAGATCTTTTAAGCCATCTGTAAAGATTCAGATCTCTCTCGACAATAACACTCTCAATCTCTGAATTTCTGAGATCAAAATCATCAGCATCCATAACCCTTGGCTTGCAAATTCTAAATGCTGAAAGTATGTGGAGTGAGTCTTGATGTGTAGTTCTCTCAAGTTCACGTTTGACTAACCTAACGTCACCTCCACACCAAATCAGTGGTATCAGAAGCATGAATGCACCAAAGTGAACGTTCGTCTTACAAACCTCATAGGATCTTGAAACAGCATTTAGGAAGTTTAAACCTATGCCACCCCTTCTAGCCATGCAATCCTCAAACGTTGGATAAGCTGAGATTGCTGAGATTATGAAGTGTTCGTATTTTAAATCTTGGAACTCATGTTCCCTATCAACATTCCCAGGCTTGGGATCTGCCGAAACTTCAAGGATTAAGCTGAGAACTCCAATCTGTGCATCGTTCATGTTAAAACATTGGTTAAGTCCTTTATAATTTTGATCTCGAAGTTTGCAAGCAAAACTTAAATTTTGCACATGTGGACATTGGATACCAATTACCACACGACAGGATTGATTTTAACCAGATTTTTGAGATAGAAAATTGATTGTTTAAAAGACTGATGAGTTACGTTTTCAAAATCTTTTGTGTTCGAATTTACTCGTAGATAAAAGGGTTAGCTCTTCAAGCCTTAAATTATCATCTTTAAGAGATAATAAACGATATCTGACGAAGTAATATCCCCATCTTAAATTTAGATTCAACTTTTCAACAGAGCAATCTTAAGTTCTTATCTTAATATGTGTTGATTCAACTGTTAATAGTTTAAATCACAATGTTACAAAAAATCTGCTTAAGCAGTAGTTTAGGGGTATGTTCAAAATGATAATAACTTTATGAATCTATCTAAATTCGGCAACAAAGCAACTATAAACTTATGAATTACTATTAAGGAGCAATCGATAGTCCAAAAATAAATTAAAAACACTTAAATTACCAGCTCTCATAGGGATTTCATGGAGAGGATTAGAAATCAGATAATTCAAGCTTTATGTGAAAGGGAAATGAGCATCTACGAGCTTATAGATCATCAGGATGCAAGCCTACCCGAGTTCTTCAATCTAATTCGGAAAATGGAAGATGAAGGAATTTTAAGTGTTGAGAATGGATTTGTAAGGCTTAAAGATAGGAATGTGTGTGAGGGGTTGGATGGATTTGAAGTTTATTGTAAGATTTGTGATGGAACTGGATACGAAATTAGGGGTTTATTTAATGAGGTCTTAAGAGAATATTCAAAGATTGCAAAGGATAGACCCGAGGCGATTGAGAAGTTCGATCAGGGCTTCATAAGTTTGGATGGTGTGGTTAGGAGGGTTGAGTTTGTTTTTGAGAGAGGTGATCTCTTGAGGACTGAGATATTCGTTGTTGGTGATGACGACCTGTTTAGCATAGCTTCAGCTTTGACTGGACTTCCAAAGAGAATACACGTTGTAGATATAGATGAGAGGTTGATAGACTTCATAAACAGGAAGGCAGACGAATATGGATTTCCCATCTCTGCAAACGTTTACGATGTTCAGAGAGCTTTTCCAGATGAACTAAAGGGTAAGTTTGACGTTTTTGTAACAGATCCAGTTGAAACGATCCCAGGTATAAAGCTGTTCCTCTCAAGGGGAGTTTCAACGTTAAAGGGTGTTGGTTGCTCTGGATACTTTGGTTTGACGACACTTGAAGCTAGTAGGAGGAAGTGGTATGAGATTCAGAGGATGATACACGATATGGGATTTGTTATTACGGACATAAGAAGGAAGTTCAACGTCTATCCTCAGGATGAAAAGAACTTCTTTAGGTATCAGGAAAAGTTGCCAATAGTTAGGAAGGTTGGAGTTGGAGTTGACTACAACTGGTATAAGTCAAGTTTATATAGAATTGAAGCTGTGAAGGAGCCTAGGCCTTTGGTTGAAGGAGAGATGATAATAGACGAGGCTGTGTATAAGGATGACGAAAGCTGGGCTACGCCTTACTGATATGAAGAGGTTTAGACTTAGAAAAAAGGAATCTAAAGCCATATCAAGGTTCTTTAAGGAAAATTACGGTGTTCAGCTTAAAGGAGACATGGAAAAGTTTGAGTTCGATGAGTTGGATGTGATTGCAATCGAAAACGAACCTCTGATCTTGGAGTTCGAAGGTAGATTATACTTCACAGTCTATGGTGTTATCAAATTCAGACCTAAGAAGGGGAAGGTAGTTGTAGATGAGGGAGCTATGCCTTTCATCATGAGAGGAGCTGACGTAATGAAGCCTGGGATTGTTGAGGCTGATGAAAGCATAAAGGCTGGTGATTTCGTTTACGTTGCTGTGGAGAAAAAGCTGACACCAATTGCCGTTGGAATTGCTTTGGTCGATGGTGGTGAGATGGTTGGGGGCAAGGGTAGGGCTGTGAAGAACGTTCACCACATCAAAGATAAGGTTTGGAACTACTTTTTTTGAAATGTAATAGCTTATCTTATAAGTTTTAAAAAAGAGGTGAATTAGGGAATGCTAGCGAAAAGTTACTTCTTTCTTGGCTGTCTCCACATTCAATCTTTAAAGTTCATCCTTGTAGAAATAAGCTTTATATCTATTAAATTTAGCTTATCCATACCTTCATCTGCCATCTATCAACTTTTCTTGTAAAGCTTCAACTTATGACGATCTTCTTTACCCCATCGACGTTCAAGAACTCATCGACCAACCTACCAGGTATCTTTCCATCTGTAACAACTGTAAGCTTAGATTCTATACTCAACTCTGGATCCTCTGCAAGTATGAACCTTATGGGGATTCTCTCCCTTGCAATTATCGAGGTTATCCCCGCAACAATCCCAACCTTGTGACTCTCAGCATACACCTCAAGCACACCAAACCCCAAGATCCTCGCAACCTCAGTTATGTTTGCAACTGGCTTCAGGGATGAAAATACCTTCCTAAGCTCTTCATCACTCTCAATGTTCTGAATTGCAGAAACTACAACCTTCCTATCCACATCCAAAGCTTCAGCAATCTTTGTTGGAACAAGCTCTATCTTGTCGCAGTAAGCCTTACCGTTCTTAACAGATATACCCAGCCTCAAAAACTCCTTTGCAACGACAATCTGCGATGGATACTTCTCAAACTTCTCTGCAATCTTTCGCCACATGCTCGAAGTTTGTCTATGGAATTAAAACCTTTACATCTATCCCTGTCATCTTCAGTATTATGTATGCACCGTAAAAGGTTCCAATCATACTTCCAATGTTTGTTAAGGCTGTTACAAGCAAAACTCTGAATGCCCTGTTCTTTAGCAATTCCCTAAAACTTTCAGCCTCAAGCATACCTACAAAATCTTTGGTGTCTGGCTTTCTCATCTTAAGCTCAACGTAACCCGAAACCCATCCAGCAGCTATCAGTGGATTTATTGAAGTCAACCATGCACATAGAAATGCAGCCAATATTGATAGAGGATGTGCGAGGGCAATCGAAGCCCCCAATGCTGACAGAACTCCATTTATTAGAAACCAATATAAAAATGCCTTCAGGGCAATCTCACTACCAAGCTTCATTAAGATATATGCAAAAGTCAAAATTATAATTATAGATATTATAATTCCGAAGATCTTTGAGATTTTTAAACCCCTCTTAACCTCCAATAGTTTCTCAATTGGAGGTATATCTTTTGGATTCTTCAGATACCTCTCAATTCCCTTCTTATGTCCAGCCCCAACTACGACTACGATGTTGCTATATCTCTCACTTGCACGAATTATGTTGTGAGCCATGAATGCATCCCTCTCGTCAATCAAAACCTCACTAGCCCCTGGAGCAATCTTCCTAAACTCCTCCATCAATGAATCTATACTGTTCAACAAATTCTCAACATCCTCCCTCTCGGATAAACCCTTAATTATGTTCCAAGCAAATCTAAACTTCTCAAAAATTGACATCCTCTGCCAAAGCCTCTGAAAAGTAATCCCAATATCCCTGTCTATTAATAGAACTTCAGCACCAACCTCCCTAGCCTTATCTATCGCAGCTATCATCTCCTCTCCAGGTTTGACACCCATCTCCCTTCCAATCTTCCTCTGGTAGTATGCCAAAATTATCTGGAGTATTGAGAGCAAAACGTTACCCTTCAAGGCATCATGAATCGATGTCTCCTGAACTCCCATTAGGGATTTGAACCTCTTTTGACAGAGTTCAACAGCAACAGCATCTGGCTTAACCTTCTCAATTACCCTACATACCTCCTCAACACTCTCCTTTGAAACGTGAGCGGTTCCAACGATGTGAATCATCTTTTAAAACTTTATTCAAACTGTTTAAAACATCTCCCAAAGCTTTTTAACAAACTCAAGAAATACCTTCATGCGGGAATACAAATTTAAGAGGGGGTTCAAGCCTGATGAGGATAGACTTGTGGATATGTTGAAGAGGCACTTTGGAGGTTTTGAGAAGGATGGAAAATTCTACGTTGTCAGATTTGGTGCAATTGAGGAGATGAGGGTTTGGATTGAAAAAAAGAAGCTTTATGTGGATATGAGGACAAATCCAAGGGTTTCTGATGAAGTTGCAACTAAAACACTGAAAGCTTACAACAGATTTTTGGAGGAGTTGACTGGATACACGGCAAAGGAGAGGGCTAGGATGATGAGGAAGGAGGTTGAATCAGGCTAAAGGCTTCTTCACAAACTCCCTAAGAAACACTGTTGCATAGCAACCCTTGGGAAGGTAAAAGTTGAATGTAACATTTCCATCTGTCTCGTATCTCAAGTTTGTATGTTCTATTATTATGTCCGCTATCCTAAAACTTCCCCTTGATGAAAACTCCTTAAACTCATGCTTGAAATCCCTCAGATCAATCCCATCCCTCTCAAGGTAAAACTTAACCCTTTCAGAAGTCCAGTCATCTCCCAAATCTGTCTCATAACCTGGGAGTGGAATTGCCAACGAACACAGACCTTTCTCAATCAAAAACCTTACACGCTTGTAGTTGTGACTTCGAACCCTTACAAACTCTCCTCTGAATGTGTAATAGTTGTTCGTGTTGACGAAGTCAACCCAATCCCCAACTTCAACAACCTTAAGATTCCCGAACTCCTCAATCCTATCCGACAAGACGTTGTTAAATATGACAGATTGGTATGCGTGTATGAACATGATCTTTAGATTTTCTGGTAATGATAGGAGTGCTTCCCTCTCATTTTTTCCTTCCCTCAAACACTGCAGTAGAGACCTTTCGTATCTGAGGTATTTTGGCAACTCCCTCAAACCAAACTTCACATCCCTCGTTTCCCATAGGATCTCTCTAACTTCCCTCGCATCTTCACCCTCAAATGGCTTTGCAACGTATATCCAGAATGCAGATTCGTAATCCCTCTTGAGTATGTGCTTACCCACTTCGTGAGTTATAAACCTTATCGATCCAAAACGTTGCAGTCCAAAGAAGTTTGGTGTTCCCTTCTCCCTCAACTCCTCCTCTATCTGAACTATGTTATCAACGTTTCTGACGTTCCTTATGACAACTCTGAACTTGTTACCCCTTAGATCTCCAAGATGAATTGGTCTGTTTGTCCTTCCCAAGATATCAATCTCAACATCCTTCAACCTCAAACCTCTCAACCTCTCAACTTCAACATCATCCTTTATCCTTATGGCAAAGTATTGAACACTGACCGACCTCTTATCCTTGGTTCCAGCGTAGCTTATTCTCTTCTGACTTATGTGTAGTCTATTTGAAAGAACTCTGACGAAGTTTAAGGTATCCCAGTTCACCTTCTTAACCCTAACGACAACCCACTCCCCATCACCAAGCTTCAAATCTGCAATCTCCTCAACGTAAAAATCTTCAGGACTATCTTTGAAGTTTCCATCTATCCCTTTCACCGATGTTAAGTATTTCCTTATTCCAACCAACTCCTCCACTGTTAAGGTGTGTGTTAAAAGATAAAGTTTTCTTAACTTTGAGCGGAGTTTGAACGATGGTGGGTAACACGTTTGGATACCTGTTCAGAGTTACAACTTGGGGGGAGAGTCATGGTAGGGCTGTGGGATGTGTTGTTGATGGATGTCCAGCTGGATTGGAGTTGAGTGAGAGGGACATTCAGAGGGAGGTTGATAGGAGGAGACCCAAGTCTGCAATTTCAACATCGAGGAGGGAGAGAGATGAAGTTATCATTTTGTCTGGGATTTTTGAAGGTAAAACATTAGGAACTCCGATTAGTATGTTGGTTTACAATAGAGATGTAGATTCAAAGCCTTATGAGGAGATAAAGCATCTCTTTAGACCTGGACATGCCGATTACACATATCAGGCCAAGTTTGGATTGAGAGACTGGAGAGGAGGTGGTAGGGCATCTGGAAGGGAGACTGTTGCAAGGGTTATGGCTGGTGCAATTGCAAAGAAGATACTTGAGAGGTTTGGGATAAAGGTCGTTGGATTTGCAAGGGAGATATGTGGTGTGAGGTGTGATGTAAATCCTTCAGATTTCGATTTGGATGAGCTTTCGAGGTTAATTGAGTCGAATCCAGTTAGATGTCCAGATGGGGATGTTGCGAAGAGGATGGAGGAGGAGATACTGAAGGCTAGGGATGAGGGGGATAGTGTTGGTGGGATTGCAGAAGTTGTAGCTAGAGGGGTTCCAGCTGGGTTGGGTGAGCCGGTGTTTATGAAGTTGGATGCATACATAGCATTTGCTCTCATGGGTGTTCCAGCTGTTAAGGGTGTTGAGATCGGTGCAGGATTTAGGGTTGCAAGGATGAGGGGGAGTAAGTGCAACGATCAGATTGTTTTGAGGGATGGTAGGATAAGATTTGAGACGAACAACGCAGGTGGAATATTGGGTGGGATATCGAATGGGGAGGACATAGTAGTTAGGGTTGCAATAAAGCCAACACCTTCAATCTCAAAGCCTCAGAAGACTGTGAATTGGGTTGATATGGTTGAGGATGAGATAGTTGTGAAGGGTAGGCACGATCCTTGTATTGTTCCAAGGGCCATTCCAGTTCTTGAGGCAATGGTTGCTCTTGTTTTGGTTGATTGCATGATGATACAAGGACTTATACCGAGGTTTTTAGGTTGAAAAATTTTCAAATTCGTCCAATCACCTCTTAGGATATTTACAAGTGCATGAACGATTTTTCTGTCCTCATCTAGTAGTTTTTCGTCTATGGTTGGTAAGAGTAGTGAGATGTCCCATTCAATTTCCTCGGGTTTGAATTTATCGCCAATCCTCTTAAGATATTTGATGAGATTTCTGATCTCATGTTTGGCTTTTCTTCGCTCTCCTTTCAGTAGGTATGCGGTGATGACAAGGTATCTTGAAATTGCTTTATCGTCAAATTCTTTGGATAGTCTTATAGCCTTTTTGGCAAACTTTAAAGCTTCATCTAACTTTCCTACAATTTGGTATAGCTCGGATAGATTTAGATTTACCGTAATGTTCTTTGGATCAAGTTCTAAGGCTCTTTTATAGCATTCTTCAGCTTCATCATATCTTTTAAGGTATACAAGGATTATACCTATACCGTTCCAAGCATCAACAAAGTTTGGATCAAGCTTCAAAGCCCAATTGTAAAGTTTCAAAGCCTTTTCATATTCTTTTTGCTTCAAATACCAATTACCCATCATAATTGCAGTTTCTGAATCATCAGGAAGATAATCTCCGACAATTTCAATAAGCTCTTCTATATTCTTTCTAACTGATGGACTAACTTCTATACGTCTTTCTTCACCTATTACTTTAGGCATCTTGTCGAAACCCAACATCTTTAGTAGCTCCGATAACTGTTCAAATATTACTACCCTATCAAGTTCTTCCCTAACTATACCCCTCAAGCTTTTTTCGATTCTCCCAACAATTCGATCTTCTATTTCCTGTATTTTACTTTCGATTAACTTCCGTGTTATATCTCCACTTTGGGTCTTTTCTTTACAAGTTCAGCCAATTCATCTTCAATATCTATGAACTCTTGATATGGAACTACTCTCTTCCAAATCAAGTCAGATGGTATCTTTTCTCTCAACTTTTCCTCCTCACTCTTCTTAACGAGTATGAAAACTGGTTTACCAAGTGCAAGCATCATTCCCAACTCGACGTTGGATTGAGATCACTTATATCTGCAATTCCATAGGCACACGACTGAATCATACGACATATATCACAGAAAATAGATGCTTTTGGCTCTTTGTCTGCAATCTTAAGAACACTCTCGTTAAATTTATCACCCAAAGCTTCTTTGAGAGCATTCTTAACAGCTTTCTCCCTCTTTCTTCGATCTTTATCAAAAGGTTCAGCTAAGAAAAAGGTGTCTTCCTGAATCTCAACCATCTTACTGCACTCATCACCCGTTAACGTAAAATATCATAAAGAAGGCTTCAATATCACAGCATTCTCAACACTTGCCTTAAACTTACCAGGATCTGCCTTCAAACCAATCTCACCGTAGTGCATTGGTATGAAGAACTTTGCCTTTATATCTTTTGTAGCCTCAATAGCTTCATCCACATCCATCGTGTAAGTCCCTCCAATTGGGAGGAGTGCAACGTCAACTTCAATCTCCTTCATCTCTGGAATTCTATCCGTATCCCCAGCGTGATAAATCCTTACACCATCAACTTTCACTATGTATCCAACACAGCAACCCTTCTTGTGATATGGTTTATCAATGTTGTAGGCTGGGACGGCTTTAATCTCAACACCCTTTACGTTTGTAGTCTCCCCAATTGAAATCTCATGAGTCTTGTATCCTTCAATTACGCAACCCTTTGGATGAACTACGATTGTATCCGATTTTGCCAGTATTCTGATTGACCTCATATCGAGATGGTCGAAGTGATCGTGTGTTACCAGTATCAAATCAGCCTTCTCAAGCTCTGTAACTTCGTAGGGATCTATGTAGATTACAACAGAGTTCTTTATCCTAAATCCAGCATGCTTCAACCAAGTTATCTCAACGTTCTCATATCTAAATGTGCTTTCGGTCATAAACAAATTTCACTCAAAAGATTTAAACCTTTACCTATCCCTCAGATTATGATTATAACGGATGATCACATGCACATCTACAACCACCTAAAGCTTAAGGCTTTGGAGCAGTTCAAGAATGCTGGAGGGACTCATGTGTTTTTGGTGAACTTACTGAGTAAGCACTACGGATTGAAGCCAAACAAGCCTGAAGATTTCCTAGAGATCTTTGAAAAACATATAAGACTTGTCGAGAAGGCCAACAAAATTGTGAGGGCTTTTGCAGTTATAGGGGTTCATCCCGCTGAGATAACGTTGTTGGGTGATAGGGTTGGCTTTGAGAGAGCTGCTGAGATAATGAAATCAGCTTTGGATTTGGCTGGAAGGTTAATTGAAGAGGGTAGAGCTGTAGCTTTGAAGAGTGGAAGACCACATTACAAGGTTTCAAAGGATGTTTGGAGGTTGAGCAATGATGTTATGTTGCATGCCTTTGAAGTTGCGAAGGATGTGGGATGTGCCGTGCAACTGCACACAGAATCTTACAGTTATGAGGGAATGAGGGAGATTGCAGAGATGGCTGATAGTGTTGGTTTGAAGAGGTTTAGGGTAGTCAAGCACTTCTCCCCACCGAAGGTTAAGGAGTTTGAGGATTTGGGTTTGTTTCCATCCGTTATATGCTTGAACGACTATGCGTTAACTGCGGCAAAAGAAGGGGATAGGTTCATGCTTGAAACTGACTACATAGATGACAGGAATAGACCTGGAGCTGTTTTGGGTCCAAGAACAGTTCCAAGGAAGGTTAAGGAATTGTTAAGGCATGGATTTGATGAGGACTTCATCTACAAGATTTGTGTTGAGAACGTTGAGAGGGTTTACGGTGTTGAAGTTGAGGGTATCTGTCCTTAAGGGACAAATTTTAAAGGTTTGCACAGTCAAAAATGGTGGTTAATAAATATTCATGTTGGTTGAAGTCTAAAGGCAAATGGAATTCCAAATTTGACACATTTGGAAAGCCTAAAGAAACTTTAAGATGAATCTTACAGCTATTAGGAGCAAAATTGTAATTAGTATCTTTCTAACGGTAGCCAATTTAAGTTTTCTGTGTGCAACGTAACCCGCAAGGTATCCAGAGATCATGGCTGGAATCGATGCAAAAACTATAACCTCCCAATCAACACCTCCGAGATGCACGTATGTTATAAAGCTCGTTAGAGATGAGAAGGGGACACTCAGGGGTGTTACGGTTATTGCAATCTTTGGATTCATCCCAAAGAGTAGGAGTAGAGGTAAGATGACACCACCACCTCCAACTCCCAAGAGTCCAGATAAAAATCCAGACAAAGCACCTATGAAGATTAATATTGGAATTGAAATCTTTTCCTTTTCTTTAAATCTTCCAATTGGAAGTGTAGTTGTAATTACAACGAAGATTAAGAATGAAACAAAGGCAAATCCAACAATCTTACTTGGAATGGAAATGGAAACAAAGGCACCCAAAGGTGCAAATGCAATCGATGAAATTATCACTGGTGGAGCAATCTTGGGCTTGAAAAATCCACTTTGAATGTTGTAAAACGTTACCGAAAGAGTAGTTACAACGTTTACAAATAGTCCAGCAGACCTTGCGTATGTGAATGGGACTCCTAAGATGACGAGTATTGGTATAAGGGCTATTGCAGAACCCAATCCACACAGAGCAAATACGAAGGAGACTGTGAATGAAACTACGGGAATCACAATGTTCATGAAGTTAACCTCTTAAACTTTTCATAGATTTCAACCGCCCTCTTCCACTCTTCATCACTTATATTTTTCAAGAGAAAAGCTTCAGTTCTCTCCAAACAAGTTGGACATTTAAGGCATGGTCTCTCTCCACCCTTATAACAACTCCAAGTCAGTTCGTAAGGAACTCCCAACTTCAATCCAAGCTTTACAACTTTCACCTTTGTCATATCGACGAAAGGAGCTTTCACTTCTACGGGTTCAAAAATCGTAGCTAGGTAAACAGCAGTATCAAGAGCTTTTACAAACTCCTTTCTGCAGTCTGGATAGATCGCATAGTCAGATTTGTGTGCAGCATGAAATACCTTTTTGGTCTTGACCTTAATGGCATAGCCTACAGCTATGGCTAGGAGTATCATGTTTCTGTTTGGCACAATTGTTACCTTCTGTATCTCATCTGTGTAAAATCCCACAGGTATCTCTTCATTCCCCGTTAACGCTCCTCTGGCTATAAGTTCGTGAATACCTGTGATATCGACTATCTTATGCTCTATTTCAGCATTAAGATTTTCCCTTGCATGTTCAACTACCAACTTGGCATGCTCTATCTCTTTAACGTTCCTCTGCTTGTAGTTGAAAGTCAAAACGTGAACATTTTTGTATCGTAGTTCTTTGATTAGATACCACAGCAATGTTGATTTGTCTATACCACTCATTGTAAGCACAGGCATCGATCAAATTCAACGTCGATATTAAAAAGCAACCGATGGACATCTAAACATGAACGTCTGTGTTCTATATTCTGGAGGTAAGGATTCCAATTTAGCTTTACTTAAAGCTCATGAGGAGTTTAAAGTTGTTTGCTTGGTCTCACTCACACCTAAATCTGAGGAGAGCGTTTTGTTTCACTATCCCAACACTCAACTTGTAAAACTCCAAGCAAAATCACTTAAGTTGCCTCTAATAATGGAAAAATGCTTAGATGATGAGGAGAGTAGTCTAAACGCTTTATACAAAGCACTAGGAAAAGCTAAGGAGTTGTATGAAGTTGAGGGAGTTGTTACAGGTGCCATAAGATCCACGTATCAAGCTACGAGATTTCAGAAGATTTGTGACGATTTGGAATTGTGGTGCTTCAACCCCCTCTGGCTGAGAGATGAAGTTGATCTCCTCAAAGAGGCTTTGGATTTTGGTTTTGAAATAGTTTTTACGAGGGTTGCTGGCTATCCTCTAACCAAGTCTATGCTTGGTAAAAAGATAACGGATGAGACTGTCAGAACACTCAGAGAGATGGGAGAGTTCATAAATCCCGCTGGCGAAGGTGGTGAATATGAAACCTTAGTTTTGAACATGCCACTGTTCACGAAGAAGCTTAAAATAGTTGATTGTGTGGTTGTTGGTGGTGAATACGATGCCACTTTAATCGTTCAAAAGGCTGAACTTTATGAGGTAAGTTTTTAAAATATCTGTGTATGCATGTATGTATGCCAAAGACGATAGCTGATGATGTTTACGAGAGAAGGAGTTTTTCTAAAGCTATAAGAGAAGAAAAGGAGGGTAACTGTGAAATCCTAACAATTGCATTTGAAACGAGAAAAGAAGAAGGGATTGAGAAATTGAAGAGGGAGGAGAGGTTGAAGGATGGATGCAGTCTTTGATATGAACGTAACAGAAGTATTTAGGGGAAACTTAGATGAATTGAAAAAGGTCTATGGAATTTCCGTGATAACGTTATTTGAATTGTGTTGTGGTAATTTAAAAAAGAGGGAAGAACTATTCTTAGAAAAGATTTCCCTATGTTCTGATGAAAAGAGTGCGAAGTTTGCTGGTGAAGATTTAAAAATGAAAAGTAAAACCTCAAAGGTCAAAGACTTGTTTATTGTCTCAGATCATTCAATGACACTCTACACTTGCGACGATTTTGAGAAGTTTAAAGATTAAAGCTCAAAAAATCATGATAACGATTATTTCAACCTGCAAATACAAACTCAGCGAGGAGGAGTTTGTTAGACCAATTGTGGAAATTGTGAAGGGGTGTGGCTTAGATTACCGCATTTTGCATTACTATGATAAAAAAGTTGATGAGAGTTCCAAAATAATAATCTGTGGAACCGCTCTGAGGGATTTTGACTATCTAAGCTACATCGACAACTTCAAATGGTTAGTTGATTATGAGGGAGAAGTTTTGGGGATATGTGCTGGCTATCAAATCTTGGCATTGGTATATTCAAACAGGCTGGAGAAGATTAAGAAGATTGGTGTTTACGATGTAGTAGTTGTAAAGGACAACCCTTTAATTGGAAAGGGGAAGATTAGGAGCTACTTCTTGCACACGTATGCATTGAAAGATTTAAATGACAAATTGGAGTGTTTAGCCTTGCAAGATGATGAGATCTGCATGTTTAAGGTAAAGGATAAAAATTTCTATGGTGTTTCATTCTATCCAGAAGTTCTCAACAGGGAGATAATTTTAAATTTTCTTCTTCTATAAGCTTCATTGTTCATAATCCAACACCCAAATCAGTTAAATATCAGTTTGGAAACGTTTAAACGATGAAGCTTGAGGAGTTGAGATTTGGAACTGAGCTTGTTAAGAGGGGATTTGCAAAGATGCAGAAAGGAGGAGTTATCATGGATGTAACAAACGCTGAACAGGCTCAGGTGGCTGAGGATGCTGGAGCTGTGGCTGTCATGGCTTTGCACAAGGTTCCAGCTGATATAAGGGCAAGTGGTGGAGTTGCAAGGATGGCTGATCCAAAGAAGATTCAGGAGATAATGGATGCAGTGACAATTCCAGTCATGGCAAAGTGTAGGATTGGTCACATAGCAGAGGCTAGAGCCTTGGAGGCTTTGGGGGTTGACATGATAGATGAGAGCGAAGTTCTGACTCCAGCAGACGTTTTCTTCCACATAGACAAGCGTAAGTTTACCGTTCCATTTGTATGTGGTGCAAGGAGTTTGGGTGAGGCTGTGAGGAGGATATGGGAAGGAGCTGCAATGATCAGGACGAAGGGTGAGGCTGGAACTGGGAACGTTGTTGAGGCTGTAAAGCACATGAGGATGATGAACTATGCTATATCTGAGATTGTGCAGATGGATGGGGAGAGGGTTTGGGATGTTGCGGAGAGGTTTGCCGAGAGATACGTTGAACTTGCAAAGATCGTTAAATCAGAGATGGGCTTGAACGATGTGAAGCCTGAGGATGTTGTGTTTGAGGAATACACTCTTGAGGAGATAGTTAAGGGGATATACGGTGTTTTGATGGATGTAAAGAGGCTTGGAAGGTTGCCAGTCGTAAACTTTGCAGCTGGGGGTGTTGCAACTCCAGCAGATGCTGCTCTAATGATGCAGTTGGGTGCTGATGGTGTATTTGTTGGTAGTGGTATATTCAAGTCCTCAAATCCAGAGGGGTATGCAAAAGCCATAGTTGAAGCTGTCCAACATTGGGATGAGCCAGAGGTTATTGCTGAGGTTAGCAAGGAATTGGGAGAGGCAATG
>Ga0190367_1000370_pt1 | contig 33565 bp, 37 predicted proteins | sample 4872181011_MG_FD_171838 | JGI IMG/M metagenome (GOLD analysis project Ga0190367, IMG submission 171838) | Hydrothermal vent microbial mat bacterial communities from Southern Trench, Guaymas Basin, Mexico - 4872-18-10-11_MG | ecosystem: Environmental > Aquatic > Marine > Hydrothermal vents >...
GGGCCGAAACCGTAGGCGTAGATGAGCACTCCCGCGAGGGTAGGCGCGATCAGCCTGCCGACCGTCCTAGCGGTTGAGAAGAGCCCCATCATGCCCCCTTTCCTCGACGGGTAGAGGTCGGCTATCAGGGCCGTGGCCACGGGCACGAAGGTCGCGGTCGCTATCCCGTGGTAGACCCTGATGGCGGCCAGCTCCCACCCGCTTGAGACGAGGAGGTAGAGGAAGGGGGCTGTTGCAAAGACGAAACCGCTCGCCACCAAGAGCTTCCTACGGCCGTAGATATCGGAGAGGAAACCGGCCGTGAAGTTCACGAATATGCCGGTGATGGTGGAGGCAGCCGCCACCAGCCCTATCTCGAAGGAGCTGAGGCCTAGGCGCTCTGCGTAGAGGGGCAGCGTCGGGGATTTAGAGGCCGTGGAGCTCATTATGGCGAAGAAGCCCAGCAGGCAGAGGAGCAGGAAGACGCGCGTTGGCATGCCCTCTAGCCCCTCATGGAGGCCGCGACCTTGGCCCGCAGGAACTCCATCCTCGCTATCCTGTCCATACGCTCGAGTTCGTCCTTGAATTCCTCCACGATCTCCTGGGCCTTCAGATACGCGTAGATAGAATCCCATATCTTGAACCCTATTTCGAGCGCCTCATAATCGTCCTTAGCGATAAGCCTGAGCCCGCTGAACACGGCCCGGATGCCTGCTGCCTCAGGGACCTTGTGGAGCTTGCCCTCTATATCGGCAGCGTCCACTATCTGGGCTATCTTCTTGACGATCGGGTCATTTATGTCGTATTCCTCTACTATGACCTCGAAAGTGCACTTCCCGTCCCTATGGCCCAGCTCAGCGCCCTCTATATCGAAGGGCGTGCCGTGCTCGGGCCTGGGCTTCTCCCTGGGGTAGTTTATGAAGACGAACTCGGCCTCCTTATCTACGAACTTCTTAATGAGCCAGGCGCTCGCCGTCCGGTCAACGTGCACGAACCTCCGGGTAACCCACCTCAAGCCATAATCACCCATGAAAGTGCCGTGGCCGGGGGATAAATATTGTGATAAAGCAGCTCCCACCTCAGGCCCCTGGCAAAGCTTATAGGATGTCATACGATATTTGTCATACAGAGGTGGTAGCATGGACACGGTGGTGGTCTCCGCCCGCGTGCCCAGGAAGCTCAAGGAGGAGCTGAAGCGCTATGGCGTGAACATAAGCCAGGTCATCAGGAAAGCGCTTGAGGAAGAGCTAGAGCGCATTAAGCTTGAGAAAGCGCGGAAGGCGGCCGAGCGGTTAGCAGAGTTCCTCAAGGATATCCCCGTGGAGGAGATAGTGCGCTCCATCAGGGAGGACAGGCTCTCAAGGTGAGAGGGCTTGTATTTACTAGATGCGAGCGCCATAATCGCGTTGGCCAAAAGGGCTCGCGAAAGCCTGCCTCATGTTCTGAAGGGCAAGAGAACGCTGTCGCTCGCGTTTTACGAGATCGGCAACTTCGTGTGGAAGGAGACGATGCTCATTAAGAAGCTGGGGGTCCAAAAGGCCATCGAGGTAGCCAAGGACTTCACCAACGTGCTCTTGCTCATGGACATCATTTACCCAGACATCAGAACTGATATGCGTGAAATATGCGCTGTGGCCGCGAGGACGGGCCTCACCTTCTACGATGCTGCCTACCTCTACGTGGCCATCAGGAACGGCCTAACGCTCGTAACAGAGGACCGGGAGCTGGCCGAGAAGGCCCGAGAGCTGGGGGTGCGCGTGCTCTCTGCTGAGGAACTCCTGCCCAAGGCCTGAAGGCCACTTCTGGCCCCTCAGAGCGGTATATTCCCGTGCTTCTTGTACGGCCTTGTCTCCCGCTTATTCAGCAGCATCTCCAGGGCCGCTATGAGCTTAGGCCTGGTCTCGGAGGGCTCTATCACGTCATCTATGTAGCCTCTCTGGGCCGCCACGTACGGGTTCGCGAGCTTGCGTCTGTACTCGGCCACGAGCTTGCGCCTGAGGGCCTTCGGGTCCTCGGCCTTAGCTAGCTCCTTCCTGAAGATGATGTTTATGGCACCCTCAGGCCCCATGACGGCTATCTCGGCCGTGGGCCAGGCTAGGTTTATGTCCGCGCCCGAGTGCTTGGAGCCCATCACGTCGTAAGCACCCCCGTAGGCCTTGCGCAGTATGACCGTGATCTTGGGCACAGTGGCCTCACAATACGCGTAAAGGAGCTTAGCGCCGTGCCTTATGATGCCCCCGTGCTCCTGCTCTATGCCTGGCAGGAAGCCTGGTACGTCAACGAACGTGATGATTGGTATGTTGAAGGCATCGCAGAAGCGCACGAAGCGAGCGGCCTTGCACGAAGAGTTTATGTCCAGAGCGCCGGCGAACCAGAGGGGCTGGTTAGCCACGATGCCCACCGAGTGGCCGTTTAAGCGGGCGAAGCCTATCACGATGTTGGGCGCGAAGTGGGGCTGGACCTCTAGGAACTCGCCGTTATCCACCACGCTCCTTATGACCTCCTTCACGTCGTAGGGCTTGTCCGGGTCGTCCGGTATTATGCTGTTCAAGTGCTCGTCCGTCCGGGCCGGGTCATCGCCCGTCTCCACGTAAGGCGGATCCTCCATGTTGTTGGACGGTATATAGCTTAACAGGCGCCTTATCAGCTCGAAGCATTCTTCCTCCGTATCCGTCACGAAGTGAGCCACGCCGCTGAACTGAGCGTGTATATCGGCTCCTCCAAGCTCATCGAACGTGACTTCCTGGCCTAACGCGGCCTTCACGACCTGGGGGCCCGTGATGAACATGTGACTTATGCCCCTGACCATTATTATGAAGTCCGTGAGCGCTGGCGAGTAAACGGCCCCGCCAGCACAGGGGCCCATGATGGCCGATATCTGCGGTATCACGCCCGAGGCCAGCACGTTCCTGAAGAAGATATCGCCGTAGCCAGCCAGGGAGGCCACGCCCTCCTGGATGCGGGCGCCACCTGAGTCGTTCAGGCCTATCACGGGCGCCCCGACCTTCATGGCCAGGTCCATGATCTTGCACACCTTCTTCGCGAACATCTCGCCCAGGGAGCCGCCGAAGACCGTGAAGTCGTGTGCGAACACGAACACCAAACGGCCATCTATGGTGCCGTAGCCCGTGACCACGCCATCGCCTAAGTAGCGCCTCTTCTCCAAGCCGAACTCGTAACAGCGGTGGACCACGAAGGCGTCTAGCTCCACGAAACTGCCCGGGTCCAAGAGGGCCTCTATGCGCTCGCGAGCCGTCAACTTGCCTTTCGCGTGCTGGGCCTCTATGCGCTCCGGCCCGCCCCCGAGCATGGCTTGCTTGCGGAGCTCCCTCAAGCGCTCTATCTTCTCGGCCACAGTAGGCTCCTCGGCCACCCCTACCACTTCGATCACCGCCCGGGAGCGGGCGGAGGCGCCTTAAAGCTCGTCGGCCAATAAGGTAGCTGAGGCCTGGTGGAACGCCCTCACGCTGCCATCCGGTAGTTCCATTAGGAGGGAGCCATCACCTGCCAAGCCGATGGCCAGGCCCGATACCTCCTCACCGCCCTTAAGGGCTAATCTCACGGGTCTCGGGAAGCCCATGAGGGTCTCTGCTTGGCGCAACAGCTCGCTCCCTCGGCCGCTCAAGAGGGCCTCATAGCAAGCGCCCAGCTCGGCCAAGATAGTCTCTAAGAGCCTGTCTAAGTCCACGCGCTTGCCCAGCTCGTCCATAAGCGTGGTAGCGCGCTCTGGCAGGTCGCCTGGCAAGTCCGCGGCCCTGAAGTTCGCGTTCACGCCTACGCCGATAATAGAGAACGCCACTTCGCTCCCCAAGAAGGAGTTCTCCACGAGAACACCACATACCTTACGGCCCCTTATCAGCACGTCGTTAGGCCACCTGAGCTCGGTCTTGAGGCCGAAGGCCTTTTTGAGCGCCCTAGCCACGGCGAGAGCGCCGGCCAGAGGCAGCTTCGAGAGATCCTCACGCGGTAATAAGGGCATCAGCACCACAGAGAACCACAGGCCACCGGCGGGCGAGACCCATGTCCTCCCGAACCTACCCCTCCCGCGCGTCTGCCTCTCGGCCACGACCACCGTCCCTTCCGGGCAGCCTTTCTCGGCCAGCTCGCGGGCCACGTCCATGGTGGAGCTTACCTCGCCGAGCTTAATGACGTGCCAGTGCAAGGCACATGCCTGTAAAGCCCTGGCTCATTGGGCCTTAAAGTCGTATTTCTAGGCTGTTCCCAGAGATAATGACATCCGGCCTCATCAGAACACCTTAGAGGTCAAGCGCTTGGTGCCCCGGCCGGGACTTGAACCCGGGACCCCTGGCTCGAAAGGCCCACAGGCCACGATTTCCCAATGTAACACTCATCGCCTCCTCCATGCTTTACATACCAGTAAGCGTGTTTCCCTTTCCGCTTCCTCGTGGCACGCCCGAGACGGCCGCATTTAGGGCAGACGACGAGATCTGACCGAGGAGGAGACGACAGAAACGGGACTATAACGATAACTAACTTCCGGTCAGTTTCTTCAAGCCCACGCCTTGCCAAACCGCAATCGTCTCAGTGAAAGGAGGTGTTTTTCAAAATTTTAAATTTTGAATATGCTGGTTTGTGCTTTTACACCATTATTATTTTCGCATTACTACATTATGCGAACATGGAAGGAATAAGGCTCCAGCATGATAAAGCATATTCAAAACGGCTTCCTTCCTCGCCTTTAACTACCTTGTTTTTCAAAAAGTTTTTCAAAAATTTAGGCTCGTGTATAGGCCTTGGGTAGGTTATTACTGGTTGATGGGTGTGTGTCGTATATGAGGGTGGGAAGGCGTGCCCCAATGGCGTGCCGAAGGCTCGGGCGGCCCGGGTGGGGAAGTAAATTACCCTGCATTATGAGGCGCTACTTGGGTGCCTTTGCCAATAATATCTTTACACCTGTAAACTTACATTCCCCTGCCTGGGTAGGGTGGCCCATCCTGCCACCCGGTAGCCTCTCCAGCGCCCCGGGGGAATAGCCGGGGCCTCGCGGTGAGTCGCCTGCCCTAGCAGGGCAGATCGGGTGGAGGTCAGACATGCCGCTTTATCAGATGCTCTATGAGAGTCTCGCGGTCCTCGCGCAGTATCTTTTCTTAACCGAGTACTAGGCCGACGGGGTTGGAACTCGTCTTAAGGGGGATACCGGGGGCATGTTTATGCACCTTAACACTCCTTCCTTCCAAGAGCGTCAAGCAAGCCTGTTAGCTGTATCTTACCCAGTGGGTAGGGCTCGGGTAAGTTCAAGTTTAAAGGTGATCTTGTTAGCTTATCTAATAGAAATGTCAGTTAAGCGGGGAAGGCGTGAGCGTGAAGTATACATGAGCCTTTACATTAGTTCGGAGCTTAAACACGCCATTGATGCTTTACGCGGCCCAATTAATAGGAGTGTGTTCGTTGAATTCTTACTCTGGCATGGCTTAAAAGTGTTGAAAAGCCGCGTTGAGAAGGTATTAAAAAACGAGCAGGAAATGAGCAAGCTCTTAGCGCGGGGCAAGAAGAAACCGCGTGTTAAGCGATCCATTTAAGCACAACCGGCTCCGTATCAGGGGAATGTAGGTTTTACAGCTGTAAAGATATTATTGACAAAACTACTCAAGTAGCACCTCATAACGCAGGGTAATTTACCCTGCTGTCTCGGTCACGAGACAGCGCGCTTGTGCCCACGGGGCTAGTGGGCTTAGTGGCTGTGACCTCAAGCGGTAACTTTATCAGTCTCTCCCTAAACGGCCTAATCCAGAGGTGAAGGCGCCATGAAGAAGAAGCCTAAGTACACCACTCAGGCCTCAATGAAGCGTGGAACTAAACCAGATAGATACACCTTTGACGATATATGGTATATGGATGGCGGGGTACTTACATGCGGTAATAACGAATTGAGAGCATTAGTGAGTAGGGCTCTATCTCGTGTTCCTAAAGACGTAGTGGACCGTGTGATGGAAGATGTTATAATTGCTTCAGGAAATGAAAAGTTTTATCATTCGTAGGCAATTTCTTATGAAAGACGATGGTGACATAAAGGCAGTAATAGTTATTAGCGAAAGCGCTATTGAGGAGGGTAATATTCATGACATTCTTCATGAAATTGCTCACTACTGGCTTGGTCATCACAAAAAATAAAATATTCAAGAAACCTGAGGAAAAAGTGAGGAGGGAAGATGAAGAAGCAGACGCGCTTGTAGAAAAATGGATGAAAGGAAACAAGGTCACGGCTTAGCTCGAGCTAAGCCGTGGATTTTTCCCTTTCTTTTCCTCATTTTTACGCTTTTCGCAGAAAGCTTTCCAATTACGCTCACTATTTTCATACACAGTTTTTGCGCTGTTGCCGATGTTAAGGGCCAGCAGGACTTGGCTTGTAACATATTACTTCATGGCCTAAGAGCTCTTTTCGCTTCTTTTCCTCGAAGGAGCTCACAAGTTGTAGAAACGTAGCCACGTTCGTTTCAAAATAGCGTTCACCACATCTCATACATACATCCACGGGGACATTCTTGATAATAATATTGCCTAACTCTACATCCACTAAGCGCCTCACGACTTTCCCCCCACACATGAAGCACTTTTCCATGCTTACGCCTCCTTACCCTGAAGCCAGGCTCCCACTCTTCCTCGCTAGGTATGTAGACGGTGATTATTATAAGTGTGTCTTCGTGAAGCCCGCATACAATGTGGAGAGGGCGGCCGTCTTTAAGCCATGTCAGCACCAGGCAACTATGACCTCTTGGGTCATCTGGGTAATCCTCTACAAGCACAAAACCGCGTTTTAGAGCCTCTTCCACCTCTTGAGCCGTTATACCGGCCTCCTGTTCTTTATTAAGAGCATGCCAGGTATGCCTTACTGCTAGGCTCAGCAGCTTCCTGAGTCTTCCCTCAGTCAACTCCGCTCCCAGTGGACCTTTTTAACGAAACTGGCATCTCTTAGAGCTTTTGGTCTAGTGGAGGGCAGAGGGGAGATAAGGGTAACGGACCTTGGAGGAGATCATTAAGAGGCCCTGGAGGAGATCATTAAGAGAATTCCACTCTGGAGAGAGTTATATGAACGCTTTGGCACTCAACTTCCGGATGACTCCTGGGTGGATCTGGCGAAGATTACCGGATGTGAGGCTCCAGAGGCTAAGCGATTGGAAAGGGCCATCAAAAATGCTTATTTGAAAGATGTCTCAAGATTGGCTGAGTTAAAAAGCCATCTAGAGAAAATACGCCATGAAGAACCGTCCAAAAGATCAGAAGAAATACCAACGTTGCCTGTATCTGAGGAGTTTCCCGAGGAACTGTTTGAACGCTTCATCACAACAGATTTCGCGGTCTTTATACGACGGGACCTATCTGCTCTAGAATTTTTCGAAACTGCGATAAGAGGTTGGATCGAACATCTTAAGAAGAAGCTGTCCAAGAAGCGGCAGGCCCAGACTTGGATAATAGATTATCAGAGTAGAACGGAAGAATAATCAAGGACTGTTGCTTTCTCTTTCTTGGTTAGCTTGCTTTTTCTCTGAGAGCTCCAAGAAGCTTGGCCTCGTCTATTTGGCCCAGAAGTATGAGGAGGCTCTTCTTCATCTCGATTAGCTCCTCATCCGTGATGCTGTAGAGCTCCGCCACGAGTTCGTCTATGCGGGCCTCCACCTCCCTCAGCCCCTCCGCATCGCCAGAGCGAGCGAGCTGGTGGGCACGCTTGGAAAGCTCGGCCAGCTCCCTGTGGAGCGGGTTATCGGGGTCATATTTCGGAACGTTAGCGTATCTCATTACATGTGGGGATGGGTGCGTGTGAAGGTATGAGTTAACAACCAGCCTTACAATTAGTGAGTTAAGGACAGCACATATGAAGTGCGCTTCATCCTCGACTTCGCACGGGACAAAGACAAATGTATGAGCCGGGATCATTATTTTGCCTCCAAATGGCCCTACTACAGCAGTATTAAGCTCTGGAGAAACTTCTTTCCACACCACCTTGTAGGGAGCAAGCGAGGGGGCAACATTAAAGAGCATATAGAATGGTGTGTTAGTGCCCAAGCAGGGTGGCCCGTATGCTCTTACGGCAAAGGGAATACGATTGACCAGAGCATGTCTGGGTAGTAAGTTACTGGTTGCCGCCCAGGCGGCAAAGGCGGCAAGCTCATACAGTTCTGAGGTCTCTGGGCCAGATAGGTCAAAAATCGAGCCCTTAGAACACCTTAATGGACAAACTTCAGTTGGTTTGGCGCGCGAGCCACCGGTTGGATGTAAAAACCTACCTCTCCCTGAAGTGCCTCTAAGAAGGCCCGTTGAAATATGGCGGCCTGTAAGGGGGGAGAGATGGTCATGTCATCGCTTGGCAGGTTGAAAAGAAACCTATATTAGGCGAAGCTCTCATAGCAATCAAAAGGGCGCTTCTAACGCATGGCCGCGAAGCTACCGTCGACTGGGTGATTAGTTCTGCCCTATTATGTGCTCATCTTTAGTAGCTGGTCGACTATGGCTTTTATAATGTCATTTGTTATGTAGAAGCCTCTGTCCCTCAGGCTTCTGATGATGCTTATAGCCTTGCTCCTGTCCAATGAGCTAGTCTCGGCCATCTGCTTCACCAACCACACGGTCCCATGTGGTGCTAATTCTAGGTCCCTCTCCGCCACCTTCCTAGCCCTCCTATCGTCTAAAACCGGGGTGGCGTTCACGCCCATGCTGTTCAGGTGAAGGGTCAGGGCCAGCACGCCCAGCTCACCATCCCCAAGACCGAGATAAACGCTCCTAAGCTGCTTGAATAGATTCTCGGGAGGAGCACAGAGCTTCAATAACCCTTCTCTCACGAGGGCGTATAAAATGTCTCGTGACCTCCTATCGAGCTCCCCCTCGACCTGGGTCGGCACAAGTAGCTTTAGGCCCTCGCGCTGCTTGTATAGAGCCAGCGCCTCCATAAGGCTCATTTCCATTAGTTCTATGACCACAGATGCGTTGAGGACGAGCACACGCCTACCGTGGTCCGTCAATTCGATGGCACCACTGCCTCGAAGGGCTTTATGCCACGCTTAACGGCCCGTTTTATTATCTCATTTAAAGGGAGGCCGGCTAGCTTGGCGGCCATGCCTATGGAGATCACACCCTTCCTCAGCATCCTGAGGGCTATTTCCACACGTTTCTTCATCACATTCCCACGTAGAGTGCTCTTCTCGGCCATCTCCGGGGAGGTCACGTAAATGTAGAGGAGGAGTTCATCGTCCTCTAGGGTCTCCATGAAGTCCACTATGGACTTAACCACTTTTCTCGTGTGCTCATCAGCATGCCTCCAGATTCTCTCGGCCAGCCGCCGTCCTTCCTCCGTCAGGTTGGTATTGCTTATCAGGCCTGAGTTCTCAAGCATGTTGCGGTATTCCTCCACGGCCTCGCTATACGGCCCGTAGCTGTAGGGCTCGAAGTCGAGTTCTTCCCTCAGCTCCTCGAAGACCTCGGCTAACTTAAACATTATCTTCTGGAGGCGCAGCTTACCACCTTTCCCGCCCGGCGGCCTGGCGTAAATGACCATCAATATGAATTTCTCCACCGTGCTGAGCTCTTCAATCCCGGTCTCCTCTCTGCCCGTCATGTCGATCCCCAGCTCAGGATTTATATTCGAGATCTTAAGTAAAAAGGCTTGGGGAGAGCTCTTGCCCCGTGAGATAGTGGCCGTTGAGCTTGATAGGGACGAGGGGTTCTGGCTAGCCCGCAGGTTGTGCCTTAGTGTCCGTATGAAAAGCTTGGAAACGCCCGTAAGGGCGCTTTCAGCTGCTAGGACACCGATATATAATGAGACGGAGTTATTTGTGGGGAGCAGGGCATCCAGGGGCCTCGTTGAGGTTTACAGGATATTGAGGAGAGACAAGCTTCTCAGCATGTGGCAGAATAGGGCCGAGGAGGCACAGTTCTCCTACGGAATCACCCGATCCCTTCTCCCGGTCGATCCTAATGCTGTTATCATCTTGGGGCTCATTGAGTATAACACCGGCGGGATGCCCCCAACGCAGGTGGAGGTCGAGTATCTTGTCCATCTGCTCAATTACCCTCTCTTCGACATGGTGGTGCCCCCGATCATTCCTAAGCTGCCCCTAAATGGCTACGTGGGCTTTATTAAGGCGTTTCTCGATGTGGTTGAGACCACGAGGTTCATGCCCGCCGTGGTGCCGTATATCCCCCATTATGCCACCAAGGACGTGATGAAGATATTTGACTACTACGCTAGAGAGGAGAGGCTGGCTAAGGAGTTCATCTGCGTTGAGTTCAACGGCGGCAACCCCATATCACAGTATGCTCGTGTCTCCCTGGTCGTGAGAAAGGCCCTGGCCCTTGAGCGTGAGCTAGGGACGCCCGTGGTGCTACACGCCCTCAACCTGAAGTATGGGAAGGCCACGAGGGCCAGCTCTGTGGTGCCAGCCAAGGACCTCCTCGTATTCGCCATGGGCTTCGATAGCTTCGGCTGGAGCCACAAGCGCATACCCATACAGGCTGGCGTGGGCCGTTATGAGCTGGCGGCCAAGCTCCTCAACAGGGCCGATTACGGCTACTACAGCCTCAACATAGCCAAGGAGCACATAAAGGAGCCCCCCGGGCGCTACAGGTTCACGCTCGGTGGTGTCCTCAGGAACAGGGAGCTGGCCAGGCTGTATAATGCCGAGAGGCAGGTCCTGGAGGCTGAAGCCATCAGGACTAAGGTATCTGAGGGGGAGCTGGGCGATTACTTGGCCTCCAAGCGGAGGGTGGTGGAGGCCCGCCTGCTGGATAGGGTGCGCAAGCTCCAGGGGGCCGTGAGGCAGGCAGAGCTGGCCTGAAAGCAGTTAACTACGGGCTGAAATCGGGCATCTCACCTACCCATAGAGGCGGAGAAGGCCAGTTGTCCTTTATTTATCACCCTGACGCTCTTAATATCCCCACCGCCGAGCTAAAACACCGATTATGACTAAGCTGAGTCCGATGAAGGCACATACAGCAGAGAGCAGGTATTCCTTCGACCCATATTTCGCCGAAGGGAGTTTTGAAACCTATCGTTGCGAGTGGGTAGACAGTTCCTCCTGCAGCCAGGATTAAGAAGAATATCCCCACCACTATGAGTCCCGTGCTAATTCTTATCGTGCTTCCTTTCCTCCTTCGGCTCATTTTCGTTCCGGTCTCGGGAAAGCTCAACTAGGTTTTAAGCTTTTCCGGGCGCATAAGCAAGTAGTGATCCCAGGAAGTCGGTGAAAGTTTTAAGAGCCTGCCTAGGGGTATATTCTCCTACGTCATGCTAGAGGGCGTTCTCCTGGAGGAGCGGCTCGTCGAGAAATGGCTCCCCCTCGCCGAACTGAACATAGATGCTCTCGTGGAGGTAGGCTTCAAGGGCGCTAGGATGCCCGTCAGATCGAGGTATGAGGAGGCATTTGGCATCCCCCCTATGGTGGTAGGGCCGAGGCCCTTAGGCTTGGCTTCCGCACCATAGCCATGGAGTATAACCCGGTGGCTTACCTCATCCTGAAGGCCACTCTCGAGTTCCCGGCCAAGTATGCCGACTCTGGCCTGTTCAAGGAGGCGGTAATCATGGCTTTATCCGTGAGCCAGCGCCAGGCCACAAGTGTCCCGATATACATCCCCATCAGCGTTGCTCAGATGGCCCAAGCGCCCCTGGTCTCGACCTCACCGAGTAGGCCTGTGCCTCCTCTATCCCCCACTCCGTGCCTCCAACACTTCCCTCCCCTGGTTGGCCCTGGCAGAGAGGCCGAGCCTGGAGCCTCCGGCGAGGTTATCTGTCCTAAGTGCGGCCGCCCGGGGAAGCTCTACGAGCATAAGAGAGGGGCCGCCGGGCTTACGTCCTAGTTCTGCACGGCCGTCAGAAGTGCTACCTTGGCCCGGCAGATAGAGTGAAAGTGAATTGGCCTTCTCTGGCCAGAAGGAGCTTGCTCAACAATGCTCAACACGGTCGGGCTGGAATACTTTCACCGCCAGGCCTCCGGCCCTCGCCTCAGGTGTTGAGCAGTGCTCAACAGCCAAATTGGCCTCTTTTGGCTGAACGGTGGTGCCCCGGCCGGGACTTGAACCCGGGACCCCTGGCTCGAAAGGCCAGGATGCTTCCAGCCTACACCACCGGGGCGCCGAGCTGCCCGTGTGCTCCGGGAGGGAAGGAGTTATAAAAGGCTTCATCACGCGCCCGGGCGCCACGTAAGTCTTATCCTCCTGGCCCTGTAGGTGGGCTGGAGAGCGGGATTATGGAGAGGCGTGTGGCCGTCGTGGGGGTGGGCTGGTCAGGCTTCGCTCCCCAGACGGCCGACCTATCCTACAAGGAGCTGATGTTCGAGGCCGCTACCCGCGCTTACGAGGACGCTGGCGTGGACCCCAGGCGCGACGTGGATAGCTTCGTGACATGTGCCGAGGACTATTGGGAAGGGCATTCTATCTTCGATGAGTTCGTGCCGGACCAGCTGGGCGCCGTGATGAAGCCCACCTGCACGGTCTCGGGCGATGGCCTCTACGGGTTGGCCATGGCTGTCATGCAGATACAGGCCGGCTTGTTTGATGTGGTGGCCGTGGAAGCGCACAGCAAAGCATCGGACATACTGACCTACGAGGGCTTGCTGAGGTTCGCCATGGACCCAATATTCACCCGGCCGCTCGGCTGGCACCCCTACGCCCTGGCGGGCCTTGAGATGGCCCGCTACCTCTACGATACGGGCGCCCTGGAGGAGCACTGCGCCATGGTGGTGGCCAAGAACAAGCGTAATGCGCTCGCGAACCCCCTAGCCTCTTACGGCGCTGCCCTGACCGCTGACGACGTGCTGGCCTCCAAGCCCCTCTTCGAGCCCTTGAAGGAGCTCGATGTGGCGCCGTTGGTTGACGGTTGCGTGGTGATGGTCTTGGCCGCCGAGGAAGTGGCCCGTAAGCTCACGGACACACCCGTGTGGGTATTAGGTATGGGCTGGGCCTCCGAGACCATAACGCCCGAGGCACGAGATTGGTGTAGGCCTATTTACGCCGAGCTGGCCGCCGGGATGGCCTACGACATGGCGGGCATCACGAGCCCCGCTAACGAGATAGACCTCTTCGAGATAGACGACAAGTTCTCCTATAAGGAGCTCCAACACGTGGAGGCCCTGGGCGTTTGCGCTTATGGCGAGGCCGCTAGGCTGCTGGAGGAGGGTGTCTTCGAGCGAGATGGCGATCTACCCGTGAACCCATCGGGCGGCTGCCTGGGCGTGGGCAACTTGCTTGAGGCCACGGGCTTGCACAAGGCCTTAGAGGTCGTGCTACAGCTCAGGGGCGAGGCCGGGAGGCGCCAGGTACCTGACGCGGAAGTGGGCCTGGCCCAGGCTTGGCGCGGCCTCCCCACGGCCAGCGGGGCCGTGGTGATATTCGGTGTGGAGAAGGAGGTGAGGGCGTGATGTCGGCCCTGGGCGTGAAGCGTAAGGTGGCCGTGGTAGGAGCTGGCATAACGCTCTTCAGGAGACGCCTCAAGGAGACGGGCCGTGAGCTCTCGTTCTACGCAGCCAAGATGGCCTTAGACACCGCTGGCATAACGCTGGCCGATGTAGATGCCGTGGTGTGCGGCACGGCGCCGGACGCCTTCGATGGCGTCCACATGAAGGGCGAGTACCTGCTCGACGGCATGGGAGGGCACAAGAAGCCCTTCGTGCGCGTCTACGTAGGCGGCGGGACGGGCGTCTTCACGCCCATAGCAGCCTGGTGGCACGTAGCCTCGGGCCACTTCGACATCGTGTTGGCCGTGGCCGAGGAGAAGATGAGTTCCTGCTTCCCACACCCACAGAAGGCCTTCACGACCATCTTCGACCCCATGCTCACGCGCCCCCTGGGCGCTAACTTGGTCTGGATTTTCGCGCTCGAAATGCAGCGCTACATGCACGTGCACGGCGTGAAGAAAGAGCAGATAGCCACCATAGCGGTCAAGAACAAGCGGAACGCCGTGGACCACCCGTGCGCCCAGCTGGCGGACCCGAAGATAACGGTCCAAGACGTGCTGAACTCCGAGGTCATGGTGTGGCCCGTCCAACGCCTGGACATCAGCCCGCCCAGCGATGGCGCGGCGGCTATTGTCCTGGCGGCCGAGCACGTGGCCAAGCGCCTCACGAATGACCCGGTGTGGATAGAGGGCGTGGGCTGGTGCCTGGACAGCACCTACTGGACGAACAGGGACCTTTACTACCCGAAGTATGTGGAATACGCGGCCCGCATGGCCTATAAGATGGCGGGCATAAAGAACCCGCCGAAGGAGATAGACGTGGCCGAGCCCTACGACCCGTTCGACTACAAGGAGGCCCACCACGCGGAGGGGCTCATGTTGGTCCGGAAGGGCGAGTACCTAAAGGACGTCAAAGACGAAAACGATATCTTCGCCAAGTATGGCCGCGACGGCGACCTGCCCATCTGCCCCTCCGGTGGCCTGCTGGGCGTGGGCAACCCGATCGCGGCCGCTGGCATGATGAAGATATGCGAGATATTCTGGCAGCTCCGCAAGGAGGCCGGTAAGCGCCAGGTGAAGAACGACCCCAGGACGGGCGTGGCCCAGGCTTGGGGCGACCTCATGCAGGTGGGCACGGTGGTGGTCATGCGCGCGTGAGGGGGTGGTGTGGCGTGTCGGCCCGGATTAAGGAGTATAGGGGCACTTACGTGAGCCGGAAGGACTTGGAAGAGGGCCGTGTGCCCGCGGTGCGTGATAAGCCCGAGGCCCGTTACGCCTGGGCGGCCGGCGTGGCTATGGGCCGCTTCTTGGCCGAGCTGAAGGAAGGCCGTATCATAGGGCGGAGGTGCCGGCGTTGCGGGCGTGTGTTAGTCCCGCCCCGCATGTTCTGTGAGTGGTGCTTCAGACCCACGGACGAGTGGGTCTACGTGCGCGACACAGGCACCGTGCTGACGTATTCTATATCGCACCTAGGCCCAGCCGCCGAGAGGATCGAGGAGCCCATACCGATAGCCGTGATACAGCTCGACGGCGCCTCCCCCGGCGTGGGCATGCTCCACAAGCTAGGCGAGGTGAAGTTTGAGGAGATAAGGATAGGTATGCGCGTGAAAGCCGTCTGGAAGCCGCCTGAAGAGCGCGAGGGTGCTATCACGGACATCCTCTACTTCAGGCCTCTCAAGGAAGGCGAGGGCCAGGAGGGAGGTGAGTGAGCATGTCCACGGAGCGCGTGAGGCTTCCACATGAGATAAGGCACTGGTACGGCGATATGGAAGCCGATTACACTTACACGCTCGGCATCGCCGGCGAGAGGTTCTTCGCTGGCCTGAAGGAAGGCCATATCTTAGGTGCCAAGTGCCCGAGGTGTGGGGCTATCTGGGTGCCGCCCAGCATCTACTGCCCCGAGTGCTTTGAGGAGCTGACTGAGTGGGTGGAGCTACCAGATGAAGGTACCGTCTACACGTTCACCGTGACCCACCTCGGGCCAGATGGCAAGCCCTTGGAGAAGCCCGAGGTCTACGCGTTCATATTGCTCGACGGGGCAACCGGCGGCCTACTGCACAAGCTGGGCGAGGTAAGGCCGGAGGAAGTCTATATAGGCATGCGCGTCAAAGCTGTCTGGGCGCCGCCCGAAGAGCGGAAAGGCGCTATCACGGATATAAGGTACTTCCGGCCCGTGGAGTAAAGTCCCGGCTATCTCGTCTTCTGGATTTTTGACCTGTAATATAGTTCCCCGTAGCGTTACATAGCCTTCTGCATAGCCCGGTGGAGCTAGGCCATCGGCCATGCCGCGTGAAATGCTTTTAAGCGATGCCTGTGTCTCCCGGCCCAGGAGGTGTGCTAGGGACATGAGCTGGAGCAGCAGGCGCAGGAGGAGGCGTTGGCCGTGGGACATCTTCGATGAGCTATTCGAGGAGTTCGAGCGCATAGAAGCCGAAATGGAGGAGATGTTCAGGCGCTCGCTTAAGGAGATGCCTGGCTGGAGGGAATTTGAGGAGGGCGTGAAAGTCTACGGCCCCTACGTCTACGGCTTCTCCATCTCCATAGGCCCGGATGGCAAGCCCGTGATACGTGAGTTCGGGAACGTGAGACCTACCCGCTTCGGGCCGAGGTTCGTGGAGGAGCGCGAGCCCTTAGTGGATGTGATGGAGGAGGACGACGAGGTAGTCGTGGTGGCCGAGCTACCGGGCGTGGATAAAGAGGATATAGACCTGAGCTGTACCGAGCGGGAACTTGTCATATCCGTGGATACCGAGAAGCGCAAGTACTACAAGCGCTTAGAGCTGCCGACGGAAGTAGACCCGAAGACCGCTAAGGCCAACTACAAGAACGGCGTGTTGGAGGTCCGGCTTAAGAAGGCCAGGCCTGAGCGGAAGGGGGAGAAGATTAAAATAGAGTGAGCGGGCGGGGTAAGCCTATGCCGCACAGGCTGCGCAAGACGCGCTACATGAGGGGCTCCCGGACACACGGCTATGGCGCGCATGACCGCCACCGCGGGCGCGGCAGCCGGCATTACCGGCGCGCTGGCAGGCACAAGCACCTCTGGACCTACGTGGTGAAGTACGAGCCCGATTACTTCGGCAAGCACGGCTTCAAGAGCCCTCGCTCTAAGTTCCTGAGGCTCCGCACCATAAACGTGGGCCAGCTAGACGAACTCCTGGACAAGTTGGAGGCCGAGGGCCGTCTGGGGGAGCGCGAAGGCCTGCCCTACGTGGACCTAGAGGCCTTGGGCTACGGGAAGCTCCTCGGGCGTGGGGATATATCCAGGCCCGTGTTAGTGCGCGTTAAGGCCTTCACCGAGCTAGCTGAGAAGAAGGTCCTGGAGGCCGGCGGGCGTATCATAACGGAGTGAGGGCTACCGCCCGATTTTAATTTCCATTAACCTCTGGCTGTCGATAAAATAGCCATAAACATGCCGCTCTAGGATACCGCTAATTCATCAGATGGCAACATCAGCTCTGACGACCTTCTCTCACTTTAGCCCCACGTAGCGAGCGAGGGCCTTCCTGTTCAGCCAGATGTGGGCTGCTGAGAAGCCGAGCGTGGCGAAGGATGACCAGATGTGAATGGTGGTAGCGGCATGCTTAATGGCCTTGAGCTCCTCGGCTGCCCGAGCCTCTGGTCCTTGACGCCCTCCCGCGCCCTGGTGGAACAGACTGATGGCGTAAAGCACTAAGCCGCTCACTGAGGATATCAGGAAGGCCGCTAAGAGCAACAGCGATACCGCTTGCCTCGATCTCACGTCCCGCACCACTCTCTGGCCCAGCGCTTGACAGCCTACATAAAGAGCTTACAGGCTCTAGTTCCCTAGAATCCCCTCCCCCGTCAGCCGTTATGATGCACGCGGCTTCAGGCTGCCTAACTTAAATCGCGCCGCCCCGATATACCCATGGGGAGTCCGCCAGTGGACCTGCCGGAATTCATGGCCGAGAAGGGCCTCGAGGTCGAACCTGTAGGCGTGGTAGGTGATGGGGCGGAGGCCACGTGGGCGCCCCTGATACTCATGAAGGGCAAGGAGCGCGAGGTGCTCGTGGAGGACCTCGTGCTCATAGAGAACCTGAACGGCAACCTCGTCCTGGGCGTCTGCAGGCGCGGCTTCGGCCGCTCGCCTGGCTTGAGGAGGGACCGCTACAGCCCCGGCAGGGCTTATGCGAGGATGGGAAAGGTGCCCTCCGAGGCCCGTGAGTCCTTCGATTTCACGGTCTCCGTCGTAGGCGAGGTAAGGCCTGAGGGCATAAGGCAGAACAAGCTCATAATAGCGCCTAGGTCGCGTGTCTACGCCTTCAAGGCCGGCAACCCGCTCTTGCTCCTCGGCGGCTCTTACGACGTGGGCTATTACAAGGACCACCCGGATTGGTCGGTGCCCGTCAGGCCGGAATACATACCTTACCACATGGGCATCTTCTGCGTCACGGGCTGGGGCAAGAGCTCCTTCGTGAGGTGCAAGATCATCCCGCTCCTCAGGCGGGCCGGTTACGGCGTGTTAGTCTTCGATTGGAAAGGCGATGACTACGTGCCCCACGCGGAGGCCTTGGGAGCCCACGTCCTTAGGCTGGAGGAGATAACGAGCCTGCCGCCCGAGATGGGGGCCACTTACATCCTCAAGAAGGCCAAGAACTTCGGCTTCAGCCCTGGCTCATCTACCTTGCTCAACATAGAGGCCGTGCTGACGGAGGCTCTCCAGGCCGCTACTGAGGCTGGCGTAGCCAACGGGGCCGAGCTGAAGGCCTACGTGGAGAACGAAGTCGATAAAAGGCTGCCGGGCGTGGTAGGCAAGATGCTGCCGGTCTGCCAGGCGCGCTTCAACGCTTTCTTCGGCCGCCTAGAGCCCAGGATATTTGAGCTCCTAGTCAAGGCAGGTAAGAAGAGCCCAGCCGAGGTCATAGAGCTGGCCAAGCGCGTGGGCGTGGTCATCTTAGACCTGAGCGGCTGGGAGCCCGAGGAGAAGCTGACGGCTTTCCTGACGATAGCCGAATACGTCTGGCACAAGATGAACGTGGAGAAAGAGCGCGTGGGCGTGGCCTTCGTGATAGACGAGGCGCCTCAGTACTGCCCCTACCAGCCCAGGGGCCTGCAGGAAGAAGCCACGCGTATGATAGAGAGCCTGTGCGCCCTCGGCCGGAGCTACGGCCTGCCGGTCGTGGTGATAAGCCAGGGCATGAAAGGTGATATAGGTATCAACGCGGCCGTTAGGCGTAACATAAACACCTGGTTCATAGGCAAGGTCCACCCGCTGGACCGCGAGGAAGCCCAGAACATGCTCCCGGGCGTGGACATAGATTTCCTCCAGAGCCTAGAGGTCGGCCACTTCTACTTCTACGGCAACATGTGCCCATCGCCAATCCCGCTCCTCATAAGATTCAGCATCGAAGGGTGCTGAAGGAGGGCTCCAAGCGTGGCCGAGCCAGAGGAAGCCGAGGTAAGCGAGTGGCAGAAGCTGCCCTCCCAGCTCCAACACCAGTTCTACGAGCTAGCAGAAGAAGAGGCAGGCGAGAGAGCTAAGCTCATGGAGGAGCTAAGGAGGAAGCTCGGCGAGCTGAGGCCTGAGCTAGAGCCCTTCTTCAAACCCATCCCGGGCGGCGATTGGGAGGACCTGAGGGTGGCCGTGGTAGACGGGAGCTTCTCGCCAGCTTTCGACACGCGTCTCCTGGGCCGTTATGGCGTTTACTGTGCTGGCTACCAAATCTACGAGGGCTCAGAGCTGGCCGAGGAAGGCTCCTTCAGGTCCGGCGTCATCTTCAGGCCTAACGAGGAACATGGGCGTGTCTCAGGGGCCATAATGAGGGTTAGGACGGCCCTAGAGGAACGGGAGTTGGCCCTCTCGTGCGCCGAGCGTCCTGATGTAGATTACATCATTATAGATGGCTCTTTCTTCGGATTCGTTAGGGATTGCGTGGTGCTGAGGAGGAGCAACGCCGAGGTAGAGGGCTTCAGCTCTCCCTCTGAGCTAGTAGAAGCCCTGACGGACGTGACCAGGGAGCTGCTGGAGACGGGGAAGGCCGTGGGCATCATCAAGCGCGTGCGGCTGAGGGCCATAGACGGCTGGCTCATGATGGAGCAAGCCGATTACATAGAGGGGGCTCCGGGCTACGAGTCCTGCTTAGCCAGGGTAGCCGAGGTAACGGTCGGCATCATAGATAAGGCCGTGCTCTCCATGCTCATGCCGCCTGGCACCTGGTTCTCTTACGCGGACCTCCTACGTGATGAGCCCGCGTGGGCCTTCCACTACTACTCGCACCTAGCCGTGTGGTACCCCATGAGGGTCCGCTCCCACCAAGCGCCGCTTGACCTCTCGGCCGTGTTAGAGGAGGCCAAGAAAGGGCGGAGGAGAGGCTTCATCGAGGCCTTCGGGGACGAGGTATTCAAGTTAATCGCCGAGCGCCTCGAGAGGCATTACCTCAAGGCCTCTGAGGAAGCACCCGCCTGCTGCCTCGAGGCCCCAAGGGGCGTGGAGCTAGGCCCCATACTGGCCTATTGCGCTGGCTTCGCCAACGAGGACACAGGCCACCCCTTCCCGCTCGACTTGATAGATGATGATGTCACGCTCCCGAGGCTCTTCACCCGTGAGTTCGTCCAAGAAGTAGAAGCCAGGCTCTTGACGCGCTTGACCGATTTAGAGGCCGTGAGGAGGTTGTTCGCTTACCTGAACCCGCAGAAGAAGTGGAGGGCATAAGGCCGGGTAAGCCCGAGGGGTCGCGAATAAAATCGGGAGACCGCGAAAAGGCCTCTCAGCCCTTCACGACCGCTAGGGGGACGAGCCTAGCGACCTTAGTGGCTATGCCCACCTTATGTGAGACATCTGCTACCTCGTCCACGGCCTTGTAGGCCGGATCGTTCTCCTCGGCTAACACACGCAGGGAGGCGCAGCGCACGGCTATACCCTTGCTCTCGAGACGCCTCATCACGTCCTGACCCTTAAAGCGCCTCTTGGCGGCCGCCCTGCTCATCATGCGGCCAGCCCCATGGGCCGTGCTGCCGAACGTGATTTTCATGGCCTTCTTCGTGCCCACCAGCACCCAGGAGCTAGTGCCCATGGAGCCCGGTATGAGCACGCACTGCCCCACGGCCCTGTGGTCCTTGGGTATCTCGGGGTGGCCGGGCGGGAAAGCACGCGTAGCGCCCTTACGGTGCACGAACACCTTCACGCGCTGCCCATTCACGGTGTGCTCCTCTATCTTGGCTATGTTGTGGGCCACGTCATAACACAGGTTCATCTCCATGTCCTCGGCCGAGCGCCCGAAGACCTGCTCGAAGGCCTGCCTGACCCAGTGCATTATGGCGTGGCGGTTGCAGAAGGCGTAGTTCACGGCGCAGGCCATGGCCGCGAAGTAGTCCTCGGCCTCCTTGCTCGTGCCGGGGGCGCAGGCCAGCTCCCGGTCGGGCAGCTTGATGCCGTACTTGCGCACGGCCCTCTCCATCACGCGCAGGTAATCGCTGCATATCTGGTGGCCGAAGCCGCGGGAGCCACAGTGTATCATGACCGTTACCTGTCCCTCGTGTGTGATACCGAATACCTTGGCCACCCTAGGGTCGTAAATCTTGTCCACCTTCTGGACCTCGAGGAAGTGGTTGCCGCTCCCTAGGGTGCCTATCTGGGCTAGGCCTCGGTTCTTGGCTGTCGGGCTCACCTTACCTGGGTCAGCGCCCTCCATGCAGCCGCGCTCCTCACAGTGCTCCACGTCCTCCGGCCAGCCGAAGCCGCGGTCCACTAGCCACTCAATACCCTCCACTACCATGCGGTCCAGATCGGTGGGGCTCACGCGGAAGTCCTTACGCCTGCTGCCCAGGCCACAGGGCACGTTCCGGAAGAGGACGTCCACGAGCTTGCGTATCACGGGCCTGACATCCTGCTCGCTGAGGTTAGTGGTGATGAGCCTGACGCCGCAGTTGATGTCGTAGCCCACGCCGCCGGGGCTGATCACGCCTTCATAATAATCGGTGGCGGCCACGCCCCCTATGGGGAAGCCGTAACCCTCGTGTCCATCGGGCAGGACAATAGCATGCTTGTAAATGCCAGGGAGGCAGGCCACGTTAGCAGCCTGCCAGAGCGTCCTGTCCTGTTTCATTTTGGTCAGGAGGCTCTCGTTAGCGAATATTATGGCCGGCACACGCATATCCGGCCTGTATTTCGGGATACGCCAGGTGTATTCATCTACCTTCTCAATTGGTATGCTCGCGCTCAAGCTCACCCACCTAGCGGCCGTGGGGGGTCAGCTCTATTTAAGCGGTGCCCTGGCCGATCCTCCCAAGGCTTATATGGCATGGGCAGGCCACGAGCGGAAGGAGGGCCTGAATGTGGTGATGAAGGAAATAAGGATACACGGCCGGGGAGGCCAGGGTGCCGTCACGGCTGCCCAGCTCATAGCTGAGGCCGCCTTCAGGGAGGGGAAGCACGCTATGGCCTTCCCCTTCTTCGGGGCAGAGAGGCGCGGCGCTCCCGTCCGCGCCTTCGCCCGCATATCTGATGAGCCTATCTACGTGAGGAGTCAGATTTACGAGCCCGATATAGTCATGGTCCTCGACCCATCGCTCGTGGAAGCGCCGGACGTGACAGAGGGCCTTAAGGAGGGCGGTCTCTTGGTGCTCAACACGCGCAAAAAGCCAAAGGATTTCGCTTCAGACAGCTACCGCGTGGCCACGGTGGATGCCACGGGCATAGCCATAGAGATGGGCCTAATAGTGGCTGGCTGGCCTGTCGTGAACACGCCCATGTGTGGTGCCTTTGTGGCCGCGACGGGCGAGGTCAGCTTGGATACTATGTTAGACGTGATAAGGGCGCACTGGCCCGGCAAGATAGGCGAGAAGAACGCTCAGGCAGCTAAGCTGGCTTACGAGAGGCTGGAGAAGAGCTGGTGAGGCCGGGCTTAAGCCACTAGTTCCTCGGCCAAGCGCTCCCCTATGGCCGAGCACTCCTCTATTATCCGCTCGGCATCTAAGGTCATGAAGCGCCCATCGTGATAGAGCACACGGCCCCCTACCATGGTGAGCACCACGTCGGCCCGGCTGGCGCAATAGACGAGCGTCGAGATAGGCTCGTATGTGGGCAGGAGTCCCTCCCTCAGCCCCACGGCTACTAAATCGGCTTTCTTACCGGGCTCAAGCGAGCCCACCTGGCCCGCTATGCCTAAGGCCTCAGCGCCGCTTAACGTGGCCATGCGTAGGACTTGCTCGGCCGTGAGGACGGGGGCCGTGGCCCTAGAGGCCCTCTGGAGGAAAATAGCCATCCTCATCTCCTCGAACATATCGAGCACGTTATTGCTGGCCGCGCTGTCCGTGCCGAGCCCGACCGTCACGCCAGCCGAGAGCAGCTCAGGTACCTTGGTTATCCCGCTGCCCAACTTAGCGTTGCTCTTCGGGCAGTGCGCCACAGGCGAGCCCGTCTCGGCCAAGAGGGATGCATCGCTGTCCGCCAGGTAGACGCAGTGGGCCAGCAGCACATTAGGGCCTAACAGACCCAGGTCAGCTAGGTATTCAGCCGGTGTCTTCCCCAGGCTCGGCGGCAACTTAATGCCCAAGGTCTCAGACACAGTTGCTAACTCGCCCCCGCCTCCCGTGAAGTAATTAAATTCCGCCTTCGTCTCGGCTAAGTGAATGGCGATAGGCAGCCTCTCCTCCCTGGCGGTCTCGGCCACGAGCTTGAGCAGCTCGGGCGGGTTAGCGTAAGGCGAGTGGGGGGATAGGCCCGCCCTCACGCTACTCTGACTTGCTCTCTTCATGGCTTCAACGGCCTTGAGGGCAAGCTCTAGCGCTTCCTCGGCCTCTAGCTCTCCCTGGAAGACCTCTTGGTAAACTACCCCCCTTAAGCCAGCCTCGGCCATCGCCCTCGCGACCTCAGGGCCGTAAGGCGTGTTATCGGCTAAACAAGTTATACCGGCCCTCAGGGCCTCAAGGCAGCCCAGCCTAGCGGACCAGAGGAAATCACGCTCGTCTAGTAGCTCCGCTGGCCCGAGGATGCCTGACGCCAGCCAGGCGAAGAGGGTAGCGTCGTCCTCGATGCCCCTGAGGACCGTATAGCATACGTGGGAGTGGGCGTTCACTAGGCCGGGCAATATTATGGCCTTACCGAGGTCTAATAACTCATCGCAGCCTGCGTGGTGCCTGAGCTCGTCATACGGCCCAACGGCTTCTATACGGTCGCCCTCGACCAAGACGGCCCCATCCCTTATCGGTGGCCGCGAAATAGGCACGACCCACTCGGCCCTCAGCAACAAGGCATATCGGCCCCTTATGGCGAGCATGGCGGGTTACGCTGGCGAGCTTAAGCCTTTTCTCACGCGCGCCGCCTTCACACCGGCTAAGCCTTATCATACAGCTCGGCCACAATCCTCGGGGGAGGAAATTGGCAGCGCTGAGGACGTACCGCGACTGGCCCATCGCGCCGATATCCAAGCCCAGCTTAGGCGCGCTAGGCCTGACGGGTTCTTGGCGCACCTTCAGGCCCGTGGTGGACCGCGAGAAGTGCGTGGGCTGCCTGTTGTGCTGGGTCTACTGCCCCGACGCGGCCATAGAGCCAGACGAGGAGAACAAGCCCGTGATAAATTACGATTACTGCAAGGGCTGCGGCATCTGCGCTAACGAGTGCCCAAGGAAGGCCATAGAGATGGTCAGGGAGGGCGAGATGTGATATGACGGTTGTGCTGGCCGAGAAAGGCTGGCGCAGCTTAATGGTGACGGGCAACCACGCCGCTGCTTGGGCCGTCAGGGTAGCCCGCGTCCAGGTTATAGCGGCCTACCCCATCACTCCCCAGACGACCATAGTGGAGAAGATAGCTGAGTTCGTGGAAAAAGGCGAGCTGAAAGCCCACTACATCCGCGTGGAGAGCGAGCACTCGGCTATGACGGCCTGTATAGGTGCCTCCGCCGTGGGGGCCCGCACCTTCACGGCTACCTCGGCCCATGGCCTAGCACTCATGCACGAGTGCCTTTGGTGGGCTGCTGGCGCTCGCTTGCCCATAGTGATGGCCGTGGTAAACCGCGCCATGGGGCCGGGCTGGAACATCTGGACCGACTACGGGGATACTATGGCCCAGCGCGACCTGGGCTGGATACAGGTTTACTGCTCAGATAACCAGGAGGTCTTCGATAGCATCATCCAGGCCTACAAGCTCTGTGAGGACCACCGCGTCATGCTGCCATGCATGGTGGACCTAGAGGCCTTCATCCTCAGCCACACATACATGCCCGTGCGTGTGCCGCCCCAGGACGAGGTAGACGATTGGCTGCCGCCTTACGAGCCAGCCTGGGTGCTCGACCCTGAGGAGCCCATAACACATGGCAACCTGGTCTTCCCAGCCCACTACATGGAGTTCCGCTACCTCGTGAAGGAGGCCATGGACCGCGTGAAAGAGCTCTTGCCCAAGGTAGGCGAGGACTACAGGCGCCGCTTCGGGCTCACGGGCCTGGACTTCGTGGAGACCTACAGGTGCGAGGACGCGGAGTTGCTCTTGCTCACCATGGGCACCATGGGCGTGGAAGCGCGTATCACGGTCGATAGGCTGAGGGAGCGTGGCCTTAGGGTCGGCCTGGCCCGGGTACGCGTCTTCAGACCCTTCCCCGTCGAGTACGTGAGGCGCCTGGCGGAGGGGGTGGAACAGATGGTCATTATAGACAGGCACATCTCTTACGGGGCCGAGGGCGCCTTAGCCATGGAAACTAAGTGGGCGCTCTGCGCCCTAGAGGAGCGCCCGCTCATCACCAGCTTTGTGGCCGGCATAGGTGGGCGCGATGTGACGTATAAGGACATGGAGCGCATGGTCCTGAAGGCCAGAGAGTGGATGGAGCGGGGCGAGGCCCGCGAGGGCGTGTGGTATGGGGTGAAGGGGCTTGAGCTCGGGTAGGTTGACCGTGAAGGACTTGTCTAGGGAAGAATACCTGCTCCCAGGCCACGCTGCTTGCGCTGGCTGTGGGGCCGCTATAGCCCTGAAGCTTACGCTGAAGGCCCTGGGGCGCCGGACCATAATGGTCGTGCCGGCCTGCTGCACCAGCATCATCCAGGGCCCCTGGCCCAAGACGGCCGTAGCGGTCCCGCTCATGAACATCATGTTCGAGGCAGCCGCCGCCTGCGCGTCCGGCATAGCCGCTGGCCTGAAGGCCAAAGGCATCGAGGATATCACGGTCCTAGCCTGGGCCGGCGATGGCGGCACGTACGATATAGGCATACAGGCCCTCTCGGGCGCGGCGGAGAGAGGCGATGACATTCTCTACATCTGCTACAACAACCAGGCCTACATGAACACGGGCATCCAACGTAGCGGTGCCACACCCTACGGCGCTCGCACGACTACCACGCCCATCCTGGGCAAGCGCGAGCATCAGAAGAACATGCCCATGATAATGGTAGCCCACGGCATCTCCTACGTGGCCACGGCCACGCCTGCTTACCCGTTCGACCTAGTGGAGAAGGTGCGTAAGGCACGCGACATAGAGGGGACGCGCTACATAGAGATACTAGCTCCCTGCCCGCCGGGCTGGCGCTTTCCCGCTAATAAAACCATAGAGGTAGGTAAGCTGGCTGTTATGTCGTGTGCGTTTCCATTGTGGGAGTGTTTCTGGGAAGGCAATCGCCAGGTCATCAGGCTCACGGGCCCGAGCGCGCGTATAGCCAAGGTACCGAAGCTGAAGAAGCCCGTGGAGCAGTACCTGGCCCTGCAGGGCCGTTTCGCGGGCATGAGCGAGGAAGACGTCAAGGCCCTCCAAGAGTGGATAGATAGGTCCTGGGAGCACCTAGTTAAGATGGCCGAACTCTGAAGGGCGCCTTAAGCTCGCCGCTCGAGCGGCCCACTCATTTTTCAGGACCTTACCTAGTGTAGGCTGTTGAAAAATGAGGGTTTAGTTTTACTCACCTCTTGGACGGATTGGCATGAGATGAGTATGACAGGCTTTTATTTATTGTATCCAGGGTCCTCTTAGTGGCTCACGGTGAGGGTTCAAGTAACCTTGAGTTTTGCCGTGAGGGTTGCCCCTGAGGGAGCCACCCAGGTTCCTGTCCTCCTCAATACCATGCGTGTGTGGCGTGAAGCCGTAAGGCATGTAGTAGATTACGTCATCATGACAAATTGTTGGCTCAAGATTAAGGAGCATGGGCAATAGGCACCTTAAATGTCCTGTCTGTGGTCTTGAGGAGGATAGGGACCTGATAGCTGCTATTAACCTGGGGATGAGGGGTGCTCAGGCCACCCAGATGGCCCCAGATGCCAATGAGAACCCGAGAGCAATGAAGGGGAAGTTGAAAAATGGGGTCAAGCGAACGCCCCACTTTTTCAACAGCCTGCTAGTGGCCCAGCCAGCCTTACTTAGACCCGGCGGGCGAGCTCCCGCCGAGCGGTTAGATTAACCTTACCGCAAAGTATAAAAGGGGTGCCCCCGGCCCTAAGGCGACGAAGAGAGGTGGCTGCGTTGGCCGAGAGCGTCGTGCTGGTCGGCAGGAAGCCAGTAATGAACTACGTGGTCGCCGCCCTCACGTTCTTCAACGCCGGCGCCAAGGAGATCACCGTCAAGGCCAGGGGCCGCGCCATCAGCAAGGCTGTGGACACGGTAGAACTCATGCGCAGGGCCTTCATGAAGGACTTGGAGATCAAGGACATACGTATAGGCACTGAGCAGCTCCAGAGCGCGGACGGCAGGACCGTCAACGTCAGCACCATCGAGATCATCGTATCCAGGCCTGAGTAAGAGACCACGGCCTAAGAGCACGCTGACTGCCAGGAGCCCAAACACAGGCTTTCTTTTCCGGCGTCCGGGCCCTAATTCCCGTATTATTCTGTCATGCCCACGGGGGATAAGCTAGCCACGTCGAGCAGGACCCGAGCGGGAGCCGGGGTCAGCCTTCGGTCAGCCCTCGATCCCGGCAGGGGCGACCTAAAGGCATATTTAGCCTAATGGACGCCCTCAGGGTGGTGAGGAGGAAGTGGCCGACGATCCCCCTAAGATAGTGGTGAGGCCACCGGGCCCTAAGGCTAGGGAGCTCTTAGAGCGCGATGCCGCCGTGATCTCGCCCTCATATGTGCGCTTTTACCCACTCGTCGTGGAATCCGCGCGGGGCTGTATTATAAGAGATGTGGACGGAAACGAGTATATCGATTTTAACTCCGGCATAGCCGTGATGAACGTAGGTCACTGCCACCCCAAGGTGGTAGAGGCCATCAAGACGCAGGCCGAGAAGCTGCTCCACTACTCCCACACGGACTTCTACTACGAGGAGAGCGTCCTCCTGGCCGAGAAGCTCTGTGAGATAACGCCCGGTAGGTTCAGGAAGCGCGTTTACTTCGGCAACAGCGGTGCCGAGGCTATAGAGGCAGCTATCAAGATGGCCAGATGGCACACGAGGCGGCAGCTCTTCCTGGCCTACATAGGCGCCTTCCACGGCCGTACCATGGGCGCTTTGAGCTTCACGGCTAGCAAGCCTGTCCAACGCCGTTACTTCCACCCGCTCGTGCCGGGCGTGGTCCACGTGCCCTATCCCTACTGCTTCAGGTGCCCCTTCAAGCTCGAGAGGCCCGATTGCGCCTTCTGGTGCGTGGACTTCATAGAGGAATGGGTCCTCCATAAGTACGTGCCGCCAGAGGAAGTCGCGGCTATAGTCTTCGAGCCCATTCAGGGCGAGGGAGGCTACGTGGTGCCGCCAGATGGCTATTTCCAGCGCCTCAAGAAACTCTGCGATAAGCACGGCATCCTCATGATAGACGACGAGATACAGGCTGGCATGGGCAGGACGGGTAAGTGGTTCGCCATAGAGCACTGGGGCGTGGAGCCTGATATCGTGTGCATCGCAAAGGCCGTGGCCTCCGGCCTGCCGTTGGGCGCCACCGTGGCCCGCGAGGAGATCATGGATTGGGAGCCAGGCTCCCACGCTAGTACTTTCGGCGGCAACCCCGTGGCCTGCAGGGCTGCATTAGCCGTGATAGAGATCATAGAATCTGAGGGCTTATTGAAGAACGCGGAGGAGCAGGGGCGCTACATCATGAAGCGCATGTCCGAGCTAGCCGAGGAGTGCGAGATCATAGGCGAGGTGCGCGGCAAGGGGCTCATGATAGGCGTGGAGATCGTGAAGCCCTGGGGCGGAAAAGAGCCAGGTGTTGAAGAGGCGAAAGAGATCATGCTCAGGGCCTGGAGGCGTGGCTTAGCCATCATAACCGCCGGCGTGTGCACGCTCAGGATAGCGCCCCCGCTGACCATAACGCGCGAACTCGTGGATGCTGGCTTGGAGGTGCTCGAGAGCGTCATAAGGGAAGTGGATAAGGAAGCTAGGAAGGCTTAGGCAGGGCGGCGGGGTCATATCGGGAGGCCCAGCATGTTCAAGACGCCCAAGGTGGCCATGAGCGAGAACGCTATCAGCAAGAGGGCGATGAGCACTACTATCTCGGGCCTCAAGCGCGTGCCGTGGAGTTCCTCCTCGAAGAACCTCAGGAGACCAGCCATAGTGGCCGGCGGCGGTGCCTCACGCCTACGCCTCCTGCGCCTACTCAAGCCCACGCCCCCTCCGGGTTAACGAGCATAGGCCCCTATATGGTTTGTGGCCTGCCAGTACGGTTAATCTTAAATAGCGGGCGCGGTATCGTAGGCCGGAGGAGAGGTCCGGGGAGCCGATGGCCGAGATTTGCCCCGTCTGCGGACTCCCCAAGGAGCTGTGTGCCTGTGGCGAGATAGCCAGGGAACAGCAGAGGATACGCATACGGGTAGAGAGGCGCAAGTGGAGGAGGGAGATGACCATCATAGAGGGCATAGAGGCCACTAACATGCCGCTCAGCCGCATCGCTCAGAAGCTCAAGGCTTACTGCGCCTGCGGCGGCACGGCCAAGAACAACGTCATTATGCTCCAGGGCGATCAAAGGGAGAAGGCCAAGGAGTTCTTAATAAAAGAGCTAGGCTATCCTGAGGAGAACATAGAGGTCCAGTGAGGCGCGGGCGAGCGACATGGGCCTGCTGGACGTGCTAAAGCACCTCAGGAGAGGCCGCCCGAGCCGGGCCCTGATAGCCTGCCCGAGGTGCGGCAGCACGCGTGTGAGACGCCTCGGAGGCCTTTTTGGCTGGCTCCTCCCGACTACCTACGCCTGCCCCGATTGCGGATATATGGGCCCCCTGATCTTAGAGCTAGAGGAGGAAGAAGTTAGGAAAGCCGGGAGCGAGGGCGAGTGAAACGCTTAGGGGGGTTCAGGGCTGGGCAAGTGTAAGCTCTGTGGCCAGAGTTCAGCCTTCATATCCGGTAAGCTGGGCGTCTGCCTAGAGTGCATAAGGAGCAAACCGGAAGAAGCCCTGGCTATAGTATCTGAGGTCAGGGCCGAGAGCAGACGCAGATTCGGATTGCCAGCCGAGGTCCCGCGTGATAAGGATGGCGTGGCTTGTGGCATGTGCGCTAATAACTGCCGCATAGGACCTGGAAAACTCGGTTTCTGCGGCCTAGTAGCTAACGAGAACGGGCGCTTGGTCCGCCTGGGCGGCACGCCCGAGAGAGGCGTGCTCGAGTGGTATTATGACCCATTGCCTACTAACTGCGTGGCCTGGTGGTTCTGCCCGGGCTGCACGGGCCGTGGCTACCCAAAATACGCTTACAAACAAGGCGCCGAGAGAGGTTACAAGAACTTGGCAGTTTTCTACGGGGCCTGCTCTTACGATTGCCTTTACTGCCAGAACTGGCAATACAGGGCCCTGGCCGCCAAGAAGGAGCCCGTGGTATCCGCGAGGGAGCTAGCCGATATAGCTCTGAAGGATAAGCGCGTGAGCTGCATATGCTATTTCGGTGGCGATCCCTCGGCCCAGATGCCGCACGCCCTGAAGGTGAGCGAGCTGGCCTTAGAGGGCGCCCGCGAACAAGGTCGTATCATGCGCATCTGCTGGGAGAGCAACGGGAATATGAACCCCAAGCTGGCCCTCAGGGCAGCTGAGCTCTCCTTCGAGAGCGGGGGCGTGGTGAAATTCGATATAAAATCTTGGGACGAGACGTTGAATAGAGCGCTCTGTGGGGTGCCGAATAAGGACACCCTGGAGAACTTCAGGGCCATAGGAGAACGCTTCTATCACAAGAGGCCGGAGGTACCTGTCCTCACGGCCAGCACGCTGCTCGTGCCGGGCTACATAGATGCCCAGGAGGTAGAGGCCATAGCCGAGTTCATAGCGAGCGTGGACCCCAGCATTCCCTACACGCTCCTGGCCTTCTACCCACAGTACGTGATGGACGATTTACCACCCACGCCCCGCTCTTGGGCTTTCGAGTGTTACAGGGCCGCTAAGAAGCACTTAGAGAACGTGAGGATAGGCAACGTGCACCTCCTGTGGTGAGTTCCGGCAAATCATTAAGCATCTTGACGTGCAAATAACGCGAACTTAATTTATTAAGGGCGGCTCGCGCAGGCTAGGCAGATGGTCCCCCAGAGGACAGCCGATTGGATGGAGCAGGCGAGGGAGGACTTAAGCGCGGCCAAGGATATGCTTTCCACGGGTCACTACGCCTGGTGCTGCTTTTTATGCCATCAGGCCGCTGAAAAAGCCCTTAAGGCCCTCTTAGAACACCTCAGGAGCCCCACGCCCGGCCATAATCTCTTGAGGCTCCTATCGGTTATATCGAGCTTCATCGACGTGCCGGGTAATGTCCGCAGGGCCTGTACCGTCTTGAACAGATATTACATACCGACCAGGTATCCCAACGCTTTCCCAAGTGGCGCTCCCGTCCACATGTTCGATAGGAGCGATGCAGAGGAGGCGATAAGGTATGCGGAAGAAGTTATTGGTTTCGCAGAGCGAACGACGAGTATCTGAGGCCCTGAAGAACTTCATCCGCTCGGCCCTGAGGGAGCACGGTGAGAAAGTGCTATCCATCGTACTCTTCGGCTCTAGGGCCAGGGGAGACTATACATGCTATAGTGATGTGGATGTCTTCGTCGTCCTCTCTGAGAGCAAGGAGCGCTTCCTAGACAGACTTTCCGATTTCGCCGCCTACTGCCAAGAGGGCCTCGTAGAAGCCCTCATCTATACTAAGGATGAGGTTGAGACCATGTTTGCATCTAGGAACCCGTTCTTATTAGACGTGCTCCACGAGGGAATCCCCTTATTTGACAGGGGATTCTGGGGCGAGCTAAAGTCGAGGTTCGCCAAGCTGGTGGAAAAAGGCCTCGTTAAGCGGTGCAGCGGGGGCTGGAGGATAAAAGGTTAAGGCAGTAGCGTGTGCCACGAGGAGCTGCTTGCCGCCAGCTGGCGGGCCAGCCCTTATCTGCCGGGAGACCAGCACGAGCTAGCATGAGCCGGACGTTGGCTGAGCTAGGCGAGAGGAAGGCCATAGAGCTCATCTGGTCGGCTCTAGAAGCAGCCCCGGAGGCTTACCCCCCGCCGGGCGATGACGTAGCAGGCTGGAAGTTAGGAGATGGTCTCCTGGCTGTGCTGAAGACCGATATGCTCGTGGCCTCCACAGACGTCCCGCTCGGCATGAGCTATTACCAGGCGGCCCGCAAGGCCGTGGTCATGAGCGTGAGTGACCTGGCTGCGAAGGGCGTCAGGCCCCTGGCTGTGCTGGCCTCTCTAGGCCTGCCGCGCGGTATAACTGAGCGCGAGCTAGCCGAACTGGCTGAGGGGCTGAACGCTGGAGCCCGTGAATACGGCGCTTACGTGATAGGTGGCGACACTAACGAGTGCCCTGACTTAGTGATAGCTTGCTTCGTGTTCGGCGTCTGCCGCGAGAATGAGCTAGTAACGCGCTCAGGTGCCAGGCCGGGCGATATCCTAGCCGTCACGGGAGAGTTCGGCCTCACCTACCTAGGCCTAAAGGCCCTGTTAGAAGGCGCCGAGCTATCGCCTAAGGTCCGGGAGAGAGCGTTAAAGGTCATCCTGATGCCCGAGGCGCGCTTGGAAGCCGGCCTGGCCTTAGCTAAGACGGGTGCCCTCACAGCGTCCATAGACAGCAGCGATGGCCTTGCCTGGAGTTTGGCCGAGCTCTCCAGGGCCAGCGGGGTAGGCTTCGTGGTAGAAGAGCTCCCAATAGCGCCTGACGTGGCAGAGGAAGCCGCCAGGCTAGGCGTGGAGCCTGCGGAAGCCTGCTTCTACGGCGGCGAGGAATACGAGCTGGTGCTCACCGTAAAACCTGACGCCTGGGAGGAGGCCGTGGAAGCCGCCGAGAGGGCCGGCGTAGAACTCAAGCGCATAGGCCGGGCCACGCGCGAGCCGGGCCTCTGGCTGAGGGGGCCAGATGGTAAGCTAAGGCCCTTAGAAGCACGCGGCTGGGAGCACTTCAGGGCCTGAGGGGGCCTCGGAGCCATGCGTGAGGGGTATCTGCCCCGTGATGGCGATATCATAGTGGCCCGCGAGGGCCTGGTCTTCTACGCCTTCGGCTACGAGCATCCTCCGGGCCGGGCCTTCGCCTTCCTCAAATACATCCCGGAACGCCTGGCCGAACGCCTAGCCGCTCGCCAGGTGGATTTCCTGCCCCTGAGGTGGCGCTACGAGGATATCATGCTCCTCAGGCCTAAGGAGCTCTTCTCCCCCTCCGTCTGGCGGGCCACCCTGGACTTTCTAAGGGCCGAGCTGCCCGATTACGTCTTTTATTGTCCTTTCCTCGGGAAGGAGATGATATCCGTTCCCTTGGAACACGCTAGCCGTGTTCTCGTGCCTTCTGAATGCCTCAAGGCCTTAAGGGTTAGAAGGGCGCGCGATAGGCTCCAGGAGGCGGCCTTAGAGATGGTTGAGCTCCTATCCTCGGCTTCTGGCGTGCCGGAGGAGGACTTCGGCCTCCACGGCTCCCTGGCCATGGGCATGCACGGTCCCTGGTCAGACGTGGACTTAGTGGTCTATGGCTCGAAAGCCTTCAGGGCCGTTGAGGCCGCTGTCCGCCGCCTCGCTGAGGAAGGCGAGCTTGAGCTAGAGACAGGCGACCCGTTAGAAGCTAGGAGGGGCCTCAGGGGGCGCTTCAAGGGCATCAGGTTCGTCTACACGGCCGTCAGGAAGCCGGATGAGATCAGGTGGGCTTACGGCTCGAGGGCGTACTTCCCGCTGGGCCAGGCCGAGCTCGTCTGCCGGGTGGTGTGCGATGAGGAAGCCATGTTCAGGCCGGCTATCTACCAGGTAACGGGCTGTGAGGCCCTCGGGTCCTGGGGCGATGATTGGCCCAAGCCGAGCCAGATAAGCATAGTGGCCTGCATGGTGGGCCTCTACCGCAACGCCGCCAAGGCGGGCGATAAGATGCGCGTGAGAGGCACGTTAGAGCGCGTG
>Ga0190367_1000371_pt1 | contig 33466 bp, 38 predicted proteins | sample 4872181011_MG_FD_171838 | JGI IMG/M metagenome (GOLD analysis project Ga0190367, IMG submission 171838) | Hydrothermal vent microbial mat bacterial communities from Southern Trench, Guaymas Basin, Mexico - 4872-18-10-11_MG | ecosystem: Environmental > Aquatic > Marine > Hydrothermal vents >...
CGACAAGATGGTATTCGTCGAGGGTTGTAAGAACCCGAGAGCCGTAAGCATACTCGTTCGCGGAGGTAGCGAGCATGTAGTTGACGAGGCGGAGAGGTCATTACATGACGCCTTATGCGTTGTAAGAAACTTAATCGAGGAGCCGAAGATCTTACCTGGTGGAGGTGCGGTCGAGTTAGAGGTGTCTAGAAAGCTTAAGGAGTTTGCAGAGACGCTCGGTGGTCGCGAACAATTGGCAGTAAAGGCGTTTGCCGAGGCGTTAGAAGTAATTCCGAGAACACTCGCCGAGAACGGAGGACTTGATCCGATTGACATGATGGCGGAACTAAGGTCAAGGCATGAGAAGGGCGAATGGTGGGTCGGTGTAGATCTAGAAGAGGGCAAGGTCGGTGACATGAGAGAGAAGGGAGTATGGGAGCCGCTAAGTGTTAAGAGGCAGGCAATAGCTGCCGCCAGCGAAGTTGCGCAAATGATATTAAGGATAGACGATGTGATAGCGGCGGCAGAGTTCGGAAAGGAGAAGGAAAAGGGCAAGGGAGAGGAGAAGGAAGAGGAGACAGGTTCTGAATTTTAATCGGCAAAAATAACAAAATGTCGAAACCTATCGGTTAATCTTCAATCGTTTAATTTTTATATCCCATTTTTTCTAATGCAACTACCACTCCGCCCGCTTATTCTTGGGGGTGCGTAGGAGATTGAGTAGTTCTTTGAGCGGGGAAGCCCATTTTAATACCATAGTGCGTAGTAAAGACGAAATAAAGATTGGTCCGCGGTTTCTTACGCGTTACGAAAAGGCAAGGATCATAGGTGCGCGTGCATTGCAACTATCGATGGGCGCTCCTATCCTTATAGACATCCCGCCTACAATTACGGATTCTATAAGAATAGCGCAAATAGAACTCGAGAGAGGAGTTCTCCCAATAATCATAAGAAGAAGAGATCCCTCAGGAAGATGGCAGGATATTCCGATTAAGATACTCATACAGGATCCATGAGGTCTTCTAAATACTTTTCCTCTCCTGTTGCTGTTCTAACTTTGCCTGTCCGCAACAAATACTCTTCATCCAGCATTTCTTTACTTTTAAGGTATTCTATAAGTTCGTCGGAAATGAACGGTCTTCCGTTGACAAGAGGATAAGCAAAGGGCAACTCTATGCTTGTAATATCGTCCAACTGTATTTCAACACCCACTTTCACAGGTATATCCAATAACCTCATTCCCTTAGAAACCATTAATGCCATATATGTCGCACCGTCTATCGAAAACTGGTGTTTTCCGAGGTTTCTCTTTGCGGCTCTGGGAAAAAATTTTGAAAGGAGTTGTTGTGTACGTCCACGTGGTGGGTGATCTCCGAGTATTCCACCTATAACGATAAACGCGGCTTTATCGAAGTCCTCGGGGCATAATTCCTTATCTGCAGCGGGGTCCAGAATTATCATAGCGTTTTGATCTAGAGGTAGGGTCTTAATACTAAACCTCAACACGCTTCCTATCTCGGCGAGTTTTCTTGCCTCATTTGCGTCTCTCACATTTGTGAAAATTATTTTATCGTATCCCACGATCTCGGCCGCGTGTTTATACTCATACCACAACCATTTGCTGAGAACGGGCTCTAAGTGTTCTATTATGAAAAATATTTGTTTTTGGGATTTGAAGTTTCGAACTTTCATGAAGTCATGCCCTTTTCAGCAACTCTATCGCGAGAATTCTTCCATTCTTTACAAGTAATCTTGGAACACGATCCTCAATCGTATGGACACCATCAGAGAAAGATGCAGTTCCCTTAACTCTCAACTCGGTGATTATTCTTCCCTTCATTTCGGATTTCTCTTCTCCGACAAGAAATGCTTGATCTCTTAGAATCACAATATCATGTTTATAATGAGACGGAAGAGTAGCGCCCATCAATTCTTCAAGTATCATCTTTAACTCATCTGTTCTGGTGGTTGGCGTCTTTTCCACCGGTTGAGATGTAACTGTGGTAGATGGCCGTGCAACTTCCCGCTCTACGGCCTTTCCGGGAATGATCGCAGGAGCCCCAACTTTTTTTAACGCCTCTTTAAAATCATCGGTTTCAGAACCCTCATCCATAACAACGATTTTATAAGATGGTCCGTATTTAACCTTTAGATTTCTTGCCGATTGCGCGCTAATGAATTTCCTCCTTACCGAGGAGTTAGAACCTTTCCATACGTATATTGTACGGCCATCTTCATCCACAACTATGAAAACGTCGCTTGACGAAAATTCCAGTTGGTGCGGTAGCAACTCACTCAACGTGCCGTCATCATTCACCCGGTAGATTAGTACCACTGCCCACCCGCCCCTTCGGCTTTAGGGTGACACACCTGTGCACAAAGTTATTGTGGGTAGCAATTAATATTCCTTTCGACTTTATTTTAATCAGTTCGGCACTTTGGTTGATATGGAAATTGCAAGCGTACGGACATTTTTGGGCAGAAGAAATAAGTACCTTTTTCCCTCGGAAAAGTCTGCAATTTGAAGGTGGTTTATCGGAATTTTTCCTTACTTGTGGGCATATAGGTTATAGGCGTGAAAGAACCTCCAATCAAAGATCTCAAGCACAAGATATTGGGATCGAACAGTACAGTGCTTAAAATATCAAAGAAGAGGCTAAAAAAGCTTTTTTAGGCATTAACAGAATGTTTAAAAAAGTTTTTTTCAAACTGTCCAGAAAGGAGGGTAAAGGATGACAAACCCCATACTTGATTATCTTAAGAGGGTGAACTGGTGGGAAGGTATAAAGTGGATTATCGAAAGTCTGGCAGATTTCATTACAAAAAATAGCGGTGGACTTATTAGTGGCTGGACTGCACAACTTCTAGCTGCGACAATTCTAGTAACGATCTTCTTAGGAATAGTCGCAGCAGTGAAACAAATAATAAAGGTAATCGTAGTGTTAATGTGGCTTTTCGTAATAATCGCAATAATAGCATCATTAATTCCGCTTTGATCTCTGTAATCGAGGGATACTACGCAATGCAGTAGATGATATAGATGCGTTAAGGAACGGCCGGAATAGGGCTTATAGAGGGATCAACAAAAACCAAAAATTGCGACGAAGATTACGGACATTATATTTAATTTTCAACCACATTTCGAGAAGGCGAATATATTGTGGCATATTTCGCCGTAGCCTGTGATAGCATCATTAGGTGCACAATCTTTTTATCTTAAATTTAGCAACGAAGCCGCAGAGCCGCGTTGCCTCTCTTTTCAATAACCGTTACGGTTGTCTCTGAGGTTGTGAACAAAATTTATATTTATGGTATCTATTTGAATAGATGTTGAGCTTCGGAAAGCTATTCGTTGAGATTTTATTTATAGTGAACTAATGTAAGATTTTGGTGAAATTAAAGTGCGCGGTGATTTGATATATGGAGCAGGTGGGTAGTGTAAAGGGGAGAATAGAGGAAGAGATCGAGAAAGTGATGAAGAAATTTGCTTTTCTCGAAGGAGTTGCAGTAATTTCGATGGAAGGGTTTTTGATAGCGTGCAAATTACCGCAAAATGTAGATGGCGACCTGATAGCGGCATCCACAGCGGCGGTTCAAAACATATGTGAGAAGATAGGAATCGATGTGGGTAAGGGCGGTACAAGGGCGGCAATCTTGGAGTATGAGGGTGGTTACGTCATAACATCAAGCCTAGGAGAAAATTTCCTACTGACAACAATCGTTGGAAACGTCGCTGGGCTGAAACTCGGCATGGTCTTCCTAGCACTTGACCAGTTGAAAAAGGCAATAGGTCCCCTACTTGGAAAGATAGAGGAATTCGTAATACCGATGGGAACTGGCGAAATAGTTACGGAGTAAGAGATTGCAACTCCTTAAGGAAATCCCTTACAGCGAACGCCACATCAAATGCTTGATCGAAGTAGAAGTGATCGGCGCCATCTATTTCGATGTACCTTTTCGTGGCAGATCCCACACTTTCTAGTAGTTCTTTTACGGTATCTTTCGACACGAAGGTATCATTTGAGCCTCTTATTATTAGCAGAGGAGATCTTATATTGGGCAATTGACTTTTCACATCAACTCTAAAGTCTGGTAAAACCAGCGGCGGCGAGATGAGGATGAGTGACTTCAGCTGAACTCTTGGAGCTAGTGCAATTGCCACCATGGCTCCAAAACTGTAGCCGCAGAGCGATATTTGGGAAAAACCTAGGGTTCTTATTTTATTATACGCTGCCTCTGCGTCCTTTAGTTCCCCAATCCCATGCGCATACGAACCCTTCGACGGAGGGACTCCGCGGAAGTTGAATCTAAAAACGCAAAATCCTTCATCAACCAATACGTCTGCAATTGTTGATATCACGATGTTTTCCATGCTCCCACCGAACAGTGGATGAGGGTGAAGTAATAGTACCAAATCGCCTTTATTTTCGTCCATTTCTTCCGGGAGCCAAAGTTCCCCGTACAATTTTACATCTGATTTGAATGTCAGTGGAATTTTTCGTATCTTTCGAGGCTCTTCTTCCAGCCCGAAGAATCTCTCCATGCTGATCCCTCAGCTACGGCATTATATGCTTATCCCATTCCTCCTCTGGTATTCCGAGGACTCTTAATATTTCCTTCGGGTCTATCGGGCCCTTCCTTGTTATAAGGGGGGAGGGCTCCTTTGTGAAATCAACGATGGTCGAGGGCTTGAGAGCACGAAGTCTTCCTACGTCTATTGCGAGGTCGTATCTTTCTTTAAGTGAAGTAATTGCCTTCCTCACGGAGTAAGGTGGAGGCTCTCCGCTCTTATTCGCACTCGTTGCCGTTATTGGTCTTCCAAATTCGCGTATTATTGCAAGCGCGACAGGATGATCGGGTATTCGAATAGCAATTGCATTTGGATTTACAATATCCGGTACGATCTTCCTCTTAGGAAGGGCTATGGTTAACGGCCCGGGCAGAAAGCGCTTTGCCAAGATCTCGGCTTCGGGCGTGAATATTGCATATTTCTTTGCCATCTCTATATCGGACACCGCTATGGATATCGGTTTTGAGAATGGCCTCTCTTTTGCAATATACACCTTTTTTACGGCATCTTCGTTCAAGGCATCGACCCCCAGCCCGTAGCACGTCTCAGTGGGGTAGATCAATATGCCTCCCTCTTCTAATATCTCGACGGCCATCTTTATTACTTTGAAATCAGGTGACCGCGGATCCGTCTTTACTACGATCTTCTTATACAAGGTAACATCCATCCATCACATTTTTAGTTACGCGTCAAAGTAATTATGTCAGGAACGGTGAATTCTAGGGAAAATATATTAGTCTTTTGATTAATGGTGAAGGAAATGAGGAGCAATGTCAAGGTCTGTATAGGCATCGAGGGTACGGCTCACACACTAGGAGTGGGCATTGCAACCTCGGATGGAAAAATCCTAGCAAACGTGGCGGACTCCTACATACCTCCTCCTGGGGGAGGAATACACCCCGCAGAGGCGGCACGTCATCACACCAGACTTATGGCTGAGGTCATAAAGAGGGCTTTAGACGTCGCAGGAATTTCCATTGACGATGTGGACATGGTTGCCTTTTCAAGAGGACCGGGAATGGGGCCATGTTTGAGAACAGTCGCGATAGCTGCAAGGACATTGTCAATGGGATTAGGAGTTCCCCTTATCGGGGTAAATCACATAGTTGCCCATATAGAAATAGGGAGGCTCGTCACGGGCGCAAAGGATCCGGTTACTTTAATAGTAAGCGGTGGAACTACCGCCATTGTTGCTCACGCCAAGGATCGGTACAGGGTCTTCGGAGAAACACTAGATATCGCCATTGGAAATTGCTTTGATAGATTTGCACGCGAGGTCGGAATACATGACCCTAATAGTCCTTGGCCCGGCCCAATGTTTGACAAATATGCGGAAAGAGGAGAAAAGTACATAGAATTGCCGTATACTGTTAAGGGGATGGATCTTTCCTTCTCAGGATTGTTAACGGCCGCCATTAGGGCTGTCAAGGAGGGACATCGTATAGAGGATGTTGCTTATAGTCTTCAAGAGACAGCATTGGCAATGATAACTGAGGTTACGGAGCGTGCCCTTGCACACACCGGGAAGGAGGAGTTGCTCCTCACAGGGGGATTTGCTAGGAATAAGAGGCTACAAGAAATGTTAAGAGCAATGACCGAGGATAGAGACGCGAAGTTTTATGTGACGCCACGTGAATACGCCACAGACAATGGTGCCATGATTGCGTGGACTGGGATACTTGCATATAGGCAAGGTTATGAACTCAAGGTTGAGGATAGCTTTGTGATCCAACGCTGGAGAGTTGATGAGGTCGAGTGGAAACTCTTAGATCCCGAGGCGATTGAGTGATGGCGATTGTCGTCAAAAGAGGCAATAGCATTTTCGTTGAGGGACCCGCGAGAATAGAAATAAAGGAAGGGACCGGGATTGTGTTCGGTAGGGAGGTATATCCCGGAGACACAATTGTTGTCAAACGTGCAAAGGCAGTTGGAATTGCCGCGTTAGATCGCGATCTAACCGTGGACATAGTATCGGGGGTAGAGCCGAGGTACGAAATAATTGAAGGGTCCTTATTCCCAGATGACTGGTTTCACGCCGCAGATGTAATATCAGAACTTGAAAAGCCCGCAATAGTTGCAGTACTTGGTGATGTTGACACAGGTAAGAGCACTCTTGTCACGTTTCTTGCAAATATCCTCTTCAAGAGGGGATTTAAGGTTGCAATAGTTGATGAAGATGTGGGCCAGAGTGATATAGGTCCCCCTTGCGTGATAGGACTATCCTTCATGGACAGGCAGATATTCTTTCTCGAAGAGTTGGAGTTTTACGATGGCTATTTTGTCGGATCTATCACCCCATCGGGTCTGTTACAAAGATCAATAGTAGGTGTAAGATTACTGTTAGATCGCGCCTTAGAGGAAGGTGCAGAGGTAATATTGATTAATACGACAGGATGGGTTTACGGAAGAGGGGCACGTGAACTAAAAACTCTGATTTTAAGGGTTCTAAGAGTGAACTGCATAATTGCGATCGAAAAGTCTCGGGAATTGGAGCATCTCATAGCACCGTTCAGAAGGAGTGGCACCTTAAGAATACTAAGGGTGACAAGTCCGCCTAGGATAAGGGAACGCGATAGGGTAGATAGAAAGTTTTTGAGGGAGACTTCCTTTGAAAGGTATTTGAGAGATGCAAAGGAAGTGAAGCTGAAGTTAGATGATGTAGGAATTGTGTACGGATTTCTCGGAACGGGAAGGCCGGCAACACCCGAGGAACTTTCTCTCATAGAGAAAATAGTCGGTGTAAAGGTAGAATACGCCGAAATTTCAAGGGATGCCGTTGTAGTGATAACCGCTGAGAGGGTGAAAGTTGACGCGTTGATGGTGAGTGCATTAAAATTGCATTTTAACTGCCAAGATGTGAGAGTGGTTCACTACGGGGACTTTAAGGGTACTCTCGTCGGCCTATCATCGTCCGATGGTAGGTTTTTGGGATTAGGTATCATCAGCCAATTCAATCCCAAAAGCAGAGAGCTGACAATACTCACACCGGTAAAAGCGGAGGATATTGCGATAATAGAGTATGGATGTGTGAAAGTATCCCCAGAGGGCAAGGAGGAGAGAATCTTCCATCCGTGGTCCGTTTGAGTTATCTTATTTGTACAACTATCGCTATCGAGCATCCACACCTTTCAACAACATGCTCCGTTGATTTTATCAAGATCTCCTTAAGTTTTAAGCCGCGCATTCTTGCCATTTCCTCAAGCATGTCCCTTACAGAGTTTTCTGCCTCTTCCTTCGTCATATTCCTTCCCGCAACCTCGGCAACAAGTGTGGGTCCGCCTTCTGTCCTGCCCATGATTATTGCGGCTGCTATCCTTTCTCCAGGTACTGTTGACACGATATAATTGTAGATTGCGGGAACGGTCGATCCGGGGTAGAATTTCGGTGGATTTTCCACAACTTTTACGTCGGGTGGCAGTATGCTTGTCAATCGAACGAGTGAAACATCGCCAACTCCGAGTTTTATGAGGCAATTATCAAACGCGTTCAGCGGCGTCTTTCCCTCTGCAGAAACGGCTCCTATCATTACCTCCTTTGGTGCTCCGAACATTCCCATTATCATCATCGGCACCAGCCACTCGGAACTTTTAACTTTGTGATCTGCCATTGAATTTAAAACTAACGAATGTAAGAGCCGGAAGGTCTTTAGAGAATTGTGAGGCGAAATATAGAAAGAGGTTGTCATCCGAAACGGTGGTGTAAATTGCCGAATGAAGGAAAAAGAACTTCTAAATTACCAGCAGGAAAGGTATCCGATGAACTACTTAGGAGGATAGTGTTTAAGCACTTGGGTGCGCCATCCAGTAGATTACTAGTTCCACCGGGTGTTGGCGTCGATGCTGCGGTCATCGATCGAAACAGTAACATAATTGTTGTAAGTACCGATCCGATAACAGGCGCCGTGGAAGACATAGGATGGCTCGCAGTACATATAAATGCGAACGATGTTGCCTGCCATGGTGGAGTTCCACGGTGGTTCTTTGCCACCATTCTCCTACCTGAGTGGGCGGATGAGGAATTACTTGAGAGGATAATGAAGCAGATGGACAGCGCTGCAAAAGAGTTAGGAGTGACGATTGCAGGGGGGCACACCGAGGTCACGCCAGGGCTTGATAGACCCATAGTTGTGGGGGTAATGATAGGTGAAGTGGAGAGAGGAACTGAATATGTTTCTACAACAAATGCAGAGCCTGGAGACATGATAATAATGACTAAAGGAGCGGGAGTGGAGGGCACAGCAATACTTGCGACAGAAAGAGAAAGAGACTTGAGAAAATATTTAGATAAGAGCCTTATTGAGCGAGCAAAGTCTTTTAAGAACATGATAAGTGTTGTCAGGGAGGCATTAACTGCTATTAGATGTGGTGGCGTTAAGGCGATGCATGATCCAACGGAGGGAGGAGTTCTAGGAGGTTTGCATGAGGTCTGCGATGCTTCAGGAACGGGCTTCATTGTCGAATCGGAGAAAATAAAAATTTATGATGAAACAATGAAAATCTGTCGGATATTTGAAATAGATCCTCTTCGGTTGATCAGCAGTGGGACCCTGCTTATAATTGCTAAGAAGAAGTCGGCCGGGAAAATAGTTGAGTCTTTAAGGAGTATTGGTGTTGATGCCGAGATAATAGGCTACATTGTGGATGATAAGAGACGGAGGTTCTTAGTACGTCGTGATGGGAAATGTAAAAAAGCCCCACGGCCTGTTCAAGACCATTTATGGATAGCTCTAGAGAAAAAATTATAAATGACAATTATTTTGCCTTTGTAAGCATTTCAACTATTTCTTTAGCCCTGTCGAAGCGTATTTTCCCTTCTCTTATCATTATTTCAACAACCTTATCCACAAGTTCTCCTCTTGCACCTGCCATCATCGCTAGATTTCGGGCATGTAATTTCATGTGCCCTCGTTGTATGCCCTCAGTAACTAGGGCCCTGAGTGCAGCAAGGTTTTGTACAAGTCCGACTGCGCCCATGACCTCTGCTAGTTCTCTAGCAGACCTCACCCCCAATATCTTTAAAGCAATTCTGGCAATAGGATGCACGCGTGTTGCTCCTCCGACTATTCCAACCGCTAGTGGCATCTCCAGAGTTCCAACCAAGTTCCCATCAGCATCTTTCTCCCATCTACTTAGGGAGGTATATTTACCATTGCGCGCCGCGTATGCATGTGCACCAGCTTCTATAGCTCTATGATCTTGTCCTGTGGCGAGGGCAACCGCTATTACTCCATTCAAAATGCCCTTATTTGAAGTTGCGGCTCTGTAGGGATCCGCCTCTGCCAGCGCTGATGCCAATACGATTCTATCGACTACTTCCTCTCCGCCGATCTCTTCTTTATCAACCTTACACCACGCTCTTACAATTCTCCTATCGGCAAGGTTCGAAACGATTCTCAGCAGGACTTTACCGCCCGTTATTTCCTCTATGTACGGCGCGACAGCCTCCGCCATTGTGTTCACAGCGTTTGCTCCCATCGCGTCTTTAACGTCCACGAGAAGATGGACTACTATCATTTCTCCCTTTCTTGTCTGCACAACTCTCACTTCCATGTCTTTGGCGCCACCACCAAGTTTTACCAGTACGGGATCCTGCTCATTTGCAATCCTAAGGATCTCCTCCTTGTGCATCAGCAGTTCCATCTTTTTCCCATAAGGATCCGGTACACCGACGACCTGTATCTGTCCTATCATTATCGAATCAGAGGCATGCGCCCACACGCCGCCCGTTTTTCTAGTCCACCTCGCTGCGTTGCTTGCGGCTGCAACGACTGAGGGCTCCTCGAGCACCATTGGAACCATGTAGTCTTTTCCGTTTATTAAGAAGTTGACCGCAACGGCAAAGGGATACGCCATTGTTCCAATTACGTTTTCTATCATTCTATCCGCGACTTCAAGATCCAGATTACCCTCTTTGATAAGCAAATTTCGTTCGTCTTCCGAAAGCCCCGAAAACTCTGCCACGATGTCCAACCGCTTATGGAGAGGTAGCCTATAAAAGCCTTGGATTCTGGAAGTTTTTGCCAATAATATCACCACATTTCGAAAAGTTGGCTGTTGACAATGATGACTTTAATGAATATCGGAATTTAAACGTATCTCGCTCCGCGTAATAGCTAATTGTCGAAAGGGGAATGACGCAGGCAGGAAATCGTATGAGAGGAATAGAAACCGTCGCTCCCATCCCACAATTTTGAAGTGAACGGATATATGTCGACGTACTAAGTTCCGAATTTTTCGCTCGGAGTATGTATTGTGAAGATCTTCATCTTTTTCCGATCCTTGTAGAAGTTTTTATACCTAACTTCGTGACAATAAAAGGGTACACGTGGATAAGAAAGCAATTATAATCTCGATTGCAACGGGGACAATTTTCGCTCTCATCCTAGCAGTTAATACTATTAGTGCAGTAAAATTTGCAAGATGCTCCACAAATCCCATAAATGTTTCCATAAACCCGCAAATCGCTGAACTGGGTTGCACAATCAATATAACGGTCGAGTATTATGTACCTCCCGAAGAGGAACCGGCGGACGTGACAATAAAAGTTGTGAATACTAGTAACGATATCATTCTTCTTCGCGAATACGACTCTCAAGCAGCAGGATACTACATTAGGCAGATTTTCCTCACATTAGACCCCTCAGAATGGGAGCCTGGCGATCAACAACAAGAAGGTTATGTCGTAGTAACTTTAACTACACGGGTAGGAATATACACGGAAAATTCTAGTTTTTACGTAACGCGCGCGGATCAGAAAATAATTATGGAAAGCATGAGTCCCGAAAACCCAGTTACAGGCTCTGAAATAAGTCTCCAACTATCAATAGTAAATGAGAATAACGAGACATTTGTTGTATCCAACAATCCCGTAAACGTATCTGTCTTCAGAAACGATACTCTCGTAGAAACGAGAATTGTTTACACCGATATTTATGGAAACGCGTATTTTTCGATAGGACCTTTCAATACGAGCGGAAATTACATAATGAATGTGACAAGTTTCGAAAATGGAGATTATAAAGAATCTTGTGCAAGTTACATAATCACGGTTTCAGAGGGAACCATATCAAGTAAAACGCCAACGGAGCTAAACATATTCTATGAATATCTTGGTGCTATTGATCCAGATAGTAAGTTGACATTCGCGTATGAACCTATTAACGTGAGCATTAGACTTGTAAATGTATCCTCAGGCCAGGGGATATCGAATGCCTGCATATCTTTGCGCATATATGATGCGTCCACGAACGAAAAACTATTCGAAAAGATCCTGGTAACGGGGACTAATGGAATTGCACACACGATATGGAAAGCGCCATACAGCGGGAACTTCTCCATTTATGTCTATTACCCCGGTGACGAACTAACGGAACCTTCGAACGTCACCCTTGAACTTCCCAAGATACTAAAAAGACCGATGTATGCAGCACTTACAAAGGTCCCAACAACAATTTACGTCGGGGATAGCGCTGAAATGGAGGTGAGCGTCTATGACGAGATCAACAACTCGGTAGTTCCCAACATTACAGTGGAAGTACATTGTGCAGCGACAGGGCAAATGATACTTGCGAAGAATTTCACAGATCAGAACGGTATCGCCCATCTGAGCATATTAATACCGGAAGAGTTCTCCATAAACGCTGTTGGGAATCAAACATTTGAAGTTAAATGCTATGACTCGAATGCGCACCCAGTTTACGCGAGTACATCGATACGTACTACGGTATCCGTTCGCGATCGATCTAAAGTAGAGGTGCTAAGATGCAACGCCTCAGAAATCATCCGGGGAGAATCGGTGGAAATTTTCGTTAATGTGACGACAGATCTTGGCGGAAAAGTTTTGGGAGAATTATTCGTGTTTGTAAATGGTACTTTCTCAAGTAAAATTAATGTCTCAGGAACCCCCATTAGGATATTGATAGGTTCGCCTATAACAAATAACATCGGGAGCCTTCTGCTAAATATCACCTTCCGGAACTCAACATACTATGACGAATCCTACGATCTATTCACGCTATCAGTGGTGTCAAAAATCGGTATATACCATGATGTTAAACCGGAGTATCCCTTAAGGGGAACCGATATAACGATACATATAACAGCATTTGATGAATTAACAGGGGAGCCCCTGAATGACGCGACCCTTCGTGTGCTTCTAGATGATATACTGATATTCAATGCCACGGTCACAAACGACACGTACATCACATGGCACGTACCAGAGAATATCAAAGTGGGAATACACAAGCTGACGATAATAGCAAGTAGAGAGTACTACATAGTATTCAACCAAACGTATGATCTTAGAATATGGATGAGATCGAGATTGTCACTTGAGGTTTCTATCGTGGGCGGCTATAGCATATTAAGTGGCAGAAGCACAACTAAGTCATTGCAGAAGTCAATGTATCGGATTGCACAAAGATTGCCTGCTGAGAACGTAAATGAAACGAAATATGTCGATATCGTAAAAAGAGAATTCTCGAATGATCCCGATCGCATAGCAAATGAAGTTAAAACAACTAACGGAAAAGACTCACCAATGATTGTCATCAGCGTGAAAGAGGTGAGATCCATCGCAGGAAGGTGCTGTATTCAGATCTCTGAAGCCCTCTCTACAGACCGCAAACGTGAGGCCAAATTCTTCACATACATCTTTCACCATCTTAAGGATGTTGTATCTCATTTCTCTCGGAAGATAATATGATCCCCCGATCTTCTGCCCATCACGGAAATATAAGTCCCTAAACCTATTTGCCACGATATCGAGTTTTATGCGAAATCTGTTGAAAATATCCGGCTTTAGTTTTAATGTCGAACTAACTACGTGCTTTACACCAGCGCCCGCTGCCCCTTCTATCACCTCGCGGAGAATCCTCTCGTCGTCATTCACGTAAGGAATTATGGGATCAAGCCTGAGTACCGTCGGAATACCGTGATCGTGCAAAAACTTCATTGCTTTTAATCTGCTTTCAGGTGAGGGTGCATATGGTTCTAAAACCCTCACAAAACCCTCCATCCCGGTTATGGTAATGCTAACGACAGACTTCATTCTCGAAAGTATGTCGACATCTCTCGTAACGAGATCGCTTTTCGTTAATATCAAAACCTTCATGCCATATGCCTTAAGAACTTGTAATGCTCTTCTCGTCAGATTATGGCTCTTCTCAATCGGAGGGTAAGGATCAGAGCTGTTCGACATGGAAACATGAAAGTCTCTGCGGGCTTTTACGATATCCGCTTTCAACTGCGCTATGAAACCGCGCTTCGGGCGACATTTATACGCATTTGGAATGTAGGAAGTGGTATAGCAGTATACGCACTTGTGGGCACAACCAGTGTAAGGGTTCAATGAGTACTTCGGTGGACATGTGCATAACGGGTTTTTCCAAGGATCGAATTTTCGTAAAACTCTCATACGAAATATTGATTGTGCGATGGAATACTTAAAAGGTCACCGTTTCTACACCTTATAGCACCGGCGGGGGTGATAGGCATTAGCAGCATCCCCGTATTCGGACATCTCAATCGCGAGGTCATAAAAAAGAACATATGCACTCTCTGTGGTGCCTGTGTCGCCTCATGCCCCGTGGACTCCGTAGAGATAACAGATGAAACACCGAAACTCACGGGAATATGTGTTAGATGCGGAATGTGTTACTCAGCTTGCCCCAGAACTGAGGATTACGTGGGCAACGTAGAAAAGACCCTTTTCGGAAGGGAAAGAGAAGAGGGGGAAGCAATAGGAATCTTCAAGGAAATTTATACTGCGAGAACGTTGCTTGACGACGTGAGAAAGAAGTGTCAGGACGGCGGAATTGTCACAACCCTTCTCGTTTATGCTCTCGAAAACGGACTCATAGATGCCGCTGTGGTCTCCGGAAGAGATCCCAAAGAACCCTGGAAGCCCGTTCCAATGGTCGCCTTAACAAGGGAGGAAATCATAAACGCGGCAGGAACCAGATACTCAGTATCACCAAACGTCAGCGCACTGGGTATGGCCGTAAAGGAATACTTTAAGTCGAAAGTGGGCTTTGTCGGAACTCCATGTCAAGTACTGGCCGTCAGAAAGTTGCAATATCATCCAGCCGCGGCAACGAAGATCGGAGAACGTGTTGCATACGTCATAGGGCTCTTCTGCATGGAGAACTTCTCATATGCTCCGTTCATAAAGAAGTTCATTGGGGAGGAAAAAGGGATCCCATTAAGCGAGGTGACAAAGTTTTCCATAGAGAAGGGCAAATTCTACGTCTATAAAGGGGATACAATTGCGCTCGAAATGAAAGTTTCCGAACTCAAAAACTACGCGCGACCCGCCTGCCACGTATGCCCGGATCTGACCGCAGAACTTGCGGACATCTCTGTAGGATCGATAGGATCTGATAGAGGATGGTCAACTGTCGTCATAAGAACTGATAAGGGTAAGGAATTATTCGAGGCTGCCGTGGAGGCAAAGTTCATAGAGGCGAAGAAGTTATCTCTAGAAGATAAGGGCGTATCATTGCTTATGAAGATAGCGAGCGAAAAGAGAAAACGGGCCAAAAAGTAGGTGCATTCCATGAAACCTTGGTTGCTCAACATCCTTGCATGCCCGATTTGTAAGCACCATCCCCTTATGGCGTTTTTCTTCTCTTGGGAGAAAAGTGATGACGAAATATCCCAGATATATAGAGCAATGCGAGAACCCCCTAAGGACGTAAACATAAAGGACCTTGTAGGAATAGTCATCGACATCCTCGTCGATAGGATTAGACTCTCAGCAATGGAAAACATAAGAGACCTCACCGAGAACACCCTTTCCCAAGATATGTACACCGACTTCCTAGGAACAATGAGAAAGTTAATGAAAGAGAAGGAAATAGAGGATGCAAAGAACATCTGTATGGAATTGGAAAAAACGGGAAAATCATTGAAAGAGATAAGGAAAAAGCAAGAAGAGATCGCAGAAAACTTAACGAAAAAGTTTCTAACGGAGATAAATAAACTCTACAACTACATGATCCTTATGGAAGTCGCAGAGGGGCTTCTATATTGCGAAAAGTGTCAAAGGTGGTATCCGGTTGGGAATCGCGTCAAGGGAGTCCCCGAACTTCTGCCAGACGAACTAAGAGATAAAGATGTTGATCTCTGTTTCCTCGAAAAGTGGAAAGAAAAAATACCAAAGAAGATACTGATCGAAGGCAAGCCGTTCTCCCTTCAATGATCTCTCCAATGGACTTTTTAAACCATCAACAGCAACGTCGGGCATTGAAATACCCATACATCAAGTTTTTTAACAAGACATGCACGAAATCTTATTGTGGAAGTACGGAGATGGTACTTTTGAGTAGTAATAATCCTGCCACTGACAAAATGTATCATGTCAGATGCAAAGTATGCGGATGGGAAGGATACACATGGTTACGTGGTTACATCAATGGCGGGTTGCTCTACATAGAGTGTCAAAAGTGCGGCTCAAGAAGTCTCTTCGTCTCCCCGCCCGTGCCCTCTCACGAAATAGTAATAGGGACATCCGTATTCGACGAACTGATGAAAACGTTTACAGCAGTCTTCACAACCATTATGGGAGGATTAACTACTATCACAAGACACATCCGTTTAGGAACGCTCACCACATCCCGCCTCATAAGAACATTAGCAATCGGTGCAACCAGTTTTGCGATATTTTTCGTGTTAAGCATGCTTTTCCTGCAAAATGATGTTTTCATGCAGATAATAATCGGAACTCTGGGAGGTGTGGCTGCATCCATCTTCTCTCAAAATAGATGACACGTCACTAATGGATGGATGCAAAATGGCGGATGAATTCTCAAAATATCGGGTAAAATTTGAATTCGAAAGTGGATACTCCGTCGAGGGCATCCTCGATAGACTGAAATCTCCAATTACCGTCAACAATCTCGTAAATAAGTTGCCAATAATCGAGAGAATCGCGCCATGGCCCCCCTCAGACCCTGTTGGAATATGCTTTAAAGCAAACCTCGGCCTAGGACGTGAAAAGGTGGTACGCAACGTTCAGTCTGGGGACATAGGATATTGGCCCTTAGGAGATTCTATATGCCTATTTTTCAAGGATTCCCAGTTAAGATATGACATAAACCCGCTCGGAAGGATAACAAAGGGCATAGAATATTTAACCCAACTTAAGAGAGGAGAAAAGGTAGTATTCTCACTTATATGATACCTACTCGGGAATTATCGTTTCTTGTTTACATTAACCGGAATCTCAATAGCGGGGAGCACAATCAGAGCATCCCCTGATGCTTCTATTATTAATCCGTCGCCACTCGAATTTATCCGTGTTATTCTCCCATTTATAGGCACGACCTTAATCTTATTGGAGTACTTCAATCCCCTAATGGCGCTTTCTGCGCTTGAAAGTACTCGCTCTCTAAGAACTTCCTCTAACATCCTCTGGACCTTAACGTACTCCCTCTCCAGAACCTCCCTGCGCCTGCGCTCCTCCTCTAGCTCTTTCCGCATTTCTAAAACTTCCTTTGAACTCTTAATATCGGTCGACCAGAAAACCCGCCATCCCTTCTTCTCTCTTCTCACCCTTATTAGGCCCGCCACCCTTAAAACAGTCACAACATCGTATATTCTCCTTCTCGGGATGTTTAACCTCTCAACTAATTCGTTTATTAGGAAGCCTTTACCAGAATTGCTCGAAAGGAAGTTTATAACCTTTTCTGCAACCTGATCTAGCCGCAAGAGTTTCTCCTCCACTCGGTAATACCAAATATGACCCTGATACCCTCAACATCTAAATTGACCGCTGTTGGAATAATAAACTCGATATTACCCTTATTAATGTTTGCGTTCTTCATTTCTCGGAAAACCCTTCAATAACAGGATAAATCTTGGACAGTTTATTTAACACTCCAAGCTAAAATTAGGGAGACTCCTTCAAACAGTTACTAATCTTCGATTCGTTCACTAGTACCTCCACCTCATGCGCCGATTCCAGCAAATACCTCAAGAACGCTAGAGGAGTAGGCTTAAAAAGTCCTCGTTTTGCAAACCTGTTCCAAATACGAACTATATGTACGTACTCCCTCAATTCTCGCAACATCTGCAATCCGAGTTGTACAAACTCCTCCTCCGAAATCTCCCTACCCACGCCCAAACCTCCGCAATATTCGCGAGCCCTTGCTGCAACCCCCTGCCATAACCAGCCATCTTTAAGTTCGAAGGTAAATGGAAAAACACGACACGCCATTGGACGAGCATTATATATCAGGCATTTATTATCTTCCGATAAGAAGATGCACTCACCACCCTCAAGCTTAAGAATTCCAAGATAATAAAGTCCACCAGTAGTTACCACCGGTGGGGTTCTCATCCGCCGCATGTACTTCTTTTCGATCTTGTAAAATGCGACTAGATCGAGCAACTCCTCTGGGCCATATCCAAGATAATCGGCAATTCTCTTAAGATCACGGTGCGTGATCGTCACTATTAAATTTCTGTCGCGGCAACACTTCCCACACATGAGACAAGTAAATCTCATCCATTTACGTCCTCTCTATATTTTAAGTCTCCGCAGAGGAGGGTTTCCCGACTAGCCCGAGTTCGACCAGTTGCTTTGCTAACTTCTCAACAGCAGATTTCACGTCTTCCTCTCTTTTCGCTCCTGTGCACACGATTTTTCCACTACTGAATAGAAGAAAGACAACATTTGGGTCCTTCATCCTGTATATCAGCCCAGGGAACTGCTCGGGCTCGTAAAGAGCATCCTCCAGGGTCATAGCCGCCATTTCGAGATCTATCTCAGCACCTATACTCCCGGAAGAAACAATGTTCTGTATCTGTATCTTGGGCTCGCCTTCTATCTGTATCCCGGCTTTGCGCAACTTCTCTATAACCTTGTTAACGACGATCTTCGCATGCTCCTCCCGCTTCAGTCCTGTGACAACCATCTTCCCGGTATTAAACACCAAAACTGCAGCCTTTGGATTCTGCAAACGTATTACGAGGCCCGGAAACTGCTCCGGGTCGTACTCAACATTTGGAAGTACACTCGCAACCCTCTCAAGGTCTATTCTGCAATCCAGCACCACGCTCGCGACTATGTTCTCCACACGATATGTCGGCTTCAGTTCGATCACGGTAACGCCTCCCTCTTTGGACCTTACACAAAGATATTTAAATACCTTTATAAAGGTTCTCACAGGTGATCACGCGTCGCGAGAGTCGGGATGAACATGACAGAAGTACTAATATGCGAATATTTCGTTGCAGGAGGCGAAGATGATTTCAATGCCCAAATAGCATGCGAAGGTCTCGCCGTACTCACGACATTGATAGATTCATTCAATAAAGCCGGATATGATGTTGTCACGATTCTTAGAAAGGATCTATCATGGATCAAGGAAGTAATACCGGCAAGAACAATAGCAATCGTCAACAACAGCAGAGACTTCTGGGGCAAATTCAAAGAGATGGTAGAGAAATGCGAACTCGTTGCTGTCATGGCGCCGGAATCAAACAATATTCTGCCAACTCTCGCACAAATAGCGAAAAGTTGCGGTGCGAAGTTCCTAGGACCTGATATAAGAGCGATATACGTAGGAGCTGATAAATTGGAAACCTTACTTCTTGCAAAGAAACTGGGACTGCCAGTTCCCCAGACCGTGCCAATTTCCAAGGATGAAGGGGAACGTATCAGAAATATTATCAAGGACATTGGCCTCCCGGTCGTCGTGAAGCCAAAGTTCGGAGTCGGGTGTGAAGACACGTACTTGGTAAAGAACGAAAGGGACATAGACGCCTGTATCAGGTTAATGAAAAAATCCCGTCACGAGGAATTCCTAGTACAGGAATACGTATTAGGTGCGGACGCAAGCGTGAGTCTTATCTCGAATGGGTCCACATGTATGCCCCTCACTCTTAATAAACAGATAATAAATCTGTCATCTCCCACTTCAGAGGAAGAATCCACTTATGGCGGTGGTTTTTCACCTTTCCTTCATGAAAAAATGACCGAGGCGCTAAATGCATCGAAGAAAATAGTAGAGAGGGTCCCTGGGTTCTACGGTTACATCGGAATAGACTTCGTTCTCACAAGTGAAAGCGCCTACTTAATGGAGATAAATCCTAGGTTTACAACAAGCATCGTTGGAATCTCGCGCATTCTGCTTAGAAATATATCAACATTGCTGATAGAGTCGGTGATCGAAAGAAAATTGCCGAAAGTCATAGAGGTAAGAGGAGTAGCGAGGTATCTGAAAACACGCATAAAAATCCCTCGATCAACATATCATTGCCTTTGCAACCTAGCATTCAGGGAAGATCTCCCATGTCCCCCCATGCCAACCTCCTTGCAGTGTAACGCTACAATGCGACAAGAAATGTATACGTTCGTACTGGCAGTCGGTGCTAGCCTTGAGACGGCCTCCCAAAGGCTTGAAGCCTCACGCAGAGAATTAGAAAGAGGTGTGATTGAATGAAAACAGACGTTCTAGGCCTAGACATTGGAGGCGCAAATATAAAGTATTGCCTTATTAGGATCTCTGAAGACGGGTACAGAGTTCATAAAATAGGATCTATACACTTTCCAATATGGATCCGCGGAAAGGAGTCCCTTCCTAAAACATTGCTAAAAATGAAGAATGAAATACTAATGCGTAAAGATCCAAATTTCGTGGCATTGACGATGACAGCAGAATTGTCGGATGTGTATTTCACTAAAAGGGAAGGTGTGGAGCACGTCATAAAAAGCGTCATGGAGATATTTGACGCCTCCGATGTATACATAATGACGGTAAATGCAAAATTTACAGACCCCGAGGGAGGAATTAGAAACCCTATGCTAGTTGCGGCCGCAAACTGGCCTGCAACGGCACGTCTCATAGGTAGGAAGCTATCAACATCACTGATGATAGATGTCGGGAGTACAACGACGGATATAATACCAATCAAGGATGGATATCCATGTACTAGGGGGAAAACTGACACGGAGAGATTAATGTATGGAGAATTGGTGTATACAGGGATACTAAGGACTCCGATAACCGCTATAACACATACTGTTCCATTAAGTGGGACTATGTGCAGAATTTCTGCAGAAAAATTTGCATTGAGTGGCGACGTTCATCTAATTCTCGGGAATATAACCGAGGACGAGTATACCACCGAAACGGCGGACAATCGGGGGAAAAGTAGAAAGGAATGCCTTGCACGGCTTGCACGTGTGATATGCGCCGACATAGAGACAATATCAGAGGACGAATTAATCAATATTGCAAAGTACATCTATGCGAAGCAAATGTCACAAATAACGGAAGCGTTGCTCCAAGTGCTAGGGACTCATAAGTTCTTAAACCCTAAAACAACACCAGTTGTCGTGCTTGGTATAGGTAAGAACATTCTCGCGAGACCAGCGGCAACATATGCCGGATTTGCCAAAATTTTCGACTTTTACGACTTATGGAAATGTCCATCCGCCGAAACGGCATTTGCGGTTGCGCTTTTGCTGGCAGATGATATGAGAATATTGAAAAAGCTGGAATAAGGTGATGGAAATTCTCGAATACGTAATAAAGATTGGGGGAAGTCTGTTAAAGTATCCCTTGGAGCTAAGGTCTCTGTGTGAAATCATCCCACACGCATTCGAAAAATCCAGACTCTGCGTGATACCGGGAGGAGGAATATTTTCCGACTGTGTGAGGAATGTTTACAGAACATATGGGCTTTCAGACGATATCGCTCATTGGATGGCAATAATGGGAATGGATCAGTACGGAATGCTGCTAAATTTCCTGATCCCGAGATCCAAGACAGTAAGCGAATTAAGAGAAATAGAACGAGTGATATCGGAGGGAAAAATCCCAATACTCTTGCCATATAGGTATTTGCGAAATAACGATGTGCTTCCTCACTCATGGGATGTTACAAGTGACTCAATAGCGCTACTAATAGCGGGTGAATTGAATGTGAAGAGAGTAATCCTGGTGAAGGATGTGGATGGAATTTTTGATAAGAACCCAAGAACTTCGGAATCCGCCGCCCTCATACCAAGGCTAACGGCACGTGAAGTCGCCAAACTTGAAAGCTCCTGCATCGACAAGTACTCACATAACCTGATAAGAAAATACAAAATCACGTGCATAATATTGAACGGAAGATATCCGGAACGATTGATTGCTGCACTTAACAAGGAAAACGTACCGTCTACGGTGATCCTTCCATGAATGCCGTGAAGTTCATCCCCCTGGCGGTAACTGCTTTTCTAATTCCTCGATTTTCTGCCTTAATGTCTTACGCGCAGACCTCCCGAGTTCATTCATCAAGTCCTTAAGCCTATCAAGTACATCTCGGACGAGTTCATGTTCCCCAACTTTGAGATAAGACTCGGCGGCCTTCAGGTAGTTGTTTATCGCCTTCTTTATATTGCCCTGTGCCTCCCATGCATCCCCAATTGTCATATATGTGTCCGCAATCTGCAAATCGTCCTGGCTCTTCACAGCGTTATCTATAGCTTTTTTAAAATAGGATTCTGCCTTTTTTGCATCGTTCAGGAACATATAACATCTCCCAAGATCAATATAAGCGCTTATTAGCCCCTCCAAATTATCGACTTTCTTATACAACTTTATTGCGTTTTCGAAATGCATAATGGCCTCCTCGTACCTCTCCTGCTCCAAAAGTATGATTCCTAGGCAATATTGACAATCGGCAACACCACCCATGTCTTGCAACTTCTCATAGATCTCTAATGCTCTCTTGCAATATTCAAGCGCTCTTTCATAGTCCCCTAAATTCATAAGTGCAACCGAAATGTTGTAAGACGTGTCTGCGATGCCTTGTTCATTTGCGGAATTTTCAAAATGTTTCAACGCTTTTTCATAGTTCTTAACCGCCAACTCATATATGCCATTCTCTAACGCGACCATCCCCGCCTGCGCATATAGGCTGGCGGCATTCATAGTATCGCCTTTCTTCTCAGCCTCTTCCGCTCGCTTCTTTAGTTCTTCTACCGCTCGCTCCACCTCTTCGAATGTCAGGTCATCACTCATCTTTATAACTTCCTGCAACTATTGAGGAGAAAATCTCTTTAATACGCGAAACGGGGGTTTCTCTCCTACTGTCCGTCTCTACACCCTTTATTACTTTTGCTAGCAATCGCACCCTCTCCTTGGAGATCCTACCCCGCAGTCTGTCTCCATTGGTGCACGCGGCCGACCTCACGCCAATAACATCGGCTCCAAGCTTAACGCAAAGCGGAACATCCTCGATCCTCAGCGAACCAGCAAGTGCTACATAAAGTCCGTAGCCATGCGCCATTTGCACAAATTTCTCCACCTCTTCCACGGTGAGAAAATCAAATAGCCTCTTTCCGTCCTTTATTGCAGTGTCTACCATTGCAATGTCTGCACCACTCTTATATGCAACTATCGGTACTTCCATCGGGTCTAGTGCATTAACCCTCCACGCATCAGCATACCCCGCCGCAACAACTAAGATCCTACTATTGTACTCCTTCACCGCCCTCACTACGGACTTCATGAGAAATATCGCATCATCGACATTTTTCACACCGAAGAGCCCCACCTTTATGATATCCGCGCCGCTAACCGCAGCGCCCAAAGCGGCTAAGGATACCGTGCCGGGAAGATTCGGGACATCTCCTACCGTCGCACTTACCGGAATATGTCGTGGAATATTCTCTCTTATCATCCTTATTATCCATGGAAAATTTGCCCCGAGACTCCCCTCCCTCGGATTCTTAACATCAATTATATCTGCTCCTCCTTCCACGGCCTCTCTTGCTTCCTCCAAATCCATGGGGCTGACCAATAATAGTGCCACACCAGTTCACCCTCGATCTTCTTTTTCCTGAGCGGATTCTTCTCCTAATATATTCATTATTCTCTCCGAAATTTTTGGTATTTTTAATTCCGCCAAAGGCTTCAATAACTCCTGCAAGTCCTCTTTTGATATCGGAAGACTATCAAACGCATAAAACACCTCATCAACCTTCTCATCGTACTCGCTATCTAAATGTATCTTGTTGACCGTGTACTTGTAGTACTTTCTCCACGAAACTCTCGGAAGGAGCTTCATGGGCGTAAAGTATGGGTTCAACGTGATGGAAAATGTCCGCACCATATCGGGCATATGTCTTCCCTCTTTCAGCTTTATGGTCTTAAGTCTCTGCTTAACTATTCTCAAAGACTCCAGTTGCGCCTGAGCCACCTCTATGGAGTTTATAACAGCCTCACGGAAAGTCCTCCTTGGCTTAGAACCTTTAAGAGCTGGAGTGTAGGTGAATGCTCCGTGTTCGCCGATCACAACGATATCATTTGGAGTCTTACCAAGGGACTGACCTATACTTGCATCTATTTTCTCATCCTCCGCGTTCTCCCAATCGGGATCCATCGTCACCAGCGCGTAAATTTCACGCTTATACTCATCAAGCTTTATCGTATTAGACGACTTTATGACATGAATCATGTGTCTTAAAGGACCCATGTTGACTTTTGCCTCTTCCTGATACTCGTACTCATAAAGGCTATAAATCACCGCGTCCTGCGCCCTCTCAAAGAACTCCTCCAGCGTCACCACACCAAACGGAGAGTAACGTATCTTGTAATCCTCTCCCCTCAGAAGATGAAGCATCTCCTCCGTGGTCATCTTCCCCTGAAGCGTGATCCTCATATGAATGGAACATGCACCAAATGGGAAAATCTTGACCTCCGGGTGTATCACAACCGAGTGGACAGACGCACCCCTTAGGGTTGCAGACCTCTGCGCCTTTGCCTCCATCGGAACCATGTGCCTTATTGGCATCCTTATTCTGCGTGTAAGCTTAACTATCGTCTTGTGCGTCGGGTTCCAAGCGGCATGCACGTTTATCCTAAGTGCGCCAAATGACTCTATATAGTCTATCACCCTCTTCTCGCTGGATTTCTCGGCCGCATTGTACTTCCTCAAAAGCCTCTCCGAGTCTCCTAGAAACTTAAACCTGCTCTTTAACTTCTCCGGACTCTCTATAATGTACATCAGTGGGAAGACCCTATAAAGCTCGACATACGCAGCCTCTATCTGCATCATCGGTCATCCCTCACTCCTTTACCCTTTCCACCACCAGTATCAGCCCTTCAACTCCCACTACCTTTACTTTATCACCCTTGGCTATGAAAGCATCCCGCGTCGTCGCGGTCCATTCCTCTCCCCTCACGTAAACAATTCCTCGAACATCAGGTGTAATATCTGTTTTTGCAACCCCAATTTCTCCAATTATGCTCTCAACACCAAACTCTCTCCGTATCCTACTGGCCTGTATAACTTTATACAGTATGAACGCAAAGAGTCCAGCGAAGCACCCAACAATTGTTGCTGCAACCAGCAAAAACGTCCTGTAAAACTCACTTGAAATCATCCATCCCCCTTCCGTAATTCCGAAGGAGCCAACAGGCGGAACCATAAGCAACAATCCGAAGAACAAACAGATAGCCCCTCCTATCAAGAGAGCACCCATCTGTGTCTTTATTTCTGCAAGCATCAACAAAAATCCTAGTATTAACAGTATGACGGCCCCTATACTTATTCCTAAAACCCCCAACCCTATCAGTGCCAGAATTATACAAATTATTCCAGCGAGTTCCGCCCCGACCCCTGGAGTCATTATGCCGAAGATGAAAGCATATATGCCTATGATCAATAGTATCTCGACTACTATCGGATTGCTTAACATCTTAACAAACTGGTAGCTCACGCCGGGATCATAGCCTACAACCTCAGCATCAGACAACCCAGTAAACCTTACAACTCTCAAAACATGGCCCGAAGGTGCAGCATCTGCATCAAATACACCAGTAGTACCATTATCAAATACGACTAAAACTATATCTTCCAGCTTCTCGAGAAGATCGAAAATACCATCAGCAACTATCTCTATAACATGATTTCTGAGAGCATCAAACGGTCCTAAATTTAAGTTTTTCCTAACAAATAACTCCGCGGCAGTTGTGTTCCTCATACGAGCCTCAGCACATGCAACAAGCCTTTTCGAAACGTATTCTATATACTTGGATTCGTTAATTGGGTTACCAAATTGATCAACTGGCTGGCAAGAACCTATGACCGTACCCCTACTTGCCATCGCAGCTATATGGCTCGCCATTAATATGTAGGTTCCACCACTGACCGCGCGCCCTCCCTCTCCCACATAAATGATCACAGCAGGTCTTTCTGGGGGATCAGGATCTAACTCGAGTAATAATTTTATTATCCTGTCCACGGCTGAAAGCGAACCGCCAGGCGTGTTTATTTCGAAAATTACAACATAGAATTTGTTGGTAGCGGCATAATTAATCGCGTCCTCGAAGAGTGAGGCGGTAGCATCATTAATCTCTCCTTCGAATCTCACATGCAAAACTTTGAACTGCTGGCCATGAACGCCGTACTGGGCGGCATAAGCTACTTCTACTTCCCCGTACGAAAGCATCAACAACAATGTAGCGAAGATTGCACCCCAGATAAGTTTCATTACTTTCAATTGCTACCCCCCGTTACGAAATTCTTGCAAACCCATTAGGAACACGATACTAACGGAACAATCCCTCAATTATTCGGTAATCCCTCTTAAAATTAGAAGTTTAGTAACTAAAATTATGTGGTGACGGTAAAAGGCGAAGAAGAAAGTAGTGAGAATCCAGCACTTTGTTATTACTGTACCCTCTGTAGCACTATGTCTATTGTCGATACCGTCCTTCGCTGAGTTCCCTCGCCTACCTCTTCACTTCCTATTTTTATTTCCGCTATATCGACAGTGCCCTTGAGGAAGCGTTGCCTTACAATTTCGGCGACATCAACAGCCTTGCTTATTGCTCTACCACGCGCCTTCAAAACCACTCTATCCGCTCCCGACGTTATCAACATTATAACCGCAAGCACGTAGTTCATGGGTTTTTTCTTACCTATGAATACAACATTCTCGGTGGTCTGCTGAGTTGCCATCAGCGACACCTCCGGAGTTTTCTTTTTTGCAAGACAGCACTTGGAATGCAGAGAGAGGATAGAGAGATTTGACAGATTCCAGCCCCTATTTTATGAAAGACTTACTGTGATCAGGAAACCTGAAATGTTTAAAAATATTGCTCTCCATCAACACTTCACCACCGCGCGTCGATTGCATCAGTGGTACTCACTTCCCCCGGATTAGGGTGAGCCCCATGGGCTTCGAGGTCATTCCGGTTATGGACCTCAAAAACGGGGTTGTTGTGCATGCAAAATACGGAATTAGGGAAAAATACACCCCCGTGAAGAGCAAAATATCCCCCACGGCAAAACCTCTAGATATCGCCCTCTCCTTCGTGAGAAAATTCGGCTTCAATAAAATCTACATAGCCGATCTGAATGCCATTTCCCAGTGCGGCAACAATTTCCACGTCGTCAGAGAAATCATAACCCGTTTGAACGTAAAAGTCATGCTCGATGCCGGTATTTGTGACGTGCAGTCCTTAAAAGACGCCCTAGATTTGGGAATATGGAAGGCAATCGTGGCAACTGAAACCCTCCCATCCATTGAATTCATAGAGCAAGCCATCGAAGTGGCGGGAGCAGAGAACATAATCTTTAGTTTGGACATGTTCGAGGGGAAACTACTAACAAAATGTCCACAACTTAAGAACTTATCACCGATTAAAGTTGCGGAACTCCTTAGTAACTTCAATACCTACGGAATTATAGTCCTAGAACTGAGCAGAGTTGGCTCCAAGAGAGGAGTGGACGTCGCCCTAGTAAGAAAGATAGTTGAAGTATTCGAGGGAAGAGTATTCGTAGGAGGGGGAGTTAGAGACATAAACGACCTGAAGCTTCTAAAATCCATAGGCGCAAGCGGGGCCCTCGTTGCTACCGCTCTACATGACGGAACCTTAAAGCCCTCGGAATTGAAGCAATTGTAACTTATGAAATGCCCCATATAGCCCTCTTTCCGTTCTCCTTCCTTATAACCTTCCCATCTTCCTCCAACTCCGAAAGAAACACGCTTGTTGTCAAAACCCCGAGAAACTCCAACGCCCCCGTCCATAATCCTTCAATTCGGATCTTGACATGTTCGTATACATCCTTCGCTGAACCCTCGCCTATCTCCGAAACGACATCTAATATCGTGCTTTTCCAAATCTTATGCGCCTCCAATGCCTGCTCTATCGCAATTTGCGCCTCCATACCCATACGTGGCTCGTCGTGAAGCGATAATAGACACTTGGGCTTCAACTCCATAAATACTTTAAGCGCCCTCTCCCTCATTTTAGAATTTCCGGTCTTGTCCATGAAGAACTTAAACGGACTGCTGGGATGACACAGAACCTCATCACCGGATAATAGTAACTCTAAACTCCTCTCGTAGAGAGCCATGTGCCCTCTGCAATGCCCTCCGGTGTGATATGTCCTAAATTTATAGTCCCCGACCTCTATGCTCTCAAAATTCTTCAACTCATGGTCTACATCAACTCCTGAAATCTCCTGGTCGTTAAATATGGGCTCAGTTGCCCTCAATTTCAACCTAGAAGCAAAACCCAGCGAAAAGTTCTCCTTAAAAATCCGCACGGGAGATTTTAAAACCTCACCCACGCCCTCATAACAAAAAACCTCAGCACGACTTTTTCTTTTGATCCAAGCAAGTGTCCCTATGTGGTCCGGATGGGGGTGTGTCACCACTATATACCGAATCCTTACATCGGTCCCTCCCACCCTCTTTAAAACCTTAAAAACATCTTTCCCCGAATCCAAAAGCGTACCCGCATCTATGAGCGCGGCTTCCTTGTCTCTCACCACAAGATACACGGAGGAATACCCTATCGAATCCCGGTATTCATACCTGATTCTGAAAATTCCAGGCAACACCTCAAAGACTTCCACCAACGCCAACAGCTCCGGTCACGCTTTCTTGAGTTTCTTATCAATTTCATATGCCTCCGCAAGTATTTTAAGTCTCCTGACACCGTCAATCCTCCTGATGAATTCGGCAACCGCCGGCGGAACAAGATCTTCCCACGGCTCGTCGTTTATTATTCTCCTCCTTATCTCGGTCCCTGAGTACAACTCCGACTTGTACAACTGCACGCGCCTAACCTCGTACCCCATATCCTCAAATAGCAACAAGGTATGAGGGTTTCCACCATAAACAATCGAAAATTTCGGGCACAAGGAGACCACGTGGGTCACCCAAACAATGTTGTTATGAATGTCGGGAATCGGAATCAACCAGTAGCGCTTATGCTCAATCCCCGCCTCTTCAAGCGCTGCCCTTATCATCTCCATTCTTTCGCCACACGTGAAGGGATTGTCGATATCATAATTCGCCTGCGTGCTTCCGATCCCGATTATGACCTCGCTGACCTCCTCCAAGGCCCTCTTTACAACATAAAGGTGTCCCTTGTGAAAAGGCTGGAATCTACCTATATAAAGGCCTCTCTTCAACACTTCTCACCTAATCCCCAGAGTGCAGCGCCCCATAAGGGGGACGGTCTAAGACCTAAAAATAACTTCCTGATTCAAAAATACGATGAGACTCTCCAAAGAAAAAACCAAAAAATTGAGATAAATAAGTATTGCCAAAAAATGGGCGTTCCAATAATTAGTCGAATGAGGTGCTACTCTTCGACTCAAACTCCTCTTCTTCGAATCCTCCTTCTTTGCCTTTGCCCTTCTCCTCAGTTGCTGGCTTCGATGCAATTACGTCGTCGATCCTGAGTATCATCTCTGCCACTTCGCTCGCCGACTTGATTGCTTGCTTCTTAACCCTTGCCGGCTCCAGAACACCTGCTTCTATCATGTTACACACTTTGCCTTCAAACACGTCGACTCCATACCAGAGCCCATCGGTTTGCTCATGCTTGGCTCTAAGCTCGACTAGTATGTCAATAGCGTCGAGCCCGGCATTCTCTGCAAGGGTTCTCGGAATCACCTCCAACGCCTCAGCAAACGCCTCAACAGCCAACTGCTCTCTTCCTCCAAGCTGCTGTGCGTACTGTCTCAATCTCTTTGCTAACTCTATTTCTACCGCACCACCACCTGCTACGTAGCGCGCCTCTTCAAGCACATCACGCACTACGCAGAGAGCGTCGTGCATTGCTCTTTCTGCCTCGTCAACTACGTGCTCACTACCTCCGCGTATCAGTATGCTTACGGCTCTCGGGTTCTTACAGCCCTCGACGAATACCATCTTGTCGTCTGCGACTTTGCGCTCCTCGACGAGTTCTGCGTATCCGAGGGCGTCCTCGCTGAGGTCGTCGAGGCTCGTGACTATTTTTCCGCCGGTTGCCTTCGCGAGCTTCTCCATGTCGCTCTTCTTGGCGCGTCTCACTGAGAGGATTCCGGCCTTCGCGAGGAAGTGCTGCGCGACGTCGTCGATTCCCTTCTGGCAGATGACGACGTTCGCGCCGACACTCTTTATCTTCTCGACCATCTCCTTGAGCATCCTCTCCTCTTCTTCGAGGAAGCTCTTCATCTGATCTGGCGATGTTATGTGGATCTTAGCATCGAACTCGGTCTTCTCGATCTCGAGTGGGCAGTTGAGGAGCGCGATCTTCGCGTTCGTGACCCTCTTCGGCATTCCGGGGTGCACTACCTCCTTATCGAGTACGATACCATTGACAAGCTGTGTGTCCTCAAGGCTTCCACCTTGCTTCTTTTCAACTTTCACATCATCGACATCAGCCTTCCACCTACCATCTACCTGCTCGGCCACTATCTTTATTGCCTTTACTGCCAATTCTGCAAGATACTCACTACTTGCCGCAACGAACTTGCTTCTCATCGCAGTTATTGCAGCCTTCTTCAAAATCTCTTCATCATCAATGGAAATCGGTTGTGCTATTTGATCGAGTATCTCAATAGCTTTTTCTGCGGCCTTTCTGTAGCCCTCGACGATGACTGTCGGGTGTATGTTCTGGTCTAGGAGCTCCTCCGCCTTCTTCAGAAGCTCACCCGCGAGGACGACGGCCGTGGTCGTCCCGTCGCCGACCTCATTGTCCTGCGCCTTCGCAACCTCCACCATCATCTTCGCAGCGGGGTGCTGCACGTCTATCTCCTTCAGAATCGTCGCGCCGTCGTTCGTGATGGTCACGTCACCGAGGCTATCAACGAGCATTTTGTCCATTCCTCTTGGACCTAGGGTCGTTCTGACGGCCTCCGCAATTATGCGCGCGGCCATTATGTTGGACCGCATCGCGTCGCGTCCGACCGCTCTCTGGGTTCCTTCCTTCAGGATTATGACGGGGATTCCCTGTGTTGCCATATCAAATCCTCCTCCATTTTATGCTCAGCCGAAAGACTCCTTGATTAGCACTTCTATATAAAAATTTCTATTTTTGCCAAGGCGTGGAAGCCATCAAAAACGGTCTATGAATAAATAGGATGGGAGGTGTGAAAGTACGGGGATCATTCGACCTTTATCCGAGTTCCCTTTGGTTTCTCCTTCGGGGTCTTTCTCGGAATCCTTATTTCGAGAACACCATTCTTATATGTCGCCTTTGCCTTCTCGGGGATTACCTCAGTTGGTAACTCTAACTTCTTATAGTACTTATCACCGGCCTTTATTTCAAGCTCTCTTTCCGTCGCATGCAACTCTATCTCGTCCTTTTCAACCCCAGGGGTCTCAGCAACGACGATAATCTCCTCATCTCCCTCTATCACGTCGATTAGCGGCTCACGTGTGCCCTTTATTAGACCCCTTCTGAGTTCGTAGGGCCGTGGGAGGTTGCCGAACTCCCTTACTACGGGCTTTCCGTCAGGACCTATGGTCAGCGACCAGCCCCAGACAATTGGACCATGTATTTCCACTCCCGATGGAGTTTTTGTTCTAGGAAGCATCCTTTCGAACTCTTCCCATTCACGGAAAATGCTCTCCTCTATCTCTTCGAAAATCCTTCTCATTTCCTCGAAAATTTCGTCAAACGGCCACCATCTTCGCCTTCTTTCGCGCATCGACTTCCCCCCGTTTGCCTAACTATTGATGTTATTACCACGACTACATGAAACTTTCTAATGAAGCAAGTTCGTACATATAATGCAACGGAACTTTCGCGGCAATTTTCAAATGGGACCCGAATGCCCGAGTATTTGCAGAATCCTCCGAAAAATTTCCGATTTTTTCTCCGTCCTTTTATATTCGCGGATTAATTCGACGAGTTTGTTGACATCATCATCCTTTAACCCGAAAATGGAAAAAATTTTGCCCCTGAACGGAGATTTTGGATTCAAGAAAAAGAACTGCACGAGTTGCGACAGGTTCTTCGGCTTCTTGGACTTGCTACACTTCTCAAAATCTATAAACTTCGGCCCCTCGTTAGTCACTATTATATGCCTCTTCGGTGATGCAAGCTCCTTATGCGTGATACCTAACTCATCGAGTCTAAAAGCGTCCATCAGAGCACTGATCACGGTTTTGCGAATTTTCTCAGCATCTTTCTCCCTGAGCAGAAAATCGATAATAAACTCCCCATCAAAATACTCCGTTATTAGGTAACGAAGGTCATGATCATAAGAGTACAGTCGCGGCCCGACTCCAATGCTGTTTGCGATCCGTAAAAAATGCGCCTCTTTACATGCAGCACCGCTCGCCGTAATATCATCCTTCTCTATTTTAACAACTCTCCGATCACCCTCCGGCGTCCGGAGAAGTAAAACAACGAAACTCGTGCCTTTTGCGAGATACTCCACTTCTCCGAGATTTAAAAGTTTATTTGCTATTTTTATCGCCCTGTCGCGCTTCACCTTGTTCGTCTGCAATATCTCAACTATATCATCTTCCGAGCTTGGCATATGCTTCATCCCGCGTTACCACAAACGTAATATTCCATTAAAAGTTCAGATAGTGTACCAGTAGTGGGTAGGGATCTAAATGTCAGTCGAGGAAAAAATAATATATTTCGATTCGCCCGGCCCCCAAAATACGGATGCAACCCTGAGAGCCGCGTTGGAGAGGGCTAAGGAACGAGGAATCAAGTATGTCGTCGTCGCCTCAACCACCGGCGAGACGGGAGTAAAGGCCGTCGACATGTTTAAGGATTCTGGCATCAAAGTCGTCGTTGTAACGCATCAGTACGGCTTTCTAAAGCCCGGAGAGATAGCCCTGAAAAAGGAATTCGCCGATGAGATAACAAAGAAAGGTGGGACACTAGTCATAGGCACAGATGTGTTCACAATGGTTCCCAGAGCATTCAGGGAACGCGGAGGGGATCCCATAGACATAGTTAATGCGACACTGAGAATGTTTTGTCAAGGTATGAAGGTATGCGTCGAAATAGTTCTGATGGCGGTCGCGGCGGGGGCCATTCCCTCAAACACGGACGTAATAGCAATTGCGGGGACGAGACGAGGAGCCGATACCGCCGTCATGATAAAATCAACCGACATTTCCAGAATGTTTTCCGACCTAAAGATAAGAGAAATAATAGCGATGCCACGAAAGTGATCGCGCCAGCAATCGACTTGAAGAACCGACATATTTATATTTTATTTGATTCATTCCACTGACAGAACATTAAGGGGGAGAACATGAAAGAACTCAACATACTCGCACATTGTAACATTGGGTTTACTTACGGAATGAGTACTGTTTCGGGAAAGTCCGTGCAGGGAATAGTAACGATCGCAAGCTACCACGCCGGCATTGAACTCGCAAAAACCTTTAGTAACACTCCAGATTGGGACAAAAAGAGCATAAATGAGAAAATAGAACATCTCCTGAAAGTCATAGACCTTGCTGATGAGGTCGAGGTTAATATAGAGACGAAATTCTCCGCATAAAGGTAAAGGGTTATCACTTTTGTCCGAAACGTGTTGGTGGCTACGAATTTGAGGGAACCGCATGCGTCGTCCCGGGACTTCTTTTAGGATTCGTCGATGCCATAGGAGGGCGAACGCCTAAAGTTTCGATAGATGCCGTGGAGAAAAAACATAAGGT
>Ga0190367_1000372_pt1 | contig 33460 bp, 32 predicted proteins | sample 4872181011_MG_FD_171838 | JGI IMG/M metagenome (GOLD analysis project Ga0190367, IMG submission 171838) | Hydrothermal vent microbial mat bacterial communities from Southern Trench, Guaymas Basin, Mexico - 4872-18-10-11_MG | ecosystem: Environmental > Aquatic > Marine > Hydrothermal vents >...
CTTTTAAAATCATCCTTTCGTCATAGCTCATAACATACTCCAAGTTATGAGCGCGGCGCTCTGACCAACTGAGCCACGTGGGCTCATCCAATAATACATTTTAAATTATAATGATATTTTTAAATATTTTGAAATGGCGTCTTAACAATGCGCTACTTTTAAGTGAGAAAACAACATTTTTTAAATCTTTATGATTATTTATTGTTATGGGAGATAAAGTATGGAAATATATCGCATATCCACCATATATCAAAACCAAAATAGAGGAGAGATATCCAGGAAGATAAGTAAAGGAGGAATAAGAGAATATGCTCGTCTATACTACGAGATAGCTTCCAATTCTGATTTACCTAAGGACATTCGTAAAAAAGCATTAGAAAATGCAATTAACGGATATCTTAAACATTTCGATATTTTTTATTCTTTTTATATATTAGAAGAAATAATAACCGGGAAAAATCATAGGATAAAGGATATATATGGTAATGATATTAAGGAATATGCATCTTTTGGATTAATAGAAAAACTGAAAAATCTTTACTATGAAAACTTTAATAACAGTCCATTTCTTAAAATGGAGATATTAAAAATATTGAAGGAAATAAAGGAGAACAACAGTTTTCCCGAAAACGCCAGAAAAAAAGCGGATAACGTATATAAAGAACTTAAACTTAAATTTGATAATGAAGTCAATGAGAAATATAGAGATAAAGAACATCTATATAACTCAATAATAAAGGAATTGGAATTATATGGCATAAAGAAATAAAAAAGTGGTCCCGGAGGGATTCGAACCCTCGACCTCCGGCTCGCTTCGGATTGGGAGGAAATTTGCGCATATACCTCCCAAGGCCCTATAAGACCGGCGCTCTGCCAAGCTGAGCCACGGGACCATCATTAAAATAATATAAACATTATTTAAAATTTAAAAATGATATTTTTTATCTCACAACCTCTATAGGTATTACGCCCATCTCAAATTCTTTTTTAGCAATAGAAACAGGATCTAACACATTAACTCCTTCAAGCTTTATTAATGGTGGAGCGCCCATAGAAATTTGCATTGCTCTTGCACCTATAATTCGCGCTCTTTCATACTTCGTATATTTTTGAGAACTCATCCTTTTACACCTCCAAAGATAGCAACAAAACTATTTCTTTTCCTTTATAGGTATTATCTTATTTCTGAAGATAGCGATCTCATCAAAAACATCAACATAAGTTAAAAAGTGCTTTCTGCAACAATATCTCTTTACACCTAACTCATCCAACACCTCTCCTGGAGGTCTCCCTTTCTTATTTACCTCTTCATTATATTTTTCCCATAAATGACCTATAACCTTTCCACATGAAATGCATCTTACTGGGAATAGCATATTAAGCACCTCCTTATAAGAATAGGTATTTGGTTATCTTTTACTTAATTGCTTCTTTCTTCTTGGTCCTTGCTTTGATCTCGATGGCTTATGAGGCTCGGTTTGTCTAACGTCAGGAACAAGTAAGGATCTATCATAATCTATAAACATTTCCTTTAAAGCATCATCCTTATAATACTCTACAAGTGCTTTAGCAATAATTTGTCTTACAGCATCACTTTGACCTGTTATTCCACCACCGTGAACATCAATCTCTATAGAGATATTTTTCATTTTATCCTCCCCAGCTAAATATACTGGCTCTAATATCCTATAAAGAAGTAGTTTTGGAAAATATGATTCTAATGGTTTTCCATTAACCCTAATACTACCATTCCCTTTCCTAATATAGCCTCTTGCGATTGCCTTTTTTCTATACCCAATAATCACTAATGTCTCCTGTTTTTTTGATGTCTGCTTAGTTTTTTTAGATGTGCTTCTTGCCCTTTTAACATTCTTCTTATCTTTTTTCTTTGAAACATCTTTCTTTTTCCTGCTCATTTGTTCTCACCTTATTTTGCACTATCTTGGATATTAGCACCTAAATGTTTTGATACCTCTTCAAGATATACATACTTCATGTTTTTCAAATTATTTTTTGAGAACATTTCCAATCTAATGAACTCTTTGTCTTTGTATTCCTTTGGAATACCAATAAATGTTTTAATCCTTCTTAAAGCCTCTCTCCCTCTTTTTGTCTTATATGGTAACATACCTCGAATTGTCCTTCTCACAATTCTATCAGGGTATCTTGGATAAAAAGGTCCTTTGTATCTATCTCCCCTTTCTCTCTTAGCTTCATATCTTTCCAAGATATTTTCGCGGTTACCTGAGATAACACATTTTTCGCAGTTTACTATGATGATCTCTTCCCCTTCTAATGCCTTCTTAGCGATATAACTAGCCATCCTACCTAATATAGTATCTGAGGCATCTATATATAATGTCATCTTATACACCTATTACTCCATTATTCTTATGTTTTTTCCTTCTTTGTTTATTTTCACTAATTCCTCAAAAGATATTATTTTTCCTCCTGCCAATTTAACTTTATTCAAAGCATTTTTTGAACATGATAAAGCTGCAATGATTAATGGCTTTTCCAATATCCCATAACCCAAAACCTTTCCAGGAACTGCAATGAATTCTCCCTCTTTGCCATATCTATTTATTTTTATTAGGTTAACACTAGATCTTTGCCTTCTTGGTCTCATTAATCTTTCTGCTAAGTCCTTCCATACCTTCTTCTTAGTTTTTCTATATGTCTTCTCTAAAATAGCTATCTGCTTTCTTGTTACTGGATTTGTTGGTCCTGTTCTCACTACCATCTCGCATCACTTTACGATAAATTGGTTATGATGCAGGGGGCGGGATTCGAACCCGCGAAGGCACTAAGCCACAGGATTTCTTATGAAATCATTGCTTAAGCTCATAACTTAAGATGCATTTCATCTTAAGTCCTGCCCCATTGACCAGGCTAGGGGACCCCTGCCCAATACTAACATAATGTAAGTTTTTATTTAAAAGTCTTTTCCAGTATTTTAAGTTCATCGATCACATTTTTGACAGCCTCTTTTAGAATCTCACGTGGTGATAATGCGCTTATACTTTCCACATACATTTCATATTCCTCATCTTCTTTTATTTGTTTTATACCCACAATAGCAGGGATATATTTAGCATGATCCTTGCCACTTCCTAAAGTAATCGCGCCTTCTATATCTATTTCTTGCTCCTCCAACAATCTTACAACAATGATATCATCATATAATGGCTTAAAACTCTCGTGAGTGGTTTTTATATCCTTTGCATATACAGTGCATGGTCCTTTTTTGGATAATACAAACTTAACACTACATCTGGGTGAATCTGGGTTTTCCTTACATTCCTTTGAGTTTCTGTTAAGTAATGCCCTTTTATCGAAGGTAAAAGGTATCATTGCTAATCTATGAGCCAACATTTCATCATATAATCCAGATGTATTTTTGAGCACATCAATATATTCCACTGCTGCAGTCTCAACAGAATTTATTATTCTTCTCCTAATAGTATTTACAAAATAAGACGGGTATCCTTTAAGGATACATCTTATATATTCATCCGTCTCTTCCAATATCTTAATAGTTTTATCTTTTTTTGAATTGCTCATGTTCTCATAGCCTCCCTTGGAGTATAATGAAAGGGCTATACTCTTCTACCTCTTTTACCTCCAGGTCTTCGTGTATGATCATGAGGTATAGGTGTAACATCCTCTATCCTCAATACCTTTAATCCTCCTTGGATTAGCCCTCTAATTGCAGATTGTGCGCCTGGACCAGGAATCTTTTGCCTATTTCCACCTGGTGCTCTGACCTTTACATAGACCTTCTTTATGGTTTTTTCTATTGCCTCCTCAGCAGCTCTCTTTGCTGCTTGCATCGCAGGATATGGAGTGCCTTTTAATCTGCCTTTATCTGTGAAATTACCTCCACTATACCTTGCGATGGTTTCTGATCCTGTGATATCTGTAATATGCACAATAGTATTATTCATACTACTATATATATGTGCTATCCCTACTCTTTCAATTGATTTTTTGCTTATAGGGGAAGAGGATTTTTCATTCTTTATCTCTTCTTTCTCATTTCCAGCTTCTTGCTGTGTAGTTTTTTCAACCATTTATTTCACCTTTTATTATGCCTCTTCTTTCATTTTTGCATAATAAGGAGATTCAGGATCTATTTCCACGACATCATTTACAGTGACTAAATAGCTTGGGCTTGTTATCCTTGTACCATTCACGAGGATATGTCCATGAACTATCATTTGTCTTGCTTGTAATGGTGTCCTAGCAAATCCTTTCTTGTATACTATTGTCTGCAATCTTCTTTCGAGAAGATCCTCAACATTTAATCGTAAAACATCTTCTAAGGATGGATTTTCGCCGAGTAATCCATATTTGCGTAGTTGATCAAACAACCTTTTTTCTTTTTCCTCATCATATTTAGCAATGAGATCCCTCGCTTGATGCCTAAATTTTCTCAGCAATGCTTTGATCCTCCATATCTCTCTATTTTTTCTTAATCCATATTTCTTTTTTAATTTTGATTCCTCTACTATTCTATCTTTATCGTACAATCTTTTTGGTGATAAATATTTATTTTTGAATTTTCTAGGATCCCCCATTATTCTTCACCTTTTCTTGTTACTTTTTCTTTCTTTGTACTCCAACAGTTTTGCCGTGTCTAAATGAAGTTCTTGTTCTTTGACCTCTGACTGGTAATCCTAGTTCATGCCTTATACCTCTATATGCCCTTATTTTCCTTAGTCTATTGATATCATTTTTTACTGTCAAATCAATGTCACTTCCTATTAAATGAATGTCTTTTCCTGTTTCATAATCTTTTCTTCTATTCATTATCCAAGAAGGTATACCATATTTTGATGGATTTTTTGCTGCATCCTCTATTTTTTCAAGTTCTTCTTCTGTAAATTCATTTAATTTTTTATTTTCATCAAATCCAAGGGCTCTCAATATGGCCCGAGCAAAGTTATGGCTTATTCCTTTAACTTTTATTAAGGCATGATATGCCTTTTTGTTTCCATCCAAGTCATAACCCAAAACCCTAATTACATCTGCAGGTTTATCTTCCTGGCTTTTTGCCATACTTTTTCACCAAATCCGTCATAACGTGTATATATTCAAAATATAACGGATAATTTTAAAAAGATGATTGATTCAAATCACAGTCTGGCTTTGTCCAATAATTCTCTTATTAACAAAATTTGTTAAGCAGAAAAGTAGCCTTTTAAAGAAGAGCATTAGAGCAGCAAACCTTAAAGATGAGATGCTACAAAACCTGTGGTAATAGCGATTTCTTCCCGTTAACAATTTTTGTCCATTCAAAATAATTTGTTAACGGGAAGCATATCCCTATTCAAAAGGGTTAAACCGCTATAAGTGCTATTTGCGCGTTAAATTTCCGCTTAACAATAAAGAATTTTTGGACAATGCTTCACAACTCAATTATAATGATTTTTAAATTTTATTAAGAAAAAATATTAATTATGATCCTGAAACCAAATGTTGCTGGGATATTTTATCCTTCGGATAAAAAAGATTTATTAGATATGCTAAAATCCTTAAAAGAAAGGGTTGATATTAAAGAAATCAAAGATAAGATAGAGGATGTAAGAGATATCAAAGCTCTGATAGCACCGCATGCAGGATATATCTACAGTGGTTTAGTGGCAATGTATGGATATTTAACCTTGAAAAAAATAAAGTTAAACCTCAAAACTGTGTTATTATGGGGACCTACACACTATTATTATTTTTCAGGAGCATATCAGCCAGAGACATATAAATATTGGGAAACTCCTTTAGGTAAGCTGGCTATTGAAAAATACCCTTCTATTCCAGCAAATGATGCTGTATTTTATAGAGAGCATAGTTTGGAAGTGCATTTGCCTTTTATTCAATTTTTCTATGATAATCCAAAAATAAAACCTCTGTTATTTGGTAATCCTTATTCCTTAGATGATATTAATCTTAAAGAAGATGAGGTAATAATTGTTAGTTCTGATTTAAGCCATTATTTGCCATATGATGATGCAGTAAAAAGGGATAATGAAACCTTACAAATGATAGTTAATAAGGATGAAAGGAGGTTCCTTCAACAAGGAGATGCATGTGGAAAGTATGCAATATTGTCTTTATTATCTATTGCTAATAAAAGAGAATGGAAAGTCAAGGTCATAAAATACAACAATTCTGGAGATGTTATAGAGGATAAGTCAAGTGTTGTAGGATATAGCAGTGTGATCTTTTATGAACAAAAATGAGGAATATCCTTGGGATGAGCTTTTTGAAATCGCAAGGAAAGCTATCATAACTTATTTAGAAAAAAGAGAATATCTAAAAATTGAAAATGATTCTCCAAAAAAAGCCACATTTGTTACCTTGGAAATTAATGGCATGCTCCGAGGTTGTATTGGAAGCATATTTCCTATGAGGAGTTTAAAACAAGATGTTGCAATAAATGCAGTGAATGCTGCTTTCTTTGATCCAAGATTCGTGCCTATATCAAAAGAGGAATTAAAATATCTTGATATCACTATATCCATATTGAGCGACTTAAAAGAATTTAATGGTTCCAATGAGGAATGGCTCGATTTTCTAAGAGAAAACAAGCCTGGAGTATATATCTCTTCCAATAGGGCTTCAGCAACATTTCTTCCAGAGGTTTGGAAAGAGATAAAGGATGCTGATCTTTTCATGAAATATCTGTCTCTCAAGGCAGGAGTAGGAGAGAATGAATGGAAAAATATGAAAAAATACTATTACTTTGTTGATGCTCAAAAAAGGAAATTCTATGAATGACCTCTTTATTTAAAAGGGGTTAGCATGACATAAAATCTCTGTGAAATAGGTATTTTTCCTGTTAACCATTTTTTAATTTGGTTAACGGGAGATATAGCCTTTTTCATTTGGGGTATTAGAGCAGCTAAACCTTTAAAAGAGGTTAGCATACTGAAATGTGTTGCGAATGCGATATCTTCCCGTTAACCATTTTTTTAAAAAATAAAGATGGTTAAGGGGAAACATAGCCTTTTTCATTTGAGGTATTCGAGCATCTAACCTTTTATGCACGTTTGGTAAGCAGCTAACCCTTTTGAGAGGTTAGCGTACTCCAATATGCTTTGGAAAAGCAATGTTCTGCCGTTAACCATATTATCAAAAAATATTGTTAAAAGAGATATCCTCTTAATGAAGGATATTATAGCGGCTAACCTTCCAAGGCAAATTGTGAAACAGCTAAACTTTTTCAAAGAGGTTAGCATGCTTTGGAATGTTGTTGTAATGACGATATCTTCCCATTAACCATTTTTATATGCTTCTATGGATTAGCTACTTTAAAATCTTTGTAAAAAGAGTATTTTTTCCTGGTAATCAACTCTTATTTTTTGACTTTACCTTTTTTGATTTCTTTTTTGATAGAATTACTAATATAACGATTAGTATAGCTATTAAAATTCCAGCAATTACTGTCTTTAAAACTGTTGGATTTGTTAAGATTACATATCCAGTTGGAAGGGATGTTTTTGAAGGACAAACACCACAATCTATTTCACATGTTGAACAATTTTCATTCTCTTCACAAATTCCATCTCCACAAAAATTCTTCTTTACTGCCAGAGTAATTGTATCGCCCGTTTTATCTATTTTAACAGGAAGTATATATTCTATTTTCTCTTCTGTGGTTTTAGGAGTCCATCTTATGATAGGATCCTCCTGTAAAATCTCAGGTAGAAGGCCTTTAAATACTATTTTATTTGCATTATCTACAATTTCCTTTGGAATTATTTCTATGATTTCTATATTTGCATCACTGATTTTTATAGTGATTTTTGATTTGTATATTTCTTTTCCTGTCTGCTTATTCCTTATTCTATATACTTTTATTTGTTTTTCAACAGAAACTTTTGGTTTATTGGATAAAGAATTAATGAGGGATTTAACCTTTTCATTTGTTGCAATTGATAAAGCATAGCTTATTTCTTTTTGTGTTGTTTCTATTGTTCCAGAAGTTTCTTTTATCTGTTTTATTTCAGGTATTTTATCTTTTATTTGTTCTTTCAGTAACTCGATTGTACTAATTAATCTTAATTTCGTCTCCAAATCCTCTGTATTTTTTGCAATCTCTATTAATTCCTTCACAGTTTTAAGGTCTTTTAATGCTTTCTGATATTCTTCAAAAGACAAACCGATTGCGCTTAAATCATCAAAAGTTATTGAAAGAGTTTCTATGAGTGTTTTGGAGTTATAAATATCTTCTATCTCTATTCTTTGTTTTTCTTCTATTTTTGATAAAGCTTCTTTTGCTTCCTCTATTTTGTTGGATGCGATCAATTCCTTTATTTCATCTAATTCTGATTTTTCCTCTACAATATTTGGCTCTTCTTCTGTTTCATTACTTTCAGCTGTTTCTGCATATGGTGGAGTATAACCTCCGCCTCTTCTTGCAGTGACAGGAGGAATATAATTTTCTGTTGTTTTTAAATCTAGTCTAGTGTAAGCTCCATTTGTAAAAGTTGCCGTCTGTACTATTGAATAAGTATGTTTCGTAGCTGGATCATATAACTTAAAAGAAATTGTTTTACCTTCTCTGTTGTTGTCTGGATCTGTAACAAAAAATATAAAAGGATTGTATCCATACTTTCCATCTAACGTATAGGTTGTTCCCGCAACCTCTCCATCAACATATGCCTTTAATATAAACCCTGCTCCAACTTTTTCTCCATTATTAAATGTTATTGTTCCATAAAATTGGTGAGGTATTCCTGGCACTGCAAAAGTGATTGAACTAAGTAGGATAGAAAACAATAACATAATCCAAAAAAATTTTATTTTTACCATAATTATCCCCCTTCTAACAACATTTCTTACTTATCCTCCTAAGTATATACATAAATTTTTAATCACAGATGTCTCCTGGACCATACATGTATGTTTCTCCTATATCACTTGACTTCATAAATATCCAATATCCTTTACCTGGTATCATATAATCATCAGGTGTAACTTCTTCAAATGTCTTCTTGTAATTATCATATGTTACCAAAGTTGTCCAGTATTTTTCAGATATGTCAATAATACATTCTTCCTCATTTAGATTTGGAATACTAATACATTCATACTTTATTAAACTCGATAGAGCACAGTATACAGGAGATTCATCTTCACCAGGCTTTTGGTAATATCCAATTAAATTCCATCCAGGTTTTAAAACTCTCTGAGGAGGAGTCTCTTTTTCTTTGAACAAACTGCCATAACCTTCAATAACAGCTTCTTCTGTGGCGCTTATCCAATAACCATATCCAGCGGTCATTGTGTCAAGGTTACTTGTTTCTGGACTGTCAGGATGGTAAACATACCATTCATCATTTACAGCATCATAGGTCCACACAGAATCTATTGCATTTTTAGCATCTCCTAAAACAGCATCAATACTTGTATCTCCAGGCACAGTTGGAATAGAAATTAAATTCCATCCAGGAGTTAACTCAATAGAGTAGTAAGTAGCTGTTATAAAGCTCCATTCTGTATCTCCTAACTCATTTTCTGCAAGGTCAGTGATTCCAGTCAATGTCACTCTAAATTCTGTATTGGAGTCCAAGTTGTTTGTTGGATCAAATGTTAATGTATCTGTACTGTATGTTACTATCCCTTCAATAGAGTTCCCAGTAGAATCGATAACAGAAATACAATTTTCCCAACTTCCTAAAGTGCACTTTACCTCTTCACTAAACTTCACCATGATATTAGTAGTTGGATCCACACCAACTGCATTTATTCCTGGGCTTCTTTCCAAAATTGTTGGAGGAGTCAAATCCACAGTAAATGAGATTACATAATCTTCAGAGTTAACTGGTTCACCATCTATCTCGGATTTACATTTTACGTAATATGTATACTTTCCTTCTTTAAGGTTACTTAACTCAACATAATGATATAATCCATCATCTGTGTTAAATGTTCCCTCCATTGAATCATACTCTGTTCCTTCTGTTTCGCTATACTTACAAGTTGCTGGTCTGTCGGTTGTTAAGGAAAGTGTCAAAGTATCTGTATTTACATAACCAGTTGGCGCTCCGTTTTCTCTAACAGGTGCATCATCTTTGCTTGCTTTTAGCCATGGATCATAATCAACATTTTCGCTTACAGCATCACAACCCTCACTACCAGGTCCATCAGCACAGCCCCAGTAGTTGAATTCTGCATCTAAAATACCACTGCCATCGTTATAAACACCATATGCAGCATTTCCTTCGATATTATTGAAATTGATCTTTATACATGAGACATCAACACCTACTATATGGATACCGGAATCTACCTCGACATTATTAATGATGTTGTTGTTTGTTATAACGATTTGATTGCTTGTAGGACCTAGCCAAATACCATGTCCCCAGTTTGAGATGTCATTTCCTTCTATAGTAGCATCGACTGTACCATCGCCATATTCAGATCCGATTGAAATACCTTCACCATAGCCAGCTCCAGTTAGATCGTTGTTCTTTATGGTAACGGTAATGGCAGCATTTTCATCCCACGTCACAGCACCTGTACCGGCAATATAGGAAAGGCTTGTAAGACCACTTGCATCTATCGTGTTGTTCTCGATCGTTACATCACAAGTAACAGGTGGATACCATCCTGCCTGGGCAACAATACCGGCTTGACAGTTAGTTACTATGTTATTTCTGGCATTTCCACTTGAATCGACGAATAGAATTCCAGTTGCTATCCAACCTGCGCCTGTGTAAGCAATATCTGATACCATATTTTCAACTACAGAACCGGTTGCTCCGTAGCCAATCTGAATTCCATTTTGAGCCACATCATCCCTAGGTCCTGAGCCAATGATGGTATTATCATGTATATTAACTGTAAGCCCCTCGTAATTTGCTGTAATTCCGTTTTTGTAGAAATTTGAGATTGTAGATCCTTTTACTTCCACGTTAACATTATTGCCCATAGAGGAAAGATAAATAGCATTACCATCGGCTATATTAATGCCTTCTACGGTAACAGAATCAATTATTCCATTGACACCACGATATAATATTCCAACGAACATAGTGTCTCCACTTGGTACAGAACTGACCTCTGAACCATCTATCTTTAGATTCTTTATAGTTGCATCAGCATTGGCCACAACTATAGGAGCTGTGTTATCAGATCCACCAGGTTTTCGGCTGAAAAGCTGGAAGTTATCTGCTGTAGTCTGAGATGGCTTTATGATTGTTGTATCTCCCTGACCTTGAATTGTTAGAGGTTTACTAATAATAATCTGCTCATCATAAGTTCCATCAGCAACTTCAATTGTATCTCCTTCACTTGCAGCATCTATAGCTGCTTGAATGCTGGTGAAGTCAGCTCCACTTGGACCAACAGTAAGAGAATTATCCAAATCAACCACAAATGAAACACTATCAGAAACTGAATTTCCTGCGGCATCTGTTACAGTTAGTGTTAAATGATGACGACCATCAGATAAGCCAGTAATCGTTGTATCAACTTGCATATCACGTTGACAATCCACTGAAGCAGGATCGTTATTATCAATTTTATAAGAGCAAGTTACCGCTGTTCCTGTGTCATGAGGAGTAAATCTCAATGGAACGTTACCTTTATAAACTTTATCATTTTTTGGTTCATCGAAATTAGTAATAGTTGGCTTTTGAGTATCAACAGTTAATTCATTGCTCGTATCATCATTTCCAATATTACCAGCTTGATCAGTTGCAGTTACAGAAACATCATAAGTTCCGTCACTCAATTCATCGGTAACATCAGCTGTCCAAGTACCATCGCCATTATTCGTTGCTGCATATGTATTTCCACCTACAGTTACTTCAACTGTAGCTGTAGGATCATCAACTGTACCTGTCAATTGAGGAGTATTATCATTGATAATTAAAGTGTTAATAGTTACTACTGGTGCTTTAGTATCTACAGTAACCGTTTTACTTGTATCTGTTACTGAATTTCCAGCCTTATCAGTGATAACTACTTCTATTGTATAAACTCCATCGCTAACTAAATTTTCATTGTCATCTTTTCCATCCCAAATTTTTGAGATTGAACTGGTTTCAGTTCCAGTCCAAGATTTAACAGTATTACCTTCGCCATCTTTAATACTAATTGTATAATCCACTGCCTCGGAAAATTCTAAATTAATAGTTGCAGTATCTTTTACTCCATCATTATTAGGTGAAAAGATAGGATTATCTATAGTATAAGTTGTAATTTCTGGAGGAGTATTATCTACAGTAACAGAAATAGCACTAGATGTTAGCGAGTTCCCTGCTTTATCAATTGCCACAGCAGTTAGAGAATAAGTACCGTCTTTAACTTTTGTTGTATCCCAATCTATAGAATATGGCGAATCTGCATCTTCTCCTATTTTTGTATTCTCATAATAAAACTCAACTTTTGCTATTCCAGAACCACCATTATTGTCCTTTGCGTCTGCTTGTATGGTAATTTTTCCTTTTACGTAGTCATCATTTGAAGGACTTGTTATTTTTATAGTTATTGGTTTTGTTTTATCAATTTTAACTGTGAAAGTGCCAACATCTGAAGGGTTACCAGCGTTATCCCAAGCCTGATATCTTATAACCTTTATTCCATCATCCGAAAAAGTTAATTGATATGGAGAATAAAGAACAGTACCTTGTGAAACATCGCAAGATTCGCCCTCGCAATATTTAACCTCTTTTATTTTACTATCTCCTTCATCGTGTGGTGACAAAGATACTGTCTGCTCAGAGTTAACCCAAATTCCATCATATATATAATCATCAGAAATTGTTGGAGCAATTTTATCAACTCTAAATTCAACCGGTCCTGCTGTAGCAGAATTTCCTACATTGTCTTCTCCATAAGCACAAACCCATTGGTGAGAAGAAATTTTCACTGAAGTACCAACAGTATATTCTGAAGCATCACCAGGACAGGTTCCGGGATCTGAATCATAAAGTTTATAACCAATTGTATTTGAATTACATCCGCTTTCTCCATTACCATCTTCGCAAGAAATTTGAGCTATTCGATCCACATTTACCCAATCATCAGGATTGCCAGAAATTGAAATTGACGGAGCATTTTTATCTACTACCACATTAACTGCTGCCCCCTTTCCTGTATTCTCAACATAATCTGTCGCTCTAAAGTTAATTGAGGTAGCGCCAGAAGTATCAACATTTTCTGCTTTGCAAAGATGGTTTTCAGAATCATACTCTGCGAAATTCCAATTTATTCCACCATCTAAAGTATATTCACAACTCGCTACTCCAGAGCCATCTCCATCATTTACTGAGGCAGAGATAGTGGAAGTACCAGAAATATAGAGATTTGTACCATCAGAATAAGATGGTTCTATCTGGATATTTTCAATTGTTGGTCCGCTGTTATCAACATAAACGGATAATGTTTTCGCATTTTCCACATTTCCAGCTTTGTCCTCGCTCCAATAAGTAATCGTATGAGGACCTTCGCTGGAAATGGTTATTGGATTAGAGTAGAGTTGATCATCTCCGTTATCTATTTTGTAATAAGTTACCTGAACTCCTGAACCCTCATCTTCTGCACTTAGGGTGATTTGAGTTGAGGAGGTTATATAAGTTGGATTTGTACCATATTTCGGGTCTCCAACACTAACCTCAGTTACTGGTGCTTTTTTATCGATTTTGATAACTCCTGAAGTTTTAGTGTTTTCTGTATTGTCAACATTATCGATAGAATAGTACTTTATTGTATACTTGCAAACAGAATCTTTTGAGCAAGTTATGGGTATAGAAATACTATTTCCTGTTCCTATTTGTTCATTACCGCAATTTTCTCCGTTTTCATCGCAGATTTGATAATGAATTTCTTTGCAATCGGAACCTATATCACCGTCATTGCAAGTTAAAGTAACGGTAACATCAGAATTCTGCCATTCTGTTGGAGCATTATCTGAGGTTGTTGGTGGAGTAACATCAACTGTAGTTGTAGCATCGGTATTGGTAGAGGAACCCCCTGCATTATCATATGTAGTCACAATCCAAGTTACTACAGTATCTTGAGATAATCCACTTGCAGAAGCAGCATCAAAAGAAACCTCAGCTGAGCTACCTTTTTCAATGTATTGTGGGTCTGTAAAATCATATAAACACTTAGCTAATTTATTTATTGAATCATAAATAGGTATCCAATTTAATGGACATTGTAGATTGCCACTGTAAGCAATAGTACCATCTTCTGGAAACTTTATTACAATTCCCTTTAATTTATCATCTCCATTATTTGTTACCGTAAAAGTGTATGTCTTCGTGACTTCGCCTTGGACGTATTGTGGAGAGACTGTCACGCTTGCGGTATGGGTTGCGAAGGCAGGAAGGATACAAAGAGCCATGAAGAATAATGACAAGACAAACAATGACTTTGACACTCCTACAGAATTTATTATCAAGTTTTTTATGGATGTTTTTTGCATAATGCCACCTCCTTTTTTCTATTTATTTATGATCGAAATTTTTCGATTTAATATTATCTTAATATATGAAGAAAACTTTTTAAAGTTTTCCCTCTTTTCCATGAGAATAAGAGGGCCTATACATAAATTTTAAAATATTTCGTAAAATATATTATTAGTATATTTCAAAAATAAAGTTGAGTTATAAAAGGTGAAAGATATGAATCCTATGGCAAAAATGATAGGTGGTTGGTTAATAGTAGTTGCAGGTGTAATATGGTATGTTTTCTTCTATAAGGATTTATGGACATTCATAAAAGGCACATTAGGTTTGGGATTGATATTAGTAGGACTTTTAATTTATCTCATTGGAAGGGAAGAGAAGGCATTTATTGAAGAAGAGAAAAAATTGGAAAAGGAATTAAAAAAAGCAGAGGAAGAAATGAAAAAGAAAGGCAAAACAAAAACTTCTAAACCTACTAAAAAATCAAAGAGGAAGTAGTTAAGTGATGTAATGAACAAAACACATTACATTAAATTCTTAATTGGATTATTTTTGCTTTTATTTGTTTTTTATTATATAAAACCTACAAAAGAGATATTATCCAAAATTGTGTGGAAGTACATTTTTCTTAGTTCTCTTTTTTTGATTTTTAGTTATAATTTCAGAGCGTTGGGATTTGTTTTCTTAACAAAAGTATTCAAAAATAAAAAAGCAACCTTTAAGGAAAATCTTGAGTTTTATAAGATTTCTTTAAAATCAATGATTATAAATGAAGTGAGCATAAAGGGAAGTGGAGACATTTACAAATTTGCATTACTTAAGAAAAGAATTGGTTATTCCAATAAAGATAGCGCTTTTCTTACATTAAGCGATAGAATCCTTTCTCTTTTCTCTTTGATTTTTATTGTTTTATTTATTCTCCTTAAAGATAATATCTTAGGAATAAGCATTGCGATTTTTTTAGGTTTAATGATGTTGCTCATATTTTCTAAAATAATGAGAAATAAGATTTATTATAATAAAAAAATGATTATTATATCATTTTTATCAAATTCCTTAGGTTGGTTCTTTGAGGGAATAGCATTATATATAATCTTCATGAAGAATTTGGTATATGAGGTTTCCTTTCCTCAAATATATTTGCTTCTTGCATCTTATATTATAATAGGATATGCCTCCTTAATTCCTTCCTCATTGGGAATTAGAGAACTTATATTCGTGTTATGTTCTAAGATATATTCGGCATCTCAAGAGATATATTTTATAGCGTCTCTTATCTTGAGAGTAGCCCACATCATTGCTATAATAGTGCTATCTTTCCTTATAAAAATATTACATTAATAACTTATATATTATCGTGTGCAATTACATAATACTTTATGGTAGATTATTTTGTTAGCTCTTTTTTGAATATAGGAATAGAGAAGGTTGTGGAACCACTTTTTACCTTCTATGTGAACTATAATTTTTATATAAATTTTGGATTATTTTTTGTTTTTATATTTTTATTAATAAGAAACTTCATGAGATTCGCTTATATAACTTCTCGTATAAATGAAATTAGTTTTGCAATCTCGCTAAGTATGTCTATGATATTATATTATCTTGCAAAGAGATTATTTTTAAAGCCTGAAATTGTCATATTGTTGATTTCTTTTATACTTATGATTTATCTTGTAGATTTTATGTTTTCCACCTTGATCTTCATTTTTTCATTCTTATTTTTTATGATAAAAGGGCAAATCTATACAGATATCGCAATATTAATCTCATACTATAATGTTGCTTTTAGTATATTGTATCATAAGGCATTATTAAAAGATGTAAATGCTATGTTTGCTATATCTCATGACATAAAAAGGAAATTCAGATATTTTGTAAAATATATTTTTAAAAGCGCTCTGATTATGCTCCCTCTTCTTTTGATATGGTTAAAGAGCATTGAGAATATAGGTTTTCTATATATGTGCTTAGTGATTCATGCAATATATGCTCTTTTTGCGCTATCAGATAAGATAATCCTTTTTCTTATCTTTTCTATTTTTATCCAAAGCAATATAGAGGAGAATCAAAAAGCAATAGAGAGGAAAATTGAGTTACTTGAGAAATTGAAGAAGGATATAAAAGAGAAATCTTTTTATGGAAGTGAAGAGATATTAAATAGAATAGAAAGAGAGATAAGAAAATTGAAGGAGAGTAAGACATCATGAGAGAGCATTTTACATTTTCACAGAATCTTTGATTTTTTTATTTAAATATGCTAAGAACATTTTTATAGTTTGATTTTCCAGATTATCAATTTTTTCTTCTGCCTTAAGAAGGAAACTTTCCATATTATCAATCGCATTATCTATTATCTTCTTTTCTTTTAATAACCTATAAACATCACGAGCAGCTTTCACATGATTTCTATGATTTCTTTTTCTCTCTTTATATATCTCTAATATATCAATGCCTTCTTTTTTTGCCAATACATACAAGATTGTTGGCTTATTTTCTTTTAAATCTGATGCAAAATCCTCTCTCCATTTTTGATGAGTATAAAGAATATCATGAATATCATCTGCCATTTGAAATGCCTTTCCAATTTCTTTACCTATATAATAAAGAAGTTTTTTCTTTTTTGATTTTTTTGCAGATAAAGAAAGAGCCACACCAAAAAATTCAGCTGTCTTTAATGATATCATATTAAGATATTCATCATATATTTTTTGTGGATCAACTTTCTCTTTGAGAATTTTTTCAGAAAGTTGCATCTCTAATGCCTGACCATCGCATATAGTGTTATACAATCTGCAGAGCTCCTTCATAGTATTTTGAGGTCTAGTGATGGATACAGCATAAGAAAACAGAACATCTCCGCATAGTATTCCCATGTCATGTCCAAATTTTTTATGCACTGTGGATTTTCCACGTCTAAGAGAGCTTTTATCAATTATATCATCATGAACTAATGTTGAAACATGTATCATCTCAAGTGCAGCAGCATTTTTTAGATGCCTATCATTTTGATAGTTTTCCCCCACCTCATCACATCCAAAAAGATAAAGCAACGGCCTTAATAGTTTTCCTCCATTTTTGAAATACCATTCTCCAGCTTCTTTTAATTTCTCGGAATAAAAGGAAATCTCATTTAAGAGATTATTAAGATAACTTTTTATCTTGTTTCTCCTTTCGTTTATTTCTTTCTCTATTCCTTGATAATTTTTTTCCATCTTTTGATGAAGTAATAGAAAATACATATAAAATATTAATAATTTTGATAACATTTTTAAATCTTAAGCAAATATAGCCCCGCCAGGATTCGAACCTGGGTCGCAGGGTCCAGAGCCCTGCATGATTACCACTACACCACGGGGCTCCATGATAATATAAATTAAAATAAAATTTGATATATAAAAAGATTTATATTCTTCGTATTGTTTAGGCATGTCCAATAATTCTCTATTAAAGTAACCTTTTAAAGAGACGCATTAGAGCAGCAAACCTTAGAGAGCCAATGCGATCACCGCTACAAGTGCTATTTGCGTGTTAAGTTTCCGCTTAACAATGAACAATGCCTATTGTTTACGCTCTATGAGGAAAACATATCAGAAAATACAACATCAGGTAAGCATTTACACAGCTGTTTCGCTGGATGATTATTGCCTTGGATACATACCTCTTTGAGGAAGGTAGAAATTGGAAAATCTTTCCCTTTCTCCTCATACTCCCTCTCAATCTCCTCCCAACTCTTCTTCCAAGCATAACAAACATCAGCATATTGACGGAAGTCAGCTTCTTTTAATACCAATGTTGCTTTACATGGAGATGCCAAATAAAATCTTCTATCAGAATCGCTAACACCATCATAATCCTTATCCAATATCAGATAATATCCTTGCAAAGAATCAGGCAAATAAGCAGGATATGCTTTTTTACCAAAACTAAAGATGAAGTTTAGGTAGAACCGTTAATATATTTTTAGTTCTTGGTTTGGTACTTTTCTTTCCAATGCTAAATCTAATGCATCGTTATAATTAAAATATATCTCATATGTCTTTTTTCTTTTCAATAAATTATCTATTCTACCAAAATCAAAAATAGGACAAAAAGCTCTTCCTTTTTTCCCTCCAAAAATCAACACAGCATCTCTACTTATTGCCTGATATAAATATTTAACCGCATCATCCAAAGAATCCAATTTTATTACCCTACCCATAAGTTTTCTATATTTTGGTTTCAACCAATAATACTCTGTCAAAGCTCCTTCATGTTTCCAATCTTCTTTACTCCAAAACCTTAAAATCTTCCTTTTCTCATCTATCTCTGCCACCTGATCTAAATAAATCTCTGGCTCTTCTAATATTTGTTTTCTTACCAATGTTTTGCAAAGAACTATAGCAACAGGCGGAGATCTTATATAGCGATCATACATTTCTCTCCAGTATCTATAATCAAATTTTTCCAATCCTATTTTTATATTTTTTTCACATACATCCCAAGGAGCTTTTTCTCCTCTAACAACATACTTCAACATATTATCTTCTGGTTCCATCTTACATTTTAAAATATCTTTCCCAACAATCTCAGAAACAGCCCTTCTAAAATATCTATACAACTCTTTCTCTACCTCAGGATGCAAATATGGAGAATAATAAGGAACTAAGAAGTATTTTATTCCAAACCATTCCCTCTTAATAAAATCCCTATAATAGTTCTTATCAGATAATACAAAATCCATTGCTTTATTGAAATTCTCCTCTGTTAATAGCTTTGGATATTTATATCCTTTTACCCCAGATGTAAAATGATACACTTTACACATATATTTATCCCATATCATTCCAATCTCTGGAATATATTCATCAGATATTAACCTATCATTGTTTTTACTATATACCTCCTCAGGAAAAACACTCCTCAAAGCAACATATCCCAAAGCACTACCAATATATCTCAAAAAATCTCTCCTTGTGAGAGACATTCACTATCACCCCTACACAATAATAACACAATTTAGTAAAATTTTTAAAACTTAGGTAATTCCTCTACTGTTTTTATTCCTTTCCCATTCCCATAAGGCCATCTTTTACCCTCCTCTACTTTATGCTCCCACATATATACTGCTGCACCACTAATAAAAGATGCTATTCTCTCTCCTATAGGACCACCCATAACAAGACCTGCACCTTCTATTATCCCACCAATAACTAATCCTCCATATCTCTCACTAAATGATTTATCAGGATAATAACAAAAGTTTGGCTTATCTCCTGTTTTCTCCTTATATACCCGAATCAATATGGCTTTTGAAGGTACTTCTATCTCATCAGAAAGCATGAGCTTTACTTTACCCCAAAAACTTAAATCTCCCAAGTTTAACATACTTATCTTCTCTCCTTGATTCTCATCCTCTTCTTTGAATATGTTCTTAACTATTCCTATCTCCTCATCATAAGATTTTTCCATCAATATCTTATATTTATTCTCACCATATCTCTCTATTTGTTGCTGTAGATATAGAGATATTATTGTTTGAAGGATTTGTTCTTCATCTGGGGCAGGTTTCCAGCCATTATCACTTTGAATTTCATCCAAAGGATTCTCATAACACCCACCAAGATATGAAGGAAGAAAATCTTCCATAACCCTCTTCAAAGAACTATACTTCAAAATAAGATGATATTTGCTTTTTAATTGCTCAATCACAGGTCCCCAATCTTCATTCGTGTTTTCTCCTAATTTTAAAAATTGTATTTTTCCTGTAGAAGAACAAATATTAGTACCAGGAATACAAATTTTTTCCTCACCACAGAAATCCTCACGAGGTATTTGTAGTTCACTCACACCATGTGAAGATGCATATTCCCTTATATCATTGTACATATCTACCAATTTATCTATCTCAACAAATTCTCCCTTATTGTTAATATCTAAATTAAACATCTTATAACAATCTTTAGCATATGGATCATAAAGGTATATCTTAGGATTCTTTAGGTATTCCTCACATTCATCCTTATCATAAGGAATTCTTCTATTGTATATTTCCTCCTCAGAAACACCAATATTCTTTAATATACCATCAGGTATACAATAGCATAACTCTTGAGCAGGATGATTTTTGCCTTGAATACATGCCTCCTGTAGAAATTTTTCTATTTTTCTTTTTTCTTTCTTATACTCCCTCTCAATCTCCTCCCAACTCTTCTTCCAAGCATAACAAACATCAGCATATTGAGAAAACTCAACTTTCTTTAATACCAAAGTGGCTTTACATGGAGATGCTAAATAAAATCTTCTATCAGAATCACTAACCCCATTATGATCCTTATCCAATATCAGATAATATCCTTCTAAAGAATCAGGCAAATAAGCAGGATATGCTTTTTTACCAAAACTAAAAACAGAATTTAGATATATAAAAGGAGAATATATCCATATGGTATTAAATCCATGACTTCTATATTTCTCATTTGACATATCCTCTTTAACTGCATTATAACTCAGCATATATATAACAGCACATGCAATTCTAAACTTATTATTATTTCTTGAAAATATCTCTGCAAATATAGAGCAATCAGCAAATTCCTCTACGCTCTCTACCAAATTATCATCTATACCTATTTCCTTACCTGCAGACGCTAAGGCATCAACAGTGGCATATTGTAATGTTGGAGATTTCTTTAAGAACATAGCATATTTTTTCATAGCATCATTAACCTTCTTGCTCAAATGTTTCTTAAAGTATTTGTTTTCCTTATCCCTTTGAAAAGAATCTTTAATCCTTTTAAAAAATTCTCTTATTTCCCTCATCTTCCCAGAAATTATCTTTAATGAGAATGATTTTTTAGATACATCTATCTCCATATTTTTCATAGCAATTTCCATTAAATCACTATCTATCATTTTCCCTATCTCATCCCTCGTATATTTGTTAGTATTTGCCAAAATAATTTCCATTGCCTCTTCTTTTGTAATCTTATTTTTAGACACATATTCTGCTAATTTCTTAATACTTTTTCTATCCCCTCTACTAATACCATCAATTAAACCTTCTATTTCCTTCCTATTCCCTATCTTCTTTGTAAGATATTCTATCATAGCTCCCTTTCCCTCTTTACTTACACTCCGCACAAATATTTTACTACTTACCCCTTCAACATACTCTACTAATTTTTTTCCTGCACCTTTCGCAACCTTTCCACCAACACTTAAAACACTACCCATTATAACATTTAAACCACCACTTAGCAATACAGCCCTATAACTTAAAGGTCTATTCATAGTCCATGCCTTCTCCTCACCTGCAGGAAATATCTCATAATAGATGAGATATTTTGGATCTGAGAATGCCTGTACAAAAGCATCATCCACATCCTTCTGAGGCAAATAAAAATTATACACAAAACACATTTGTTTTTCCTTATTGCAAGTTACTCTCACATCTCCAAATTTTGCTGTTTTTGTTCCATCTTTAGATGCATATGCTAATGAATCTGATAATGCTTTCCCATTTATGCAATATCTCTCATCCAATTCATATCCATTGGCAACAGATGCCAATGCACATACTAATCCATTTGTGCTATCTATTACCTCTTGCTCTATTGTTCTATGAGACTTAAATATATTCTTGAGAAATGAGATTATTTTTCCATGAAAAACAAGAAGAATCGAAAATATTATTATAACAAGAAGAATGCTTATCAACGATCCAATAGAAAACGAAACTGTTCCTCTCCTCTTCATATTTAATGTTATTATATTTGATGTAAATATATATTTTTGAGATTTTGAGATGATTAATTTAAAATAAAAATATGATTAAGTGGAAACATACCTATATCAAAACCACATAAAAGCAGATAACCCTTTGAAGCGTTTAAGAAGCAGATAACCTTTAGAATGGTTAGCATGCTGTGATATGCCTGAGAATGGCGATATTTTTCCGTTAACCATTTTTCATTAAAATTAAAAATTTTTTATATACGCAATGAGAAGAATAAAGATTATGCAACTATCATCAAAAATATTTGAGGTGCTCAAGGAGAATCTTGAAAGGGAAAACTATTTTAAAGATTATTCTTCTTTAATGATTTCTCTTCCAAGCGGGCTTAGTAGATATGCTATAGAGATAAAGGATTATATTTCGCGATACTATAATGGAGAGATTTACATATATGCTGATGAGAGCTTTGGCGCCTGTGATATTCCTATAGATGCTGCTAAGAGATTGAATTGTAAATTAATCCTTCATTTTGGTCATACTCCTTTTATTAATGAAAATCCGATAGACAACATCAAAGTAATCTACTTGCCATTATTTCTTGAGTATGACTATAAAAAGGTTGCTGAGGATTTATTACCTTTTATTGAGAATCTCCATAAGATTTCCCTTCATGCGCCAGTTCAATATACTCAAGCATTACCATATCTAAAAGAGGAAATTGAAAAAAGAAGCAAGGTGAAGGTATATTTAGGAAAATCATCCACATGTCAATATCCAGGACAAATCCTTGGATGTGATGTATCTTCCTTCTTTTCAGCATTTAGTGATTCAAATAAATCTATAGAGGCAGCCATTTATATAGGTGATGGGAGCTTTCATTATTATGCTCTTTTAAAATATCTTCCGAAAGAGATTAAAGTCATAGTGTATGACCTAAATATAAGCAAAGTAGAAATATATAATTCTAAGGAGAGAGAAAGGTTCCTTAAAAGATACTATGCCCTCTACTCTTTACTTAAAATATCACAAAGGATAGGTGTATTGCTTAGTACAAAAATAGGACAATATCTCCATTATGGCTCTGCAATAAAGAAAGCCATTGAGGAGTTCAAAAGAGAAGGGAAAGAGGTATATATCTTTGTGGCTGATAAGTTGGAGCCATCTCAAATAAATTCATTTTCTGAGAAGGTTGATATTCTTGTGAATTTTGCTTGTCCTCGGATAGAGGATGACAACAAGCTATATTCAAAACCTATCATAAGCTATACTACATATAAGATGATAGAGAAGGATCTTTTATAGGCATTACTCATAATATATTTTGAAAATTTTGTTAAGGGAAAACTATAGCTATTACCGAAAGTATTGCAGCATCCTAACCTGCTTAAAAGTTTCTCTGCTCTAATGTGCTATTTGAAAGTTATTCATAATATCTTTTCTATCATATAGATAAGTATATCGCAAGCAAGAGTTGCGGTAACTCTATTGGAATCTATAAGAGGGTTCAATTCCACGATATCCATCCCTACAATACTTCTAGGCTTAACTTTTAACATTATTTCATTTATTTCTTTTATAAAATCTCTGAAATAATATCCATTAGATTCTTTATCCGCGCATCCTTGGGCTAAGGAGATATCAAAATAATCCAAATCTATTGAGATATATGTGGGGCGCGGTTTAAGGCTTTCTAAGGACTTTAAGAGGTATTTTTTTGCAAACATCTCTTCTTCTTTATCATATCTCCTTACACCTATAGGTAAGATATTGATGTTTAGATCTTCTTTTAATGCTCTTATAAATGTGCAATGAGTGAATTTTGTATGCTCATAATTCTTTGCATCATAATGGGCATCAAAGTATATCATCTGAAGATTTTTGTATTTTTCGTTATATGCCTTCATTATTCCATAAGTAATTGTATGCTCCCCTCCCAATGCTATGATTTTTTTATTATTTTTTAGCACCATTCGAGATATTTCATATATTCTTGATATCATCTCTGTTGGATTGCCATGGGCAGGTATAACATTGCCAATATCATTTATTTTTCTTTCCGTGTCTTTTGATTTAAATATATTCCTAATAACATTGGGAGCCAATCTTTGGCCAGGTATATTTGTTTCTGTAGAATCAAAAGGAACACCAATAAGAACCCAATCAAAATCATCAACAAAATCTTCATATAACACATTGCTTTTATCCAGCCATATGTGATCCATAAACATAATTGAGAAATTTTTTATATTTTTTAAATTTATTATATTATTATGCACAAATGCCTCAGATGTGGAAAGGTATATGATGATGATGCTCCTGAGCTTGTGAATGGATGTTCATGTGGCAGTAAGTATTTCCTATATTATAAATCTCCACATTACTTAGGCGGCAAATCTAAAGAAGAAATCAAAAAAATAGAAAAAGATATTTTACGAATAATTGAGAGTGACAAAACCATTCCGCATGATAAGATAGTGGTGTTTGATATAGAGAGCATAATAGTGCCTGAACATGGCAAATACCTAATCAACCTTGAAAAATTATTCAAAGAAAAAGCAATTGTATTCAAAATAGATGAAGGGAAATACATCATTGATTTATCAAAATTGAAATGATCCCTTTACAAGCTCTTATCCACTTCATTTATAAACCTTTTCAATCTCTCTTCATTTCTGTTAAACTTTGCGTTTAGGATTTCCACAATCTTATCTATATTTTTTAAATCTATGAGATATTCCTCATTGTATTTTGCAGGTAGTGAAACATAATCCAAACCCATAATTTCAAGCATGATTCTTGGTTTAAGATGCATGATTCCTGATCTCTTTAAGCCTAGTCTGTCTCGCGCAACACTTAAGATAGTGTTGGCAGTCTCTATATCCCTTGCACCTATATGGAGTATAAAAGGCTCCTGCTTTATATAAGTGATATTTTTGATACCTTTCTTAAGTGCATCCAAAATTTCATTTGCATTAACATTCCTGTGCCATTTTCCTAACCATGTATGATTTCTTTTATTATCAATAAGAGGCACAGAATCAACAGTAATTCTTCCATAGCATGAGGAAGTCGTATAGATATTATCTTTTGAGTTTAAAATCTCCAAATAATGTATTATTGGCTCATCCACCTCTCCTTTGATAAGTGCTTTTTTTAAATCTCTTAATGCATTTTCTTTATAGATATCAAAGCTTGTCCCCATACATAATCACTTAAGAGAGTTATGGCTTTAATCTGTCAGGATCTCTTGGCAATAAGGTTGCCTCTCTTATATTGCTCAGATTCAATAGTTTTTCTGTTAATCTTTCAACCCCCAAACCAAAACCGCCATGTGGAGGCATACCATATTTCCAAAACCTTAGATGATCAAAACTTGCAGGATCAAGCCCTTTATCTTTTATGTTTTTTACCCTTTCATTATATCTATGCTCTCTCAAGCCGCCGGATGTTATTTCCAAACCTTTGAATAGCAAATCAAAGGAGTAAGTTAAGGAAGGATCATCATCTTTTCGCATCAAGTAGAATGGCTTCTTTTCAAATGGAAAATCTGTTATAAAAACAAAATCGCAATCATAAGATTCCTTTACATATTCTCCTATTTTTCTCTCTGCTTCAGGTGTGAGATCACTTTTCTCGATCTCAGCCCCTTTATTTTTTGCAATTTCTTGCGCTTCACTAAATGGTATGCGCGGAAATTTTTCTTTAATGGCAATGCTTACATCAAATTTCTCAAACCAGGATTTTTCTTTGAGTTGAGCAATTGCATAATTTAACATCCCTTCTTGCACTTTAAGTATGTCTTCCATATCATCAGTAACCATTTCAGCATCAAAACTCATGTATTCTGTTAGATGGCGAGTTGTGTGATGTGGCTCTGCTCTATACACAAAACCCAAATCATATACTCTATCTATACCAGATGCAAGGATGCTTTCTTTATAGAGCTGAGGACTTTGTGCAAGAAAGGCTTCTCTATTGAAGTAAAGCACTGGGAAATAATCAGCACCTCCCTCAGTTGCCTCTCCTGTAATACGCGAAAAGAATACACGAATAAATCCTTCCCTCCTCATATGCTCTTCTAATAACCAAACCAGTTCACTCTCAAATAAGAAGATATTCATTACTTCCTTCTTCCTGAGATCAAGGAATCTCCAATCAAGTCTTTTGTCCAAGCCTGTTTCTATTCTTCCTGTTAAGTCAATGGGTAAGGGGGTCTCGCTCTCATGTATTACCTCTAAGGAATCTGCTTTTATCTCATATCCACCAGGTGCTTTTTCATTCTTTTTAACCTCTCCTTTGATACGTACATAACTCTCCTTAGGAACTTTTTTGCATAGATCAAAGACGCTATCGCTAACGCTATCTTTTTTGAAAATAACCTGCAAAGAGCATGTTCTATCACGAAGAACAAGAAAGATTAGCTTTCCTATATCTCTTTTTTCGCTTATATGTCCTTCAACAATAACTTTTTTGTTTTCATATTTTTTTATGTCATTTAGATAGCATGTCCTTTTCATGCTGCATCACAAATAATTGTAAGGTAGAATTAACTTTAAAAAGTTAACTAAATATATTAATGTTATTATAATCATCGTAACTACCGATAGATGGTGGTAAATGTGAGGATTGTAAAGCATAGATACTTTAAGCACGCAATATTGCTAATGTTTTTTATGATAATGGTTTTCTTTCCTTCATATGCAGCAAAAGCATATTTGATCTCAGAAATTAATAAAGATAAGGTGTTTGAAGGAGAGATAGTTAAGGTTTGGGGATATGTATATGATGATTATACAAGAGAGAACTTAGAGGTAAAAATCTTTGTGAATGGCGAATTGTGGAGTGTTGTAAAAACAAATGAGGATGGATATTTTGAGCAATATATAAAGATGGATGAGGTAGGGATAAACATTGTTGAAGTCATATACAAAAATGAAATCAATACTTATAGGATCGTGGTATATAAGAAGCAACCGGAGGTTGAGATTTTGGATGATAGATATTATTCGAGAATCATTATTGTTGGAGATAAAGTAACTACAATCTATCCATATCAATATAACAATGAGATAATAAAGAATCAGTATGTTGATGTTGAATTATCCACAAAAGAGCTTTCTGTAAGTAGATTTGGAGGTAGCATATTAAAAGTGAAGATATACAATCACTTAAATGAAACGACAGCATTTTCAGTAATTATTGATGGGCTTGACGATAAAGATTACTATACCTCAGGAACATTAGAGTTAAAACCATTAGAGAGAGGAGAGATAAGCATATACATAGCACCTCTTAATGAGTTCGATGAGAAAGAAGTAACTCTAAAAATAAAAGGAAACGAGGAGATATTAGCAGAAAAGAAGTTGAAGATAGTGAGAGCGAATAAACACAAAGTGATGGAGAAAATGGAAAAGGAAGAGTTATTTGACTTTTTGTCTATAAAGATACTTTCCTTTGTATTAATAATTGCTGGTATTTTTATGATGTTGTGCGGTATTAGAGGTATTTTTATGCAGAAAATACGCCTCTAATGATTGCAAATTTTCTTTTTTCCTTTGAATTTTTGCATAGTATTTTTATGTTATCTTTTGCTCTGCTTTCTATAAACACATCCTCGAATGTGCAGTTTTCTTTTATGATTTCCCTTGCTTCTCCAAAATAGTAATGCTCGGCTACCTCTATAATTTTTTTCATCATCTTTACAGCATCTAAAGGATATTTGCCTATAGCAGTTTCTTCAGATAACATCACAGCATCTGGTTTTTCACGTATAGCGCAAAATATATCATTTACCTCTGCTCTTGACGGGATAGGATCATAAACCATGCTTCTGAGAAAATGAGTTGCTATGATGGATATTTTTTTGTGTTCCATTGCCTTTTCCATGATTTTTCTTTGCAAAATAGGAAGGTATGCTATATCTGTCTCAATTCCAAGGTCTCCTCTTGCTATCATAACACCTATGCTTTCTTTAAGTATTTCATCAAGATTTTTTATGGCTTCTTGGTGTTCTATCTTAGCAATTATTGGCACGTCAGGGATGTATTCTTTAAGCATGATGATGTCCTCTTTTCTTTTTACCCATGATTGTGCTATGAAATCAAACTCATGTCTTTTAATAAAATCGAGATCCTCATAGTCCTTTTTTGTGAGCGCTGGAATCTCTATATTTCTTCCTGGTATATTTATCGATTTGTTTTCCTCTAAGGTAGCATCATTAAGGGCTTTTGTAATTATTTTATTCTCATGTACTTTTATGATTTTGAGCAGTATTCTTCCATCATCAATATTGATGAGATCCCCTGGTGAGATATAATCTACAATGTTTGGATAACTCACCTCAAAATCCTCTCCTATCACCACCTCTTGATTTTTTCTTATTTCTCTTGTTTTAACATTTTTTGTTCTTATTTCTGGTCCTTTTAAATCAGCCAAGAAAGCAATGTCTTCATTAAAGTTTCTGATTTTCCTCATTAGATATTTGAAATAATCATAATTTGCATGAGAAAAATTAAATCTTGCCACATGCGCAATTGAAAAAATCTCTTCAATATGCGATTCCATTCCAGGGCCAACAGTAACTATTATCTTTGTTAGCATACCTTTTGACACCCCAAATAGTGATTAGATAAAGATGAATTTAAAAAACTCTCCACTTGCGAGATATTAGCATCCCTATACCTTTAAGACAACACCCCGTGTAGCTCAGTGACTACTCTCGCAATAGCCACACTTCCAAGGCGGGATATTAGCATCTCCACACCCTTAAGCCACCCCACGCGCATGCTCAGTGACTATCGCTATCCCTTCAATTAGCCACCTTCAAAGCGGGATATCAACATCCCCACACCCCCACCAACAGCCAACAAGCTCGCGTATTCTCTACCCTACACCTGCAACAACCACTTCCAAAGCGGAACAAACCTTATCTTCCCACGTTTCCTCCACCACTCTACTTCGCGAGTATCCTCATAATCCCATGTGATAACTGTTAAAGGAACCTCATCTCCAAGGTTTAGTTCTTCTTTAGCATGTAATAAAGCTCGGATCTCTCTTTCAGGTATCTCATCATAGGAATTTGCATAACATACCTGCATTAACTCCTTGACCCCCATACCTTCTTTAATCAAGAAATCCACCTCATAACTCTCACGGGTTTTGTAGTAATACACTTCCTGTAATGGTTTTGTATTTTCCCTTCTTTTGAGTTCCAAAAACACCACATTTTCCATGAGAAATCCTATGTCCTTATTGAGAGAAAATCCAGTATCACAAAGATAGCTTTTGAAAAGATTTGTTTTATATGAGGTTGGAGAATAGTGGTTAAGGATAAATATGAAGAGAGTTTCTGATAATAATGAAAAATATTCATATACAGTATCCTTTACATTTTTATGGAGCACTGATTTAATATAATTAGCTATCTTATTAACACTAATCTCCTTTGAGAAATTTTTTCTGAAAAATTCAAACATAAACCTTGCGACATCTACGCTTCTTATACCAAATCTATCCACAAAATCCTTATAGAATATTGTTTGAGCATATTCTTTCAAGATTCTCTCGCGCAGTTCAGGATATAATACGATTTCAGGATATCCTCCATGATGGAGATATTCTTTAAGAAGATTTAGAAGTTTTATTTTCTCGGATAAAGACAAAAGATGTGGCTTATCAAAATTATGTTTTTTTGCTTTTAGGAATTCCCTAAAACTAAATGGCAAGAGTAAGTAACTTAAGGTTCTTCCTCTTAACCTCGTGGATATTTCATAACTAAGTAATTTTGATGAGGAACCTGTTATTACTATGCTATATCCTCTATTTAATAGTGATCTAACAATTCTTTCCCAATCTTTCATTACCTGAATCTCATCTAACAATATAACCTTTATCTCCTTATTATATTTTTCTTGAACAAGAGAAATTATCTTAATTATGTCCTCATAAGATAAAAAAGAGAAGATCTCTTCCTCCAATTCTAAGTATAAAGCCTCAGGCATCCTTTTATAGATATATTTCAAATAGGTGCTTTTTCCTGCCCTCCGAGGACCAATAAGAGCAATTATTTTTTCTTTTATCAGTTCAATATCTATTTCCCTTTCAACAATCTCCTTTTCTTCCCTTTCCAAATTATCTATATATTCAAACAAATACTCCTCTTTAAACATATATACATTTATCTATGACATAAATTTAAAAATTTTTCATTATTATTATGAAAAATCTCTTATTTCTTTAATGAGCATTCTGCACCGACATTGTCCAATAATTTTCTGATGAAGATTTGTTAACGAGAAAATTTGCTCCTACAATCGCATTGGCTCTACAAGGTTAGCTGCTCTAATGTGCTTCTTTAAGAGGTTACTTTTCCGCTTAACAATAAAAAATTATCGGACAATACCTTCCTGCACCCCCTCACCCGCACCCAACAAGCTCGCGCATTCTCTACCCTACACCTGCAACAACCACTTCCAAAGCGGAACAAACCTTATCTTCCCACGTTTCCTCCACCACTCTACTTCACGAGTATCTTCATAATCCCATGTGATAACTGTTAAAGGAACCTCATCTCCAAGGTTTAGTTCTTCCTTCGCATGAAGTAAAGCACGAATCTCTCGTTCCTTTATCTCTTCATAAGAGTTGGCATATGTGACTTGGATTAACTCCTTAATGTTGTTGCCTTCCTTTATAAGAAAATCTATTTGGTATCTGTTTATTTGATCCTCATAATAATACATTTCCAAATTCATGTTATAATAATGTTTCTTTCTTAGAAGTTCTATAAAAACAACATTTTCCATTAATTTTCCTTTGTTTTCTGAGAATTTGAAGCCTTTTATGGTAAATATGCCATTATCTATAAGATATATTTTTGGATTTGATTTTATTATTTCCTTTGTTTTGAAAGAAAATTTGTTTAGGAAAAATACTAAAAATGCGCTTTCTAAGGATTTAAGCCATTGAGAGATAGTTACATGATTTAGATTAAATATCTTAGAGGTTCTTTTTAATGAAAATTTGCTTGAAAAATTTGAAATAATGCTAAAAGTGAACTTTTCAAAATCAGAAATCTTTTTTATCTTCATTCTTTTTATAATGTCCTTATTTATGATGTCATCAACTAAATACCTTAATATCTCCACACCAAATTTATATCTTTCCGGAAATCCTCCATACATCAGGTAATCTTCTAGTTCTCTCAATATTATCGCTTTTTCTTTTGTTGAATAGCCTGGTTTTCTCAACAAAAACTCTTTTTCTTTCATTCTAAGGTGTTCTTTAAAAGAAAAAGGGAATAAATATATGTCCATATGTCTACCTGTTAAGTGCGTTGATAATTCATAACTCAAGAGATTGGAATTAGAGCCAGTGATTATGACTTTTTTGGTATTTCTTAATCTATTAACGAATAATTCCCATCCTTTTATGTTTTGAACCTCATCCAATATTATGTATTCAAAATCTTTGAGTTTATATGCGCTTTTAAGTAAATTATTTAAATCAGATGTCTTTAAATTATACAACCTCTCATCATCAAAATTTATATATATAAATTTTTTATTCTTTAAAGCATTCAAGGAAAAAGTGGTTTTTCCACTTCTTCTAACACCTAATACAGCAACTATGTTCGGGTATTTTAGATAATTTAATGTAAGGTCATAAGGTACATCTCTTTCTATGATATGACCTTCTAATAATTCTTTTGCCAATTCTTGATGATCCAATATTATTTCATTATAATCTACATCCATGATATAGTATACTATACCAAAATTTAAAAAATTTTTATAATTTAATCATACAAATCATCAAAACCACTCACATTCACCTTACAACTACCAACTCCAAAGCAGGATATCAACACCTCCCGCCCCCACCAACAGCCAACAAGCTCGCATATGCTCTACCCTACACCTGCAACAACCACTTCCACAATGGAACAAACCTTATCTTCCCACGTTTCCTCCACCACTCCACTTCACGAGCATCCTCATAATCCCATGTGATAACTGTTAAAGACACATCATCACCAAGCTTTAGTTCTTCCTTCGCATGAAGTAAAGCACGAATCTCTCTCTCGAACACCTCTGGATTGTTGATATCATATACAACTTGGATAACTTCCTCTATTTTTCCTTGTGATTGGACAATGAAATCAACTTCAAAATGCTTTTTAGTTTTATAATATGAGATATCTTTTTCTTTCCTAAGAAGCTCTAATGCAACTATATTCTCTATAGCCCTCCCAAGGTCTAATCCACCTGTATAGGAATGCACTATACCACTATCAATAATATAATTCTTATAAGGATATTGCATTTTCTTTTTGTAGGAGTGGGAATATATTCTTACATCCATAAAAATAAAAGAATCTTTAAAATATTCTGTGTATTGCCACACAGTCTTTTTAGAAACTTTTATGTTCCAGCTTTTCATTATCTTAGTTGTTTTTGAGATAGACATCAAATTGGAATAATTAAATAAATAATATTCCAACAATTTCTTGGCTATATAAATATTTCTTATGTTATAGTGCTCTATTACATCTCTATAGAATATGGTATCTATTAAAGCAAGATGTTTCCTTTTTATCTCACCTAAATCCCTTAATCCGACAATCTCCGGGAAACCTCCAATAAATAAATAATCCTCTAAGGACATAAAGTCTCTTATTTCCTTATAAGAGAAAGGTAAGAGTAAATATGATATATATCTTCCTCTTAAAGTTGAAGGGATCTTATATTGAGATAGAGCAAACGAAGATCCTGTAACAAAGATGTTCTCTTTTTTTAGATTATGAATTCTTCTTAACCATAAGTCCCAATTTGGTATGCTTTGAATCTCATCTAAATAAATGTAGTCAAATTTTTCTCTTAGTAAAGTATCAAATATATCCTTTATTTTATAAGACCTAATAACAGGGTCATCAAAGTTTACATATGCGACCTCATATCCTTTTCTTTCTCTTTCTTTTGCATGTTTTAATAATAACCATGTTTTGCCTACTCTTCTTGGACCAATCACAGTTATGATATTTTTGCTATACTTGGGCAATTTCAATTCTCTATCAATATAATTTTTATCATCAAAATACTCCAGATACTCTTTAAACAATTTTGTTTCCATATATATATGTTAAGGAAACAATTTTAAATATTTTTTGTTTACTTAATCATCTGTAAATAAACAACATTTTCTTTACGCTCTACGCCTCAATATTCCCGCGCCCCCACCAACACCCAACGAGCTCGCGCATGCTCTACCCTACACCTGCAACAACCACTTCCAAAGCGGAACAAACCTTATCTTCCCACGT